>Ga0209697_10003423_pt1 | contig 21560 bp, 35 predicted proteins | sample AliMusrvi5mmetaG_FD_184115 | JGI IMG/M metagenome (GOLD analysis project Ga0209697, IMG submission 184115) | Freshwater lake bacterial and archeal communities from Alinen Mustajarvi, Finland, to study Microbial Dark Matter (Phase II) - Alinen... | ecosystem: Environmental > Aquatic > Freshwater...
TTAATTTTATGAGGTTCTTACTCTATGTCAAGCATTTTAATTAATCGAATAGCTGCATCAACTGAGTCTATTCGGCTAACTGCTCCACCTCTCCATTCTTGCATAAATTTGATTTGTGGATCGGTAAATGTACCTTTTATTGCTTTTATCTCAACCAGTACACTTTTACCCCTATAACCGATAAGCAAATCAGGGCAACCTCTCCCAACAGTAGAGAGATTAAGAACGCTACAGCCAAGGGCAATAAAAGTATGCACAAGCTGTTTTTGGTTTTCATCCACTCTTTTCTTGTAATAAGTCATTTGTTTTTTCTAAAAGATCTTCTTCGCTGTACGACCAATATCTAGCAAAAGCTTTTTTTCCCAGTTGATGTACCGCATTATCTCCAAGCCTATGATGATGAGCACAAAGTCCTATTGCTGGTGCTAGGCTACGTTTACCGCCAAATCGTCTTATATGGTGAATTTCAACTGGAGAATCGTCTATTTCCCTTACAGATAATTGCCGACATAATATGCATCCTAACCTGGCTAGTTTTGAATAATGGTCTTTTTCGGCTTTTGTAGTCATTAAAACAATTCAGTTAAATCCACATATTTAAACAATGATTTAGGAACATCATAATAAGCCTCATGCTTAGTTTCATCACGCATTTCTATGGTTGGAAAGTCTAAGGTCTTATTCCCATTAATCCAATAAGCATGAGTCATATCTTGGTTTAATGCAAAAAACAGCGTTTTGGGTACTTCTAGCATATGTTTTTTTCTTACAGGCACATGAATTGTAGGAAAAGGACAATGAGGATTCCAAGATCTAACCTCAACTTCGGCAAACCCTACAGGAACAGAGCCCCTATGAATAATTAAGTCTATGCCATAAATATCAGGATTATCTAAAGCTGTAAGCCCCCATTTCATAGAAATCCATTCAGCTACCGCAGCTCTAGCTGGTGGATCGTACTTATCATGAAGGGCTTGATCAAACTTTTTAATCCGCATGAGCAATATCTTCTAGCTTTAAAGCAGTTTCTACAAAAGAATTGGCAATTTGATAAGCTGTGGCCCTATCTTGAGCAATCATGGCTTTGTAGTATTCGTCTAAAAGACGTTTTGCATCTAAAAATGGTTGGCTAAAATCTTTCATTTACATATTTCCCTGTCTGCGATTAGAAGATAAAGTGCGCCAAATATCAATAATCCGCATTTCATGATTGCGTTCATTGTCTATTTTCTTAAATTGTTTCAAAGCTTCAGTCCAGGCTTGTACCGCTTGTGCGTATTTATCGCTTGATAGAGCCTTTGCTTCTCTTTCGGCTACTGTGCCATCAGCCAGTAGAAAAGAATGGCTCTTGGCTTGTTTTAAGCCTTCCTCAAGGTATTTAACTTGACCAGCCCATGCTGCATGAGATTCATCTGTAGAAGAAAGCTTAATTAAGGCTTCTTCTACCCTGTTTTCTGTTAATTGTTCAAGATTCATAGCCATTGTCCTTTGATTGTTCCTCTATTGCCTTTTCTCCATTGCTCTGCCATGTCGAACTGGATTTTATGTAGCCTAGGGGCAAACCCTGAATTAGATAAAAGTCTGCGGATTGCGCCAAGACCTTCCTTATGTCTGATGGATAGCAAATATCTGACTTCGCATTGGTGTCGGTATTTTTCACTATATAAGTCCATTTTCAACTTGCTGAATTCTTTGCCCTATCCATTTCATTACTGGAACTGCCATTGAATTTCCTAAAGCTTTGTATCTTGGGCCATCTGGACAATTTTCTTTGATGTTTGTATACCCATCTGGAAATCCTTGCAGCCTTTCACATTCCGTAGGGGTAATTCTACGAACCGCCATATTTTGCATAATTTTTGGACCACTATGAGTTGGGCCGGCAACATCAGCAGTTATGGTAGCAGAAACACCATTTTGAATAGTGCCATTATAAGTGTCTACAAAAGTAGCAACCCCATGTACATCAATAACATTTAAAGTAAATGATTGTTCTTCTTTGTAACCAGAACCATTAGCACTTTTGCTTGTTGTGCCACCGCCTTGTATGCAATAAGTAACTGGCTCTGGAATATAAAACGCTTCAGCATTTTTAACCATTTGATTGTTTACTTGTTTTGCAAGTTCGCATCCAATCGTTGGGCAGATTGTTGCAATGCCTCTTCCAGCATACTTGGAAGTTTCTTGTTTCGTTTTTCTGCTCTGTTTAATATTCCCTGACAGGCTTTCGGACTCAAATAATACTTTTGCGGCAAGTTCCCAGTTTCCAAAACATCCGACAACAAACACTCGTCTGCGTCTTTGTGCGACTCCGAAGTTTTGAGCATCAAGCACCCTGTAGCTCCACCCATAGCCGAGTTGGCCCAACGCTGTGAGGAAGGAAGCAAAATCTCGCCCCCCCCCAGAACTAAGGACACCTGGCACGTTTTCCCAAACGCACCATTTGGGTCTAAATTTGTCAAGAATTGCAACATAGGTGAGAGCAAGGTTTCCTCTTGGGTCATCAAGCCCTTTTCTAAGCCCTGCGATGCTGAATGATTGGCAAGGGGTTCCCCCAACGAGTAAATCCAATCTATTTGTTCCAAAATCCCACTCCTTAAATTTAGTCATATCCCCTAAATTTGGGGTATTTGGATAATGATGAGCCAATACTTGACTAGGAAATTTTTCAATTTCACTAAAAGCTAATGGATTCCAACCCATTTCATGCCAAGCTACTGTTGCAGCTTCTATACCGCTACAAACGGATAAATAATTCATGCAAACTTCCTTTTTTTATCACGCTGATCCTGAATAAACTTTTTCATTTCAAAATAGCTGTTAAAACGAGCCATGCGAGGATCACCGCCACATTCGACCCTATACGCTTCCTCAATCTGCTGATCATTTCCTAGTGGCAATTCTGTGGTTTTCTGCTGGGCTTGAGTTATCCAGGATGCTTCAAATGATCTCCAGCCTTTAAAGATGATTGTTTCCAATACCTGATCCAATGGCATTTTGGCTAAATCAGCTTCTTTGATAAGTCTTGCAAGAACTCGATCTGTAACTGGAGCTTTCAGCCTTTTTCTGTAAACCAAAAAATCTTTCCATAAATCATCAGACACCCCTTCAGGGGTATGTAGTTTGGTTATTGGTTTATGGTTATTGGTTATTGGTTTATGGTTAGCATTGCCTTCGGATTGCGTTGGTATTGCGTTCGCATCAACTTCCTTATGTTTACTGCTCCAGCGAGCCATTGCGGATGCTCTAGCACTAGCTGATTTACCATGAAATTTAGCTATTCCATCCTCGCATCTTTTATGAATATACCCAAATTCAGTCAATTCAAAGAAGTCTGTTAATACGTTTTGAAGCGATTGCTGTTCTTCCGCAGTCCGAACGCTATGCGAACGCATTAGCTTCGCAAGGTCATTGCTTAAAGGAATTTCATCCAAATAATAACTATCTAAAAGTTGCCTATAAATCCCATGCTCAAGCAACGATAGATGAGAAGTATCTTTCCGATAATCCCCAATATTGTGTTGGTAATAGTGCATTTCAGTCCTTTATAAATAGGTCTGGTCTTAAAATTTCTTTGGTCAAACGGCCTTCAGAAAGCTCCAAAATTCGTTTTAAATGTTTAATTGGTACTCTCCCTCTATCAGCCCAGTTGTAAACGGCTGAAGGCCTTATTTCTAGCTTTTCAGCCAAATGAGTAATGCTGCCAAATTCGGCTTTTATTAAATTTAATTGGTGCATAAATCCTCCTTTTCCACACTTTATCATAAAATGAATAAAAGTGTTGTATTAGGGAAAATCCCTATAACTAAATTAGAACAAAATGAAAATTAGTGTATAGTTAAGTCTAGTTCAACAAGTGATGAAGGGAAATAAAAATGAAATTAGGAATCAGCAAAGAAGGTTATGCAGAGTATGTTTGGACAACTCCTGACCGCTATGAAATTACTCAATCTCAAGTTGAGGACATTCGTGATTTAGTTAAAGAAGCCACAGGAACAAATATGTCCCATAAAGACATTTTGAGAATGGTTGATTTATTTAAATCTATGGCAACAGATGATTTCAAGGTTTAAGGAGAAAGTGATGAAACTAGTAATTGACTTTGTAGGTGTAGCAGCTCTTGGTGTTGTTTTAGGCTTGATGTTTGCCTATGCTCTTTTAGGAGGGTTTTAATCATGGGAATGAATAGAGCTGATGCCTACTACGAGCCTGATGATTCTAGTGATAACTCTGATGAAATTGATGAACGCACTTGGCAGCTCATGAAAGCTGGTGCTGAGTACGATCCAAATGATGCATCTAGAGTTGCAGAAGCTTTAGGTGAGTTGGATGTAGATACAGCTAAAGCCCTCCAAGATTGCATAGATTCAGGCAATTACGAAACCATTGGCAGAAAAATTATGATGATCACATTTGATTACATGGAAAGATTCGCCAAAGATGCAGCAGAAAACGAAATTAACGATTAAGGAAAAGTGATGACTAAATTTTTAGAACTACGCAAAATCAACGTAAACGAACATACCGAGAAAAAAGGTAAGTTCACTTATTTAAGCTGGTCTTGGGCTGTTGACCAGCTCCTCCAACAAGATCCTCAAGCTACTTGGACTTATGGAGATCCAGTTTACTTTGCTGAAACCCTAATGGTATTTTGCTCAGTTACGGCTTTTGGCAAAACTATGACAGCTCAAATGCCTGTCATTAATAACCAAAACAAAGCTATTGCTAATCCTGATGCAATGGCAGTAAATACAGCAATGCAACGATGCTTAGTTAAAGCTATTGCTTTGCATGGTCTGGCTTTGTATATCTATTCTGGTGAAGATCTTCCTGATGAAGATGTACCTGATTTGACTGTATTAGCAAAAGAATGGGCAACAGAAATCAATGTATGCAAAACCATTGACGATTTAAAACAAGTTTATGGAACAGCTTATTCTGCTGTAGCTAAAGACAAAAATGCCGTTCAAATAATTGCTAATGCAAAAGACCTACAAAAAGGCATTTTAATGGCGTTGCAATCATGACCTGGGCAGATAAAGTAGCCATAGCAACGCTAGTAATAGCATCTGTAGTTTTAATGACAGTTATTCGATTAGCAATTAGATTAGGTGGAATATGACAACATTTACAACTGAAGATAGGGTAGCTGTTCAGCAAGGCAGTCCAGAATGGTTTGCGCTTAGAGCTGGCAAAGTAACGGCTTCTAGAGTAGCCGACATATTAGCTAAGACTAAAACAGGGCCATCCGCTTCTAGACAGAATTACCTTATTGAATTAGCCTTACAGCGTACTACAGGCATCATTCAAGAATCTTACACCAATGCAGCAATGGAATGGGGTACTCAAACAGAACCTCAAGCAAGGGTAGCTTATGAAGTCAATACCAATAATTTTGTCGATCAAGTCGCTTTCATCGACCATCCTAGTATTGCTTGGTTTGGTTGTAGCCCTGATGGGCTTGTGTCTGACAGGGGCCTTGTGGAAATTAAGTGTCCTAATAGCCCTACTCATTGGGAATATTTTAAAGCTAAAAAAGCACCTAACAAATATGTTATCCAAATGCAAGCGCAAATGGCTGTAACTGGCAGAGATTGGTGCGATTTTGTAAGCTTTGATCCAAGGATGCCTGATCGTAGCCAGTTGCTAATTGCTCAAGTTCCAAGAGATCCTGAATTTATATTGTTTATGGAAGCTGAAATTAAGCAGTTTTTGAGTGAAGTAGAAGTGGAAGTAAATTTGATGAAGGGAAGTTAAATGGCTATTAAATGGTATGTAAAAGCTCCAGTTTCAGAGTATGTAGCTCAAGATGGCACAAGCAAGAAACGCTATCTAACAGTTGGCATAGTGACAGAAACTAAAAAAGGTGACTTAATGTTGAAATTAGAAATGATTCCATTATTAGGTCTTAAAGAAGGTTCTTTTTGGGCTTATCTCAATGTTCCTGAAGATAAGGTAGACACACCTAAATCTTCTAATTTGGCTGATCTTGAGTCCGATATTCCCTTTTAGGAAAAATCATGAAAAGAGTAATTTGCGCTTTATTGCTTTTGGTTGCAATTTCAGCTTATGGTCAACAAGTAATTACTTGTAAAACCCCTGCTGGAGCTGTATTTGTTTATTCAGGCTATTCTTGCCCACCTGGATCAATCAGAGTTTTTTAAGGAGGCCGTATGAATCATCATATTTGGACTGCAAGTGGTACTGACATTACTTTGCGCTGGAGAAAAGCTGGTTGGATTCCTCCATCTGAGATCCAAGCATACAAAGACAAATGGAAATACTTTCAAGAGCTTCCATTGCGTTCTTTAGATGAGCAAGGCAAAATTGAGTATGAAAGCACCCTTAAACTTAATAAAATTTTTAGGATCAAATAATGGCAACTAAAAAACTAACAGTAAAAGAACCAGCCATTAAAGAAAAGTCTGGAAAAGTTATTGTGGCTAAGTCAAAAGCTTACAGCCATGATGAGCTTAAAAAGATGGCTGGTAAAGCTGCCAAAGGCGCAAAGCATGAATTTGAGCTTTCTAATGGCAAAATTGTTACTCGTAAAGTAGCAGCAAAAGTAGCTGAAAAAGCTGGAGAAGTTCCTAAGTCTGTAGGAAAAAAACTACATTCTCATAATCTTCGTAGAGCTGAAGGCATTAAGAAAAAGAAAATGTAATATGTTTACAAAAGAATATTTACATGAAATTTTTCGATACGAGGATGGCAACTTGTATTGGAAAATTGATGTTGCTAAAAATGTAAAGGCTGGTTCAATTTGTAAACAAATTGATTATAAAGGTTACAAAAAAGTAAAATTTAATGGAAAAAGTTATTTTCAAAGTAGAATAATTTTTATGATGCACTATGGGTTTTTACCAAAAACCATTGACCATATAAATTGCATTAAAACAGACAACAGAATAGAAAACCTACGAAAAGCATCAATTATTGAAAATGGACAAAATAAAAAAATTCAAAAAAATAATAAATCAGGATTTAAAAATGTACATTGGTGCAAAACTAATAAAAAATGGGTTGTTACTATTAAAGTAAATAAAAAATCTATGTCTGTTGGTAGTTTTAAAGATATTGAATTAGCTGATTTAGTAGCACAAGAAGCTAGAAACAAATATCATAAAAATTTTGCTAATCATGGATGATGTAGCCATGCTGTTTACAGGAGTAGTGATCCTTGGCTTCATTGTTATTATTTTTTATTTAATCGGACAAAACAATGACAGATGAAAAAATTCCTTTTGGTGGAAGTGTGAAAGTTCCATCAGATGATTGTGAAGAAGCATTTTTTGCTATTTATCCAGACTTCTTTTATGAAGGCTCTACATCCCTTAATTTATGGACTCAAGCCTGGCAAGCATCTTTAGACCATGTTGAGAACAAAAAGCCTTTAATTCAGCTTATATGACAAAAAAGCCCAAAAGAAGTAAACATGAGCAAGAAGCAATGGCTGAATATTTAACTAAAAAATTTGCTGAGATTGATGCTCAACAAGAGTTAATTCCAGTAGTGATGCAAAGAGGTGAATGGGAAGCTCTTAAATACACAATAGAACTTGCCCTTAATTTAAAACATAAAAAGCGACTACATCGCTAGAATATCCATTGCTTTATGGGTTTTGTCTATTCTGTCTTGCAGACCTAAAAGACCGCCATTTATTCTTTTTGTCATTGTTTCCCAATCTTCTATATCGGCTAATGAATTTAGGTTTTTCTTATTAAAGAACCATCCAGCAGACATACAAGCCCATTGTGGCTCTAATAGAAGCTCTGGTTGCGTTGTAAATGGTTGACTTAGGGCTTGTCCACATACTGTGTAATTTGAACGCCCTGTGAGCTGTATAACGCCTCTGCCATGAAATTTCCAGCCATCACCATCTTCAGTATTACCAAGATCAGCTCTACCGCCATAAACCTTGTTTGCAATAGCTTGTGGATTGTTTGCGTATTTCTCAGCAGTTGCAGTATCAGGAAAACGAGAAGGCCAGACTCGCATCAAAGCACCAGCAGAATAATGAAGGTTTTCTTCTAAAGTCTTAAAGTTACCTGATTCATGCTGACATTGACCAATAAAGGCTGCCTGGCGTTTTGGGGTATCTATGCCATATTTGGCAAAAGTATCGTTTAAAGGTTTAAGCCATTTAGGATCAATTCCTAATGCTTGTAATTGGTTGTTATTTAATGGAGTCATATTGTTTATAGCAAGCTTCTAATCCAATTCTTATTTGGTCTGCTCTGGCAGCTTCCCTAATAAGAAATTCTGCATCAGGGGCAGAAAGGGTTGCTCCGTTGCAATCTTGTCCATTGATGGTTTTTGTGGGGCTATTGGAACGGCTACGCAACTCGCTAATAGCATCGACAAGCTTAGAGTTAATATCACGGATTTGAGCATCTTTGACCTTTCTTATCTCATCGGTAGCTATTTGGTGTTCTACTTCTTTTTGCCTTGTTTCTTCTGCAATTGCCGCTTTAAAAGCCACGAATCGGCTATGTTCAAAACTATACCCAAGGTAAGCAGAAAAGAGTAAAGCGAGAGCAATAGCTCCAAGTTTGACATAGGTAAGGATTGGTAAAGGAAACATTACTCAATAGGCTTGGAAGTCACAAAGCGCAATACAGCAACAATAATGCCAATCCCAATAAGGATAAAGCCATAATATTTTGGATCAATACTGTTTTGCACATATGATAGATTGTCAAATAAAGCACCAAATATCACAAGTGCTAACGAAAACCACATCGTTTTTGACTTGTGCATTTTCATTTATCTACCTTACGATCTAGTTTATCTTCAATTTTGTCTAACTTTTGAAAAATAGCAGCGGCAATTTTGTCAAAATCTTGTTTAGACATATAGTTACCAGCAATCAGAATTTCAATAGTATTAACCTTTTCAGTCAATAGTTTATCGACTACTTGTAAGTCTTTAACGCCTTCCCAAATAACCTTTAAAATCCAACCGCCTAAAAAGCCAACTAAAGCAATGGCAGTATTTATTATTGTTTGCGAATCCATTTTATTCCTTGCCAATATCTTTTAAATTAGTTTTACCTTTTTGAGCATTTTTCATCATTTCTTCTTGAAGTTTAGTTGCTCTTTTGCGTTCTGATCTATTAATTAAAAAAGATGCGCCTTTTTCCCCTGCTTTTTCACCAAGAGTTGATAATCCTAGAATATGAGTCATAGCTCCAGCTTCTCTACCAAGCATAGGGAGTTTTTCTGAAAATCTATTAACTCTTTGAGCTTGTAATGCTGCGCCTTCATAAGCATGAACTCCAGGCATAATATAGCCACCATAATTCAATGTATGAAATGCCCTTTGTTCTTCAGGACTAAAAGCGTGTTCAATCTTTTTAGCTCTAGCATTAAGAATATTATTTACTGAATTTTGATTCCAAACTCCAGCTTTACCAGCTCCAGCTTGATAAATTTCTCTAGCTAATGCACCTTTCATTTCAGCTTTAGCAGCTTCAGCATATTGCATTAATTCAGGAGTAAGCTCTAAATCAAATCCTGTACCACGAACTCTGCCTTTGGAAATTTCATCAAAAGTATCGTAAATATGTTTCCATTGATCAGGAGGCATGGAATTAAGCTTTTTAGGAATAGTTTCAAAGCTAGTAGCAGTTTGAACTCCATTTGGATCAACTTCGCCAAACAAACTTTTAATGCCTTTAGATTCAAATATTTTCTTTTCAGCTTTATGTAAGTTATCGGCCTTTTTATATAAATCTTGACCTCCAGCTAAAGCAATATCTTTATCAATAGCATTATTAATCTTGGCTACTACAGAAGCATTGTCTTTTGACCATTCGGCATTTAAAGCTTCTCTAACGGCTTTCCATGCAGCAATACTATTAGGAGGCAATACATTTCCAGCCCTATCTTCAAATCCAACAGTTTTAGCAAGTTCTATAAGCTGTTCTGCGCTTTTTGCAACACCTTCATTATTTTTTAAACCAAGACCAGCTCTGAATTGTTTGTTTTCTAAAAGATTAGTAACGGCATTAGATTGGATAGGGTTATCACCTACTTTTGCCCTAGCTTCATCATAAAGAGATTGTTTGGCTGTTTTTAAATAACCAGTTAAACCTTCATCTCCAGCAATAGCATCATTCATCAACTGACCACGTTCATAGTCTGTAGGAAGGTTTTTGCTTGCTCCAGTATTTTCAATGCGTTTTTCAGCATAGCGAGATAAAGAATTTTGTTCTTCTGCGATTTGCCGTTTTAGCAAATCACTTGTAGGGGTAGGATTGGCTGATCTAGCTTCCGTATATTCGTTTCTAAGCGTATTTTCGTTTCCAGTAATTACACCGCTACGAATTTGGTTTCCATCGCCCATAATTTCATTGGCAATTTGTGAACGAGTTTGTTGCTCTGCAACAGGAGCATCTTCTTTAATTTTAGAAATCTTAACGGCAGGATATTGACCACGAACAGTTTCTTCTCCTGAAATTTTTCCTGTATAAGGGTTAATTTCAGCTTTAGCAGCTCCAACTCCAGCCATTGCTGGTTGTGCGCCCATAGGAGCATTTGGTTGTGGTTCTTCAATTTTAGGAAAACGCTTTTCAAATTGAGCTTTTAATTCTGGTATTGCAGCTTTAAGTTTTGGCAATTTAGTCCCTACAGCCGTACTTAAAGTATTCAACATATTTTCTACGTCAGCTTTTGGAATACCAGTTTTTTTAGAAATAGATTCTGCGCTTTCGCCAACATATTGACCGATTGCATCCATAGCCCTACGAGCTGCTTCTTGTTTATAAGCTGGATCTTCAGTAATACCAAAAGCTTTTCCTAATGGCTGCTCTAATGGAGCAGATACTTTTTGAGCCAAAGCTTGAGCTTCTTCTGGACTCTTTTGAAAAGCTCTAGCACTAGCATATGTAGCACCACTAACAACGGCTGGAACAGCTCCCAAGGCTATATCTCCAACAGAAGCCAAATTCTTACCTATATCAGCAATAGGCTTCATAGTATCTTGTGCTGAAACAATTGCTTCTTGCAAATTTTTAGGTTTAGCTTTTACTGTAGTTATTTCTGTTGGTTTTTCACTTTCTGTTGTACCGCTAGTTAAAAAACTTCCAAAATCAGAGGTAGGTGCGGATTGCTGTTGCTGTTTGCCAACAATGTTTTTTAGCCCTTTTTCTTGCAAAACAATAGGCCCACTTAAAATATGACGAACTACAGGATTGCTTAAATCAATTTCTTGATCAGGATTAATGCCAGTTTTTGCAGAAACATTCTTAATATAGGCTTCTGTGTCGTTTTCAGAAGAAGGAGCCCATCTTGAAATAACTCCTCTTAATGTCTTAATACCATGTTTTTCACCATAGTTTCTAAGATTGTCATCAATGGCTTTTAAACCTTGTTCATAGCTTCCATGTTGCTCAAATCCTGTAGAAGATCCTGATGGCCTAATATTTCCAACATTAAACTGGCTTACTCCACCAGATTTAGAAGGAGGAGGAGCAGATGGAGCTTCTCCACCGCTTAGAAATTGTGAAAAGTCTGCCATTATAAAGATCCATTTTGTTCTAGTCTTTGAATGTTATTCCATTTCTCAGCAAAAACTTTCCTTTGCTTTTCATCTTTACCAATCAACTTATCTCTAGCTTCTTCTTTTTCTTTATCAGTCATATCAGGATCTTCAAAAATATTCTTTAACTGAAATATTTTAGGATCAGCATTTTTAGACCACATTTGCTCAAAAGCTTTAATGTTGTTATCGCCATATTTATTAGCAAACTTTTGAACGGCAGTAGCTTTTAAATTAAGTCCTGTCATATCGGCTTGAGTCCTACGAGCAATTTCAATTAATACTTTTGGAGGATAAGTTTCATCACCACTAGCCATTCTGACTAATTGTTTTCCAGCATCGGTATTCATATCACCACCGCTTGCTTTGATGTTTGCAATTTGAGCATTAGCTAAATCTTTGCTTAATTCTTTGTAGCGAATACCTTGCTCAGTTCCAAAAAATGTAGATAATCCTCGTTCTGTTGCTCCGAATATGCCTGATGTTGGAAGCGTTGCTTCTTTTTCAAGTTCTTTAGCTTTTTTGATAACTTCATCAACATTTCGTTTTTGAGTAGGAATTTCACTTTGACGAGAAACTAATCCTGAACGAACAACGCTACCAACTTTACGATCTTCTTCTTCGCTTGGGTATTGAGCCCTTGGCTGACCAGCTTGAATTGGAGGATAAAGCAATGGAACTGGTTTACTAAATTCAGAAGGTGCTGGTTGGCCCATTTGTTGTGATGTAACGCCAGTTGGCTGTGCAGGAACAGCACCAGGAGCAGCTTGAAAATAAGATCCAGGTTGCATATTTGCTTGAGCCTGTTGATCTAATCCAGCTACCATACGAGTTTTAAGGAATTGTCTTAAACCTTGACCATTAGTTTGATTTACTGCTTCAAGATAAGGGGCATTTAATTCTGCTGCTTTTGTAGGATCAAGACCCATTTCAATAGCTGCTTTAGACTGTCTTTCAACCAATTTAGCAATTTTATCTTTATTTGCTTCTGCAAATTTAGGATCTTGTTCAGCCTGAACAATTAAAGGATCGTTAATTAAAGAAATTTGGTTTTGACGCATTTTATCGGCAAAATCAGCAGCTAAACCAGATTTTGCTTTAGTTGCTTGTGTTTCTGCTACTTCTGCTTGAGCTTTTCCAATACGAATACCTGGCTCTAACAAAGCCTGTTCTTTTTGTAATGCTACATTTTGACGAGAAAGCCCAATAATATCGCTAAGAGTCATCCCTTTAGGGGCTTCTTGGTTTCCATATATTGTAGGACTAGCTACTTGACTAATTGCTGGCATATTTATTCCTTAATTAAGCTGGTACAAACCCACCAATACCTGATCCTGAACCACCCATATTGGTATAATTTCCACCACCGCCAATAGTAGGTGCGTTCCAATTTTGTGAGCCTAATGAGGCAACAGCATTTCCTCCGCCTCCTCCTTGATTCATAAGGGAAAAAGCACCCATGCTTCCTGCTGTATTTGCCACATTACCCCAAATATTACCTTGAGCAATTTGAGAAGCAGCCGAAGCATTACCTTGACCAGAAGTCAAACTAGCAATATTGGTTCCTGTGCCAAGTTGAGCATTTGCAGATCCTGTAGCACCTGATAATCCTAATGTTGAATTAGCCAAATCAATATTTGCAATATTTCCTCTTTGGGTTTGAAAGTTATTAAATGCGTTTTGATAAGCATTAGAAGCATAATCTTCAGCAAACTTGGTTCTAGCCATATTTACATTAGAACCACCACCGCCTACGTTTACGTTTTGGCTAGTTGCTCCCAAACCTTCATTTTTCATAAATTCATAGTTTGGTGCTAAATTCGATTGTAAATCTTGAGCAGTAAATTGTTGATTAAAGTAAGGATTATTTGCAGTTAAACTGGATAAAGGAGTAGCTCCATAATTTGTATAAGGAGCAAATTGCTGAGAAGCTGTTTGACCAGTAGCTAAAAGCTGATTTTGAGCATTTGTTGTTGCATTTGCTTGTGTATTAGCTGCGTTTTGAGTGGCATTACTTTGAAGAAGCCCCCCAACGACTGTGCTACCAACTATTGCTACGGCTACCCAACTCATAATGTACCTTTCAAAGCCATTATTTGGCTTTCAATTAATTTATTACTAGAATCAAATAAAGCTGTAATGTCTGGTTCAATTAACTCCGCCTCAATTTCATCTAAATTTGTTTTATCAGTCTTATGAACTGTAATCCCAATAGCATCAGAAATAGCATAAGTTACTCTTTTTGTTCCAGGTTGTGACTCAATAATGTCACCAGCTTTTAAAGTTCTCATACCGCTTTCTGTCCACGCTATTATTTCACCTTTTGCACATAAAAAAAAGTGTGATTTTTTATGGACTTTTCCAACAATTAGCGTTCCTGCTGGTCTAGTCAATTTACGGCAATACATACCTTCAGAAAAGTAATGTTCAGTTTGCAATTCAGCTTGTGGCATTTTCACCATTTCAGCCTGAAGCTTTTCAATTTGCTCTTTTGAAGGAATGATTTTTTCTAAAATATCGTTCATTATGTAGCTGCCGTTTGCGCTGTTAATATGCCATTGGTAAAGGTCATACTGCCATTAGCACCGCCAACAGTCAATTTAGCTGTTGCAATGGTAACTGAAAGACCGCTTCCCAATCCTAAGTTAGTCCTAGCTCCTGAAGCTGTTGTGGCTCCTGTACCGCCTTGTAATATAGATAATGCTGTAGTTAGTCCTGACAGGCTTGTAATATCGCTATTTGCGCCACTAGCAGCAGCTCCTAAATTGGTTCTAGCATCAGTAGCAGTAGTAGCTCCTGTACCGCCATTGGTTATATTTAGCGTTCCAGCAAGGGTTATAGCTCCTACTGTAGAAGTAGCAGGAGTTAATCCTGTAGTGCCTCCACTAAACGATAAAACACCAGTATTGGCAATAGTTACTGCACCAGTAGTACTAGAGGCAGATATTCCTGCTCCAGCAATAATAGAAGTAACGCCTGTATTGTTAAATTGAAGCGTTCCTGCTCCTGCAACAATACCTATGCCTGTGCCAGCCGTAGGAGAATTTACAGTATATCCAGTACCATTTCCAATCAATAATTGACCATTGGAAGGTATTACTGTAGTTCCAGTACCACCAGAAACAACCCCTAAAGCATTTGAAAGATTTAATGCAACAATATCAGGATATTGAAGCCATTGAATCCATTCTCTTGCTGGCCTTTGTGTTAAAGGATCAAGAAAAGGACTTTGAGGAAACCTTATATTGGTGTTAATGGGTTGTGGGGTAGCCATTAGTTTTCCCCACCTTCAGCCTTCAAATTAGCAGAAACAATAACGGCTTTGATTGGATCGGAAACTACGACTTCATAAATACGATCTCTTGCCCAACCTAATCTGCGCCAAATAGCACGATTATTGTATTTTCCAACTTTGCCAATAGTTACCCAATGCTCATTAGACCATGTAGAACCGCCATCAGATGACCAACGAAGCATAGACTGAGGATCATAGCCTTGACCAGTTTGCAAGCCTACGCCAGGCTGAAATTGAATCTGCATTTCTGCAAAATATTGACGTTGAAGGTCTGAAACCAAATGAGGGCATCTACGCAATCTGCGAATGGTTTTGCCATCTTCTGTATAGACTTCATTGTTTAACTGATAAATCTTGCCATTTTCGTAATCGCCTACTAAATAGACATTTCCAAAGAAAGCACCGCAATTTGAACGATGACGATGGTATCCAGTTAAATTATCCCAAGAAAGCCATTTATGCCAAGCTTTAGTGGTTAAGTCATAAACCCAAGTAAGGTCAATGGAAGGAAATGTCACTACATAGAACTCATGTCCTTCTAGACGATAAGTATAGGCAACCGCATCACTTAGCTTCACATTCATCAAAGTCTGCTCTACGGCATGATTTGATAGCCTTACAAAGGTATATCCTTGAATTGCTCCAATAACACCTTGACCACGAGCATCTTGAGAAACAAACATAATTTGTTCTTCAAATTGCCATACGCTATTAAAAGCAGCGCATCCATGTTGAAGCATAGTTCCTGAAATTCGAGCAAATGGGAAAGTAGTTAATCCTGATATTTGACTTCCTACATCAACCCAAACTTCAGTTGTTTGATCACCCATTAAATAGACTTGTCTATGATCTGCAATAACACAAATAATAGGATCAGGCTCACCATCTTTTGTGCCGTAATAAGCATTTGTAGAATAAGGTGAAGAAATATCGGTACAAGCCCAATTATTAGTGCCAACTTCGTTGTAAATGTTGTAATTATCAATTACGTCACAACAAGAAGCACCACGCCAAGGGCCATCTGTATAAGCAATTTCAGTAAAAGTATCTGTAGCAGGAACGTAATAATAGCGTTCTAAGCCATCCACAATAAATGCAAAAATACCATCTGTAGGGCTTCTATTGTAAGAAATCTGGCATGGGCCAGTAGTTGTATCAATAGTACCAATTAATGTTGCGTTGTAAGCTTCATCTATTTTATAAACTTGATCAGCACAAATTACAATCATAATAAAAGGAATGGTTCCATGCAAAGGAAACATTGCTCTTACCTCTCCAGGTGGAAGCTGGGCTACTTCAACAAGTCCTGGAGTAGGATATAAAGCTATTGCACCTCTAGAGCCTTGACCTTTATTAGGATCAATCTCTAAGTAAAAGTTAATACATTCCTGATCGCTTTGATAAATTGAAGGAGCTTCATAAGATGGGCCGACAAAGCCAAAATCACTCATCTAAAAAAACCCCCACTCAAAATCCAACCAGCATCTTTAGCTCTGCCAACAAGCATAGAGTCTGGATAACCAGCAGCAGCTATTGGTCGCATATTGTTGCGTTTAATAGTTGATTTGGATTGAGCTGCATAAGCATTAATCATGCCAATTTGCGTTGCAGAAGCTTTGCCATACATCGGCATCAAGCGTTCAGCCAAATTCCATCTAAGAGCCATTGAATAGCCTTGTGGAAGCACAATATCATCATACAAAGTTTCATAATTGCTAAAAATAGTAGATGAAAACATATGCATCTCACCTTGGCTTGGATTAGGCCATACAAATAAATTTCCTGATTCAGCATTAGGATTGTAATAAAGGGCTTTAGGCCAAGGGCCATTTAAAGTTTTTAAACCAATTTGATTGTAATTATCCAAAGACAAAACAGCGACTTGGTAATCTAAACCACCATTAAGCACAGCTTGACCATTAGACTGAGTGTTTACCCTTACATAAGCTTGGTCAATAAACAAGGGTTTTTGATAGTAAGCAGTAATCAGTTGTGAAGTTACTAGAGTTGGATAAGTAATATTTAACTTATATGTGCCAATTTCATTGACTTGACCACCTGCACCAGTAATAAACTCTACAATCTTAGTCCCAGTAATAATCCCTGTGCCTTTTAAGGTTTGTCCTTGAGCTACTGCACCAGTTGTAAGACCAGTTACAGTCAAAACATTGCCAGCAATAGAGCCTGTAAAAGAAGCCCCAATGTAGTTTGCAGTTGATGGATTAGGGCCAATAGTGTATTGAACTTGACCAGAAATTAAAGGAAATATGATTTCTGTGGTGTTAAACACCATCATATCTTCATTTGACCATTGATCAATCAAATCATTAAGCATATCAAAAGCATCTTGAGCTGAATCAGCCGTTGGAACTTCTCCAGCTTCTAATGCTCCAATATCTTTTAATGCTCTGCTAATAATATCTAATGGCTTTGTCATTGTGTAAACTCCACAATATCTCCAACATTCAATCCACTAACAAAAGTAATTGAAGTTGTATTTGTTTCGGTATAGTTTAATGTTATAACTTGTTTACTTCCATTTACATAAACTTTTAAATTATTTGTACCAACTACATAAGCAAAAGGTACAGTTACAACTGTTTGGCTTTGTGTAGCAGTAACATAACCTTGTCCACCAGAACCAGTTCCATTGATATTATCGTAAGTACCAATTAATACGTTATTTGCATCATCAATGGTAAATTTGTAAGAAACCCCAATAGTTAGCCAAATTTCACCTCCTGGAACACGACCAGCAGAATTTAAAACTATAGGATTTGAATGAGCAATATTTCCTAATGCAGTTGTATAAGCTGCTTGAGGAGTTGAAGTTCCAGCTTGATAGGTATAAATTAAACCACCAGCTAAAGGAACTCCATTATTATCAAAAAACTGCCATCCTGCGCCACCTATCGGTGAAAGATTAACTGCCATATTAAAGCTCCTAACTATTAGGTGTAAAAACTTGAGGAAGCCAAGGCGCAATAACAGTTTTTTGAGAATTAAGCACATTTAACTGTTCCTCTAATCTTGATTTTATAAGGTTTACTCCATCTTTCATAGTTTCTTGTTCAATCCAAGAAGCAACCATTTCTTCTGTAACATCAGAAAATGGTACTTTTAATGTTGGATTAGCAAACCACCAATTTCCTTCTGTTTGCACAATCTGATTTTGATCAGAAAGTTCTACTTTGTATTTGGCATGAGTGATTAAACCATCAATAGCTGATATATCAATAATTGACCATTTATAATTCATTATTTAATTCCTAAAGAAATAACTTGTTCTTCTAAGCTAGTTACTTTAGTAGATAGCTCTTTAATGGCTGAAGTCAGCGTGGCTACTAAGAAAGATGTATCAATACCTTGATAAACTGGATTTCCTTCCGAATCTACAGCATCTTTTGTTCCTGTTACAGCTTCTGGAATTATTGTTTGTAGTTCGTGAGCAATAAAACCTTGACTTGCAATTTCAGTATTTTTCCAAGTATAAGTTACTGGATTAAGTTTATTAACTGTATCTAAAGCACTAAATATAGGCGCAACATTTTCTTTTAAACGATAATCTGAAGATGTTGCATAAGTTGTTGTATTTGTCGCTACTGAAATTGAACCGCAAGAAGCACCTTTATATCTAAAATCGTGCAAAGAACTTCCGTTATAGCTATTCCAAACATGAGAAGCAGGAGTAGATGCTCTTATTCCATACGTTTGTCTTAAAGAATATTGAAATCCAGTACCAGAAGTGCCTCCTATATCTGCATCGGAATCAACAGTATTAACAAAATACGTGCTGCCTTGAAAACCTGTGCTTTTGGTAATTCCAACCCAATTATTTGCATAAACAGGTATTTCTAAATTACTTTGATACCAGTTATAATCAACAACTTCAAACCCTACGTATCCATTAGAACCAGCAGCTAAAGAGACAGCTTTTCTTGATGAGCTTGGAGTATAGCTTCCTAAAGTTGCAAAACCATTTCCAGCCATGTAAACCACATTGTCAGGACTTCCTGAGCTTAATGCGCTTGCATCTATTACTAATGAATTAACTGTGTATTTTGTATTACTAATTCTATTAAAAGTATTTCCAATAAAAGAATGAGTACCTCCAGCAGCAGTTGTTAAATAAATATCATGCCCAAAGTTTCCTTCAAAGTAACAACTTGTAAAATTACAAGATGCTCCTCCATTAGCACCATTGTAATTAATAGAAACCGATGTATCTGATACGCTTGTTCCATTATCTTCAAAAACACAACAATTAAAGTTATTGGTAATGCCATTATTTATATATAAAGATGCTGCTCCTGTTGCGCTATTAAAGCGACAAGATATAAAATTTAAAGCATTTGGGTAACTAATTAAACCTGAAGAAGGTGCTGGAGCAGAAAAAGAAGTTTGATTATATAAACAATCTAATCCTTCAAATTTAAGTCCATTACAGTTAATTATAGATACACCAGTTTTAAAACCATATATTTGAACATCTAAAATATCTGAATTTGTAAATCCTTGTAATGTAAGTGCAGTACCTAAAGGTGGGCTAGTGATTGCTCTTGAAATTTTAAATCCATTAATTTTTGGATAAGCAGCAGCACCATTTCCATTAAAAGTTAAAACAGCAATATCTGTTGAACCTGTATAAACAATATTTGTTGATGAAATTCCTTGACCAACTACAGACATATAGTTGGTCGTAGTGCTAGTAGATAAATCAACTGATATTGCTCCGCTTATATTAATAATTCCTGGTGGAAGAATTAAACATATTCCATTTACGGCAGCATAATTTAACGCATTTTGCAGATTTGTTGTATTGTCAGTTGAACCATCAGCAACAACGCCAAAATCGGCAGCATTGACAAAATCATCTAACTTTTCACTAATTGTTCTGTTTATAGAAGTTGTAGAAGTTATTTTATTTTTTGGAATAAGTGTTGTCATATTGTTTCCTATGGATGAGATGATACATAAGCATCAAATTTATTATTTAATTCTTGAATAGCTGATACCAAATGAGGTATTAAAAATGAAGCATCAACAGCTTGATAGATTGGTTTTTCATTTTCATCTATTGCATCTTTTTCCCCAGTAACAGCATTTGGTACAACAGATTGCAATTCATCTGCAATAAAACCTTGATAAATATTTTCTTTATCAGAAATATAATTATATTGTCTTGGTTTTAATGCAGAAATTGTTTGCAAACCATTTTCAAAAGGCATTATATTTTCTTTTAATCTTCTGTCAGAAGTTAAATTGTAAGAAGTAGTTGTTCCATTTGTAGTAATAGAACCTGTTTTTGTTCCAGAAGAAGCAGAACCACTTGTGCTTGCATTGTAATAAAAACTTGTATAAGTTGTTACACCATTTCCATAGCAACCTATAACTTCATTACCACTATTTGTTGCAATTTGTATTGAACCACTAGCATTTATAGTTGCACCTTTTGAGACAACATAAGAATTTGAAGTAGTACCAACCAACAAATTACCACTAGAGTCAATACGCATACACTCTGTAGTGGCTGTAGAAAATCCTACACTATTTGCAGCAGGTAAATATAAGCCATTGGTAGGTACAGTTGCGCTTGATGGAATAAATGATGTAGCTGTTGCGCTTGATATAGTAGCTAAAGCCCCAGCACTTGATAATGTCATTAATGATGTAGTGCCTACACCTCCGTTATACCAAGCAAATCCATCAGAAGTTCCTGCACTAAATCTAGCCGTAGGTGATACATAATCAATCACCAAACCATCGGTATAAGTTGTACCAGCATATAGACCTTTAGCCCATACACCACCTGATGACATCAAGTTAGAACCAGTAACCGCAGCAGCAGCAGTACCGCCAATAGCAGGAGGAGAAGCTAGATAAGTAGAGAAACCTGTTCCTGATACTGTTGAGCTTGCAGAGAGAGTAGTAAACGCTCCTGTTGAGGCTGTTGTAGCCCCTACTGCCATACCATTCAAACCAGTAGAAGTAAACGTACCAATAGAAGTAGCTGATATAGCAACACCTAATACGTTTGCTGTACTGCTATAAAAACCTGAAGTAGAACCGCTTGAAGTAACTATAGAAGGTAATGCAGCAGTTCCAGCAGATGCTGTAAAAACTCCAGTTGCAGCAAGCGTTGTAAATTTACCAGAAGCAGCAGCAGTTCCACCAATCGCAGGTGGGCTTGCTAAATAAGTGCTAAATCCTGTACCTGATACTGTAGAAGAAGCCGAAAGAGTAGTAAATGCTCCTGTAGAAGCAGTTGTAGCTCCTACAGTTCCATTTAATGCTCCAGCAAATCCTGTTGAAGTCAAAATGCCTGTGGATGGCACAAAACTAACCTTTGTAGAGCTAGTTGTTATTGGTAAATTGCCAGTAGTTGTTGATACTAGCGTTGGATACCATGTAGCAATAGAGCTTGTATTGTCAGTTACGGCTACGTTTGTAGCATTTGTGGCAGTTGTAGCTGTGGATGCACTTGCAGCCGAACCGCTAATATTGACCGCTAAAGAAGTAATTGAACCGCTTGCAGCATTTAAAAGAACAGCAGTAGTGCCAATATATAAAGTTGAATTGCCTAAAACTGCACTAGGAATTGTTCCTGATAAATTTCCAGCAGTCAAACTGGTTAGACTTGCGCCTGATCCGCTAAATCCTGTAGCTGTCAATACTCCAGTAGAAGGATTGTATTGATACTTAGTAGAGCTAGTATAAGAAGTAG
>Ga0209697_10003427_pt1 | contig 21550 bp, 23 predicted proteins | sample AliMusrvi5mmetaG_FD_184115 | JGI IMG/M metagenome (GOLD analysis project Ga0209697, IMG submission 184115) | Freshwater lake bacterial and archeal communities from Alinen Mustajarvi, Finland, to study Microbial Dark Matter (Phase II) - Alinen... | ecosystem: Environmental > Aquatic > Freshwater...
CAGGGATACCGCAAGGGCAGAAATTAAAGCAATGAACTTAAAACAAGCACCAGAGCTGGCCTTAAAATCATAAAAACAGGACATTTCTACTTTGGTGGCAATAGGACATTTCTATTTTGGCTTGACACGTTTTCCCTTTTACCTTGTTTTTCTAGTCACACTTTTGGTATAATTCCAACTCCATGCCGCTTGAAAGCGGTAAAAACACCGAAAAACCCTTGTAAATCAAGCCCGGGGCCATAGCTCAAATGGATAGAGCAGCGGTTTCCTAAGGCGATTTGAAACCCCTTGTAAAACCAGCATTATTAAGGATAAGCCTTTTAGTGTATGTATTATCGTGATATTTGAGGACATACTAAAAAACGCTGAAATATGCTGAATTGACATCAAATACTTCCCACTTTACTTCCCAATATCTAATATTAGCCCCATATCCCTATATTGACAATAACCAATAAATGTTATAGTATTAGTGTTGTAATGTGACAGAGCGTAACATATCTGCACTAATGCTATAAGGTTGAGGCATGTCAGGAATAAGTGAAAAAAATAGTGTAGCATTGAGAAAATTGAGTAGCCATGAAAATGGTCCATTTACTCTTAAGGAAGCTTCGGATTATCTTAATATGCCCGAGCGCAAAGTAGTTGTTCTATTAGGCCATTTGACCCGGAAAGGATGGCTTTCCAGAATTAAAAGAGGAATTTATTTAACTGTACCAATAGGTGTTATTAATCCAAAGGAATTTAAGACAAGCCCTTTAGTTACCGCAAATCATGTTTTTTCGCCGTGCTATATCGGTGGTTGGAGCGCTGCAGAGCACTGGCATCTCACAGAGCAGATGTTCAACAGCGTAGTTGTATTTACATCGAAGAAGACTAGGAGCAGTTCAATCAAGATTAAAGGCGCTGAATTTGTAATAAGAAAGGCCGATGAATCAGAATTCCGAAACGCGAAGACAGTCTGGATAGAGAACGAAAAGATCCTTATTACCAATCCTTCTCGAACTGTAGCCGATATTCTTAATGACCCGACCATCGGCGGCGGGATAAGTAATTGTACCGAAATATTGAATAACTATTTAGATTCAGAATACAAAGATGAAAATGAACTGCTGAAATCAATTAATGAGCTAAAGAATAATACTATATTCAAAAGGCTTGGTTATCTGCTTGAAGTGTCCGGCAGAAATATGCTAAATCTTATAGATGTTTGTTTGAAACATGTAAGCAAAGGTTTTACTTTTCTTGATCCATCAATAAAAAACAAAGGCATTATTAACACCAAATGGAATTTAAGGATAAATGCTGAGATAGCTAATGATAACCCAAAATGAAATAAATAACCTGGCAGTCGAGTGGGGGTTGAGGACCGACATTGTAGAGAAAGATTATGTTATTGGTTGGGTGCTGTGGGGAGTTGCCGCCGAGCAGGAACTTAAACAACACTGGGCTTTTAAGGGCGGTACTTGTCTAAAAAAGTGTTTCGTCGAGACTTGGAGATTTTCTGAAGATTTAGATTTTACGGTTCTTCCTGGAGGACCGATAACCCCGGGTGATATCAAACCATTAATAGAAAAAGTCCTTAAAAGAGTAAGCGATAATTCCGGGATCAACTTTAACTTGAAAGAGCCCGCTTACAAATATTTTGACAAGTATAACTATGTCGAAGGTTCGATATACTATCAGGGGCCTAGACAAGCTCCGAATCCTGTTCGCATTAAGCTTGATATTAGCGGTAATGAAAAAGTTGTTCGGCCGACAGTATTAAGAAAAATTATCCATCCCTATTCAGATGCTCCAAAAGACCATAACGATATCAGGTGTTATGGTTTTGAAGAAGTCTTTGCTGAAAAAATAAGAGCAATGGGAGAAAGAAGCCGTCCCAGAGACCTTTATGACATTGTACTTCTTTACAGAAAACAGAATCTCAAATCTACTCCGCAATTAATTAGAGATGTCTTAGTTGAAAAATGCAAATCAAAAGGAGTTGCTTTCCCTTCATTCCAAACAATTAATACTCAAGCCGTTAAAGCGGAACTTGATAGCGCCTGGGCAAGCATGCTTGGCCATCAGCTTCCTATTCTTCCATCAATTGACGAGTATTGGGCTGAGTTGCCAAACCTATTTAAGTGGCTTGATGGACAAATACAGCCAGCGGTGCTTCCAGCGGTTGTAGTTGGCAAGAATGAAGATGCATCATGGGTGCCTCCTCAGACCATATGGAACTGGGGTACAGGTTTGCCGCTTGAATCGGTACGATTTGCAGCTGCAAATAGACTGTGTATAAGACTAGGCTATCAGGGCACAAAACGCGAAATAGAACCATATTCTTTAAGGAGAACGAAAGACGGCAACTTGTTGCTGTATGGGGTCAAACGTTCATCAAGTGAGCTTCGTTCTTATCGAGTGGACAGGATTTCTAGCATCGAGGTTACAAATACGGTTTTTGCTCCAAGATTTAGGATTGGATTTTCTGCTGATTGATACATATTGTCAAAATCAAAATGGTACTGGATCTTCGTTAAATGACTACACAAAGATTTGACATAGCCAGCCAAATGAAGCTGTAAGTTTATTGATGCTCAACTATCTTGCCGCATGGAAAATAATACTAACCCACCTGGTTCTCATCCTGGTTCAGTGTGTGCTTATACGCGTATATTTTCGATTTATTGCAAAGGATTTATATTTTGGGAAGGTACTTGGGCTGCCGGGATTCTATCTTTTGAAAGCATCTGTGATCTTGCATGAAAGGTCACATGAGGCAGCGGTCCGGACTTTTTCAGTATTGTATTTGGCTGCCTTGGCCATGAAATTCCCGGAGAAACTTACTTCGCACATCTATGCGCATGTAGTTGAGGTCAAATGCGAGCCGGAAGGGGAGGATCTTGGCAGAACAGTATTTAAAGGCGGGTCTATAACAAGACTAATCGCAAGTATAATGCCGTTTACTTTGCTCGTTGTTTCAATGACGGTTTATGTTATTTGGCTGCGTTGTGGTTGGCAGTTAAGAATAGCTACTTCTTTTCTGGTTCTGTGCATTACGGCTCCATGCCTTATGGGAAGCATTCCAAGCAAGAAGGATTTTAGAATTTTTCTTAAAAGTTCCAAATTGTTAATCTTGCTTGCTATTACATCAATAGTGTATCTCTGGTACCATCCTGTTGCTCTTACACCCGTTAATAAATTATTGATGGTCGCGGCCATTTCATTGAATTTTGTATTGCTCATGATGACGCTTATTATTATAGCTGTAATAATGGTTTGCCTCTTAACAGATTGTAAAAAGGATTTGTCGATGTTGGTTCAATTGCGCGAATGGTTGAGGCCAGTGTTATCAAGAATAAGAAAATAGGCCTCTATTTACTATTTTTAGATTTATCGGTTATTTCTTTGTAGGTTTGAGCCAATGTCGTAATAGGGATATCCGGTCTATCAAGAGTTTCAAATTGCTTGCGAATGAATTCCATTACTTTCACAATAACCTTAAATCTGTCCATGCCATACTTTCTTATTGATTGCAGAAAATCAATAAGAGCCGCTTCGTCTGCTGGGTCGTGAACTGGATTTTTCTGTATGTTTTCATTCCTGCCAAGCAAATAATCCGTCGATACGTCATATAAATTGGCAAATTCATTTAATCTCATAGCAGAGATATTCCTGTGTCCGGTTTCATAACTGGACAATTGTGCCGGGCTAATTCCTATTTTTTCTCCAGCTTCCTCTAAGGTAAGTTTCCTAGCCTTTCTTAGAGCTCTTATTTTTTCCCCAAATTGAGGGTTCATATTCTTCATTGCGATCCGCCTAAACTTTGCCTGAAAGTATACGACGGGTATATTATTGCACAAATAAGTAAACATTTCATCGAAATAGCTCACTATGCATATCCCACACATGATTCTCAATAGCAGGTTGACTTAAATATAAAATTACTTGACAAATTTATTTATTTTGCTATAATCCCCGCGGAGAGTTTAGTTGTTAGGCCAAAGCATTACGCTTTAAGCGGAATCGGCGGCCTGCCGCGGTCACAATAACATTTGGAATCTCATTGAAGCCCGAAGGGATAGGTTTTCCTATCATGGCTCCGCGCCAACTATACTCTCCAAAGTATATACCTTCGGGCTTTTTCTTTTGTCCGTTAAAGGAATAATGAATCACAGGAGGAGTTATGTCAAATCAAGCAGTGATGGACAAAATCTTAACACGGGAGGAAACCGCAAAGCTTTTAAGGATATCGATTCAGATGCTGGATACCATGAGGGCATTAAAGAAGATTGCTTTCATCCGGGTAGGTCGTAGGATTCTGTTCAAGGAGTCAGAGGTATTGAAGTTCCTTGAAGATAATACGATTAGCAGCAAGTGATTGCATAAGGGAGAAAGGAATGGCTGAGTCCATAGACAAATCCGGGTTTGAGTTGAACATCTATGAAAAATACGATGTGGATCGTAACTTTATTTGCAATACGATCTTCACTCTTGCCGGAACAAACAACAAAAAAGAATTAACAAAGATAATTCACAATTCTGACGGCAGTAAGGTTGTGGGAATGATTGAGATTGGAAATGAAAAGTCCAAGTCGGCGGAAATACTCGATACCTTTGACGCCAAGATATTTTTCATTCTAATCAAGCTCTGGCTGAATTCCGGGATGCAAAAGAACAACGATACCGGGTTTCTCATAAGCAACATTGTGAAAGAACTCGGGCTTCAGAGTACCGGGTTCTATTTTCACAAGATCAGGACTTCCTGCAACAAGCTGGCAACAATCCCGATTAGATGGCGGCGGGCATATATCTCGGCGGACAAGGAGAAGAAAAGTTACTTGCTTGACGATGTGGTCTTTACAATTCTGTCAATCTTTGACAACAAGCTGATGGTGGATGTTGATGCCAAGACCAATGTAAAGAAATACACCGGGCTTGCAAACTATTTCAGATTCAATCCGTACATTGTAGAGAATATCCTTAATGGAATCACAGAAGAATTTCATGTGGATGTGCTCAAAACATTGCAAAAGAAAATATCAATACTGCTGTACATCTACCTGAGTTACGAACTGAAAGACAAGCCCGCAACCAGTTTTAAGACATCGGATTTTGCAAACAGGATAGGTTTAGCAGAATACAAGTATGCCACCAGGCGCTATGAAGCCTTGGAACCCGCTCTGAGAGAACTTGTTGACAAGCCTGTGCCTGGCGGCTTCATCCGGAATTATAAATCAGCGGTTTCAAATCTTGATGATGACATTGTGGTTACGGTCTACAAAAAAGAAGATCTTCTTGTGTCACTTTCCGGAAACGAAGACGATAACAAGCTGTTGGAAGTAATAGCGCATTTCAATAAATCCTTTCCAAACTACAGAGACCATATTACCCTCGAAACTCTTCGGAACATGGCAAACAGCAAGAGTAATCCCGTAACCGTTGATGATTTGCATAAATACATTAATTTTGTCCGTTGGGAAATCGATAGCCAGAAAAAAGCAATAGAAAATATTCCGGGGTACTTTCGCAGGGCATGCGAGATGCATTACAAAACTGCTGATTATGACAAGGCAGTCATAAAGGAGCTGGAAAAAGTAAGGAACATTAAACAGAAAGACAAAATTAAAGAAATTGAGAATGCTGAGCGAGAAAAGCAGTCGAAAGCAAGAGAGCATTTTATCGGGAAGATCTATTCAAACCTAAATAAGCAGGAACAAGAGAACCTGATGGAGTTAGCCAAGAAGCAATACATTGGCAAGCATGGAAAACTGCCTGAACACTTTGTCAGACAGCAACTGGAATCCGAAATCATAGAAATCTTGAAGCAGCGTAAAACTGAGTAAATGGTACGAAAAATCGAGTAAAAGCCTTATTTTAGGCCTACGAAAAGTAGAGTAAAAAGGCAGTTTAGGAACGAAAAACAGAGTAAAAATATTATGAAAAGGCCAATTAAAATAAAGGTTTCGTGAAATCGGTATATATATGTTTTGTAATACATATGTACAACAACAAGGATGTTATAGGGAACTTTCTAAAAAGGCAATAAAAATAAGGGCAAATACAAACAAGAAGCGATTTTAAGGGAAAAATTGACACGAAAAACAGAATAAAGCATACAGTCAAAGGCGTTTCAACAGCGAAAAACTGAGTAAAAATATTGTGCCGCGCAAGACAATTTAAGACCTTGGAGGCCGTGATGGCAAAAAGAATAGTAATGTACAACCACAAGGGTGGAGTAGGGAAAACTACCAGCGCAGTTAACTCGGCGACATATTGCGCGCTGACCGGGAACAAGACGCTATTGGTGGATATGGATCCTCAGGGAAACGCTTCAGGAAACTTTAGCTATAACATCTATGATGTTAACGCCAACAAGACGAGTAAAACGATAGTAGAAGTTCTATTGGGTAAAGCATCAATAAAGGATTCAATTACGGGGTTTGATGTGCAGGAAATTGAGAAATTAGAATTACTGCCTGCGGATAACCGCATGAATGAAATATGCACAATTCTTAACGACAAACTGAGCCGTGAAATGATTTTGCACAATAAACTGAAAGAAGTTGATAACGATTACGATTATATCTTTATTGATTCTCCTCCGCAAAAAAGCATCTTTTCGATGAACGCTCTTCTGGCCGCCAACTACATTGTCATTCCGTTTTTCCCGGGCCAATACGAAATTATGGGATTAAAAGAACTGCTTGACCTTTTTGAGGAGGTAAAGAAGGCCAGCGAAATTCATCCCAAACTGCTTGGCATTCTTATAACCATGTACTCGAAGACGAATATGATGCGCGATATCATCAGAAGTCTGGTTGGTACTTACACGGATTTGGTTTTTCAGTCAGTGATTCCTCTTAGCACGGCCGTAAAACAGTCTACAGTTGACGCTTTACCGCTCTATTTCTCAAATAATCAAAGTTCAACTGCCATAGCATACAGGGAATTCACAGCTGAAATGCTTGAACGAATCAGGAGGCATGATGGGAGATAAATCTAAGAAGATTACAGATATACTTTTTGGCGTTGGCAATAAGCCGGCGGACAAGTCTTTTGCCGAAACAAGCGCCGGGTTCCTGGCGAAGAATCAATACGAAGTGGCCAAGAATTCCTCCGGTAATTTTATTGAAAGCGTGGTCTATGAAGTTCCGTTAGAGGATATAGACATAGGCGACACGAGATTTCAAATGCGCCTTCCCAATAACGACATAAGTGAAGTAAAGAAAAGTATTGAAGAGGAAGGCCAGCAAACTCCTGTTATCCTTTTAAAAATGAAAGAGCATGACAAGCTGATAATAGTTTCTGGCTTCACCAGGACCCGAGCGATTCAAGAATTGAAACGCCCGATTGTAAAAGCCACCATAAAGACCGATATACAGGAAGTTGACGCTTTAACCATTGCCTTCATAGAAAACGAGGCAAGGAAAAATCTGACTGATTGGGAACGGATTCAATGCTTTGTAATGCTTGTAAAGAAAGGGAAAACAGTTACACAAGTTGCCAAAGACATCGGCAAGGATCACAGCACCGTTTCCCTTTATCAAAAGGTTTATGACTCAAAAGAGCCTATCCGGGAAGCTTTAAAAAAGAACCTGATTAATTTTTCAAAGGCGAACATGCTCGCAAGGTATCAGGACAGGTTAAACGATGCGCAAATCGTGGAAGTTGTCTCAAAAGCAACGGAATTGAGCGTGCAGAACCTCAAGAATGTAATCGAAGAGATTCTTGAGAATAAAACCTCAGTTAAGACGGCCGTACGCGAAGAAAAAGAGAAACCCAAGAGGAATGTCACGAAAAGGAGAAACAGATTTGCGGTCAATATCAATTTCAAGAAATCCGGAGAAATCTACAAGTTTAACGCCAAGTTCCTCATTGCAAAAGAGAACAAGGATGAGGTTAAGTCAAAGTTTGAAGAGATTTTAAAAGAGATAGCAAGCCTGTAACCCATTGTTCATAAAGTCGGAAGGTAAAAAATATGCCTATCAAACACAGGAACATACATCTTCAGCGAAGAGACATGGACATTTTTAAGTTTATCCTATCCAGCCGCGGCTGCAATGCCGTCCAGGTCTGGTACAAGTTCTTTAACACCTATAACACTTGCGCCATTCGGTTGTTGAAACTCGCGCGATTTGGTTATTTGAACAAAGAAAGAGAAACAGTACTCAACGAGTATCTTTACTCTCTTACCCCGGAAGCAATGAAGGAATTAAAAAATTGGGGAATGTTTAGCGGTGACAGGTTCAAGCCGCCGAAACTTTCTATGTCTGGCAAATACCATGACCTTGATGTAATTGATTTGCGGCTTTTAATTGAAAGCGACGCAAACCTGGCAATCACGGATTGGAAGACGGATTATGAACTGGCCTGCGAGTTGAACAAGCGGGTGCAAAATCAGAGCAGGACAAATAATCACCGGGTTCCGGACGGTAAATTTGTGATAACAAGCGGAGATTTCCGCAGGCCGTTCATCCTGGAGTATATCAGGCACGATTATTCCAAAGACCGGTATCACAAGGTCCTCTCGAATATCGAATACTATTATCCTTTCGAGAGTGTTCTGATTGTCGGAAGCGTAAAATCAAAGATGGAGAGATATTACAAATGGCTTCAGCACAGGATGAGAAACAGGTTTCCCGGCAAATACGCTTTTACTTACAAAGACAGTATACTGCAAAGCACAGGTTTGTCTGGCGCCGAAATAATTAAGGGTGACGGCAGTAAACCAAAGTTCCAGCATCTTCACGCGCCTGAATATGATCCGGAACAAAAGGATCAGAGTTTTTCAGATGGGTATCTGCATCTTGAGAAGCGCGGGATAGACCACATAAAGGCCAACATAGAATCCCAAAATTATTAAGAGTATTATTTATAATTTCTTACTTTTATTGTGGTTGGTTTTTGAAATATTGTTCCATTAATGCAATATTTCGGATTTGGGTTTGGAAAATAAAGAAGTTTTTCTGGTCCTATTTTGTACTCGGAAAACTCATAGTAGATAATTCCAGATATCTTGTCTGCAATAGTTTTCTCGTTTGGGTCTGATGTGTACCACAGTCCAGGGTTAAATTTATTACCTGTCACAATTGAAATGTTTCTTTTTTGGTCAAACTGAATTATATCTTCGTAGTATCCACCTAATACCTCATAAAAGCGAGTTTCCATCCCAAGCCTTTCTGCGGACCTCTTAACAATTATTCTCATATTCGGATGAGTATTTGAGAATTGCCCTGGATTGGAAAGTATTCTTTCTTTCAGCTTAATAATCATGTTTGGGGATAAACTTCCAGAACTTATAATTGAACACAAGTCATATATTAATTTAAATGTTATTATGTCCTTACCAGATGAGTCTTTCCAATGCCAGGTCTTATTGATGGAATAATTTGCTTTTTCCATGTCAGATCTTATGTTTGATAGTGTCTTTTCTAGCATTTCTGAGTCCGGAGAGCTTAAATGTTTGTTCTTTATTTGACCGGATATATTTAAATCGAAAAAGTAGTTATCAGGGATATTGTTTGCTAAACGTATTTCATCTAACATTGTGTTTATATCTTGAATTTTACTCTCAATTTCGGAACGCACCAACCCCTTTATGTCGCAATGTACATTGTTGACAACTATGTCAACATTTTTTTTTGTATTGTTAACAAGAACATTTGTTTTTATAGAGTTTTGTGTGCTTAATAGGAATGCAATTACATCTACTTCATAAACACACCCCCAAAAATTGATCTGATCTTTTGCCCTGAGTCTATCCTTGATTCTTTTTATTGAAATGCTGTTTTGTTGTAACAATTCCAAGCATTTTTCCAATTTGATTAGTAAATCAAACTGGGTAGATAATAATATTTCTGCTGTAAAGCAAGCAAGTAAATGATGCTTGTTGGGATTCCCAAGGAGAATCTTTAGTGCCTTATCGAACTCAGCTTTCTTTAGGCCAACGATGGGTGAGATCAAGGTTTTAATCCATTCTTCACCCAAAGTTTTGACTAAATGCGGGTAATTGCGCTTTATTTTGTCTATCATTATAGTCTCTCCTTTATGTTTTTAGGCGGTCTTATATAAACTACATCTGAGATATAGCATATTTGTTAATCGATTAACAATACCAAACCGGTTTGGTAAGCAATTTTGTGTTGTTCTCGCCCACACTCTAAAAAATGTTATGCTTCTTGGCCTTCGCTTCGCTCCGGCTTTTTGCCTTCGGCAAAAAATTCCCAACCCCGCCCACACAACGATATGATGATTGTGTGTTTTAGTGGTCGGGGTTGGGAATCTGCGAAGCATAATATAAGAGTGTGGGCGTATCGGGTTTTAGTGGTTGGGAGTAGGTAGAAGAAGAAAGAAAGGTCAAAAGATAAAGGATAGAGGCAAGAGATTTAAGGATGTGGAGAGGTTTAGGTTTGGTTTTAGGACTGGGTCGGTTTTTTGTTTTCTATGGGGTTGTTGTGTTTAGGAAGTAAGGCTTTGGTTGGTTTGTTGAATTGTTAGTCGATTAACAATAGAAACAGGGTGGGCATGCTATGCCATTGACAACTGAGAAAAAGTGCCTTATAATCCGGTAGTAGCATAGCGAGGCAATTATGAGCAACTTCAAAAAGATTCTGGTAATCCTATTCTCTGTTTTCTTCCTTTTGTCCGGAATTGTTGCTTTAAACCATTTCCATTCGGAGCGCGTATTCCAAGGTAAAGATAAACATAATTGCTCGATTTGCGCTTTCTTGTCCACCATCAGTAATGCGGCTATTTCTCTTTTCGTTTTCCTTGTAATATTTGTTTCCGTGTTTTCCAATACTTTGAAGAATCAGTTATCTTTTGTAAGGAAATGCATCTACCTTCCTCCATCCCTGGCTCCGCCTTTTCTTGCCTGATATAAGCCCATTTGTTGAATAGTCAAGAAGAACTTTGTTCAATATCCGTTTTAAAATTGATATTTCCTTTTTGGTATTTGAAAAATACAAGGACGGTAAAATGATAGTACAAATTAAAGATGTAGAAATGATCTACGAAACATGGTCCGAAAAGACGAAGGTCTTGGACATCCCTAAGTTCGAGGTAGATAAAGGCGAACAGGCCGCCGTTTTTGGCCCGTCCGGATCTGGTAAGTCAACGCTACTTCACATAATTTCCGGCCTTCTGCTGCCCACACGCGGGAGCATAGAGGTTTGCGGAGAGAAGGTCCATGAATTAGGCGAGGCGCAAAGGGACCATTTCAGGTCCAGGAATATAGGGTACATCTTTCAAACCTTCAACCTGCTCCAAGGATATACTGCCCTTGAGAACGTCTTGCTTGGAATGACGTTCTCTCCCGGCAAAGCGGACAGGTCAGCCGCTAGAAAACTGCTTGAACAGGTGGGGCTGGGCGAGAAGATGAAACGCCGCCCATACCAGCTTTCATTCGGGGAACAGCAGAGGGTCTCCGTCGCGCGCGCTGTCGCAAATAAACCTAAACTGATCCTCGCGGACGAGCCGACAGGATCCCTTGACCCGCATAACTCGGTGGAGATCATCAAGCTGTTGAAAGAGATCTGCAGGGAACACGAATGCTCCCTTGTGATAGTAAGCCATAACATGGATATGATCTCCTATTTTGAACGCACGGTTGATTTCAAAAAACTAAACCGGGCTCTTGATACAAAGGAGGCCGTAATATGAGCTTCTGGAGAATAATATTTAACAGTATAAGGCAGCATATCGGGTCTTCGATACTTGCTGTGGTTAGTATCTGGCTTGGAGTTGCCCTGCTTATTGCCGTTTTTTCGCTTCGCGAGCAGACGCATAAAACTTTTACCGAGATAGGAACAGGAATAGACGCGGTCCTCGGTCCGAAAGGCTCCCCTCTTCAGATAGTGTTGAACGCTGTGTATCATCTGGAAGAGATGCCCGGGAAACTCAAATGGACGTATATGAAAGAGGTCGAAAAGAGTCCGATCGTTGTCGAGGCGATACCGTTCTGTACCGGGCATTCCTATGCCGGGTACAGGGTCAACGCCATTGACAGGCGCTTCCTGACGGACTTTGAGTATATGCCAGGCCATAAATTCTCATTCGCTGAAAAAGAAGGCGGGCAGGGCAGGCCTTTTGCCGAGGCGAAAGAGGCAGTTGCAGGCTGGGAGGTCGCAAAAAAGCTGCACATCAAACTTGGCCAGACATTTAACCCTGTATGCGGCGTAAAGTCAGGCGATCCTATTCATGTGAATGATTTCATTGTGTTTGTCGGAATACTTGCACCGACCGGAACCCCTCATGACCGTGCCATTTATTTTCCGCTCACCACTTTTTATGGGTTAGAAGGCCACGGCGCGGCAACCGCAAAGATGGCCGGTGATGAAAAATTCAGGGAGATAAGCGGAGCATACTTGAAGATCAAGCGCATCAGGGGCGGGGCTATGCATCCCGGTGTGCAAGACCTGAAGTACAGCATAGACCAGTCTACAGAGGCACAGCTTGTGATCCCAAGAGAGGTGCTTCCAAGACTCTTTTCGATCATAGGCTGGGTTGATTATGTGTTCATTGCTGTTTCCTTTATGGTCCTTGCCTTAGCCGGTATGTTCCTGTTCGTTGCCCTGTTGTCCGCGCTCAGACAGAGGAGAAGGGACATGGCGATAATGCGCTGCCTTGGAGCGACGAGGCGGACAGTATTCGGCTTGGTGCTTTCCGAGGCCCTGATCATCTGCATCATCGGCGGCCTGCTGGGTCTTGTCTTCGGGCATATTCTTGTAGGGATCGGCGCTGAGCAGATGAAGGCGGAGACCGGGATACAATTCTCCGGGTTTTATATCTGCACCATTGATTATCTCCTGCTTCCGGCGCTGTTTGTGATAGGAATTCTGACAGGATTGATCCCTGCTATTCAGGCTTACCGTATGGGTGTCTTAAGAAATTTATTGCCTATCTCTTGATCATGGAGGTTAAAATGAAGAAAAATATTGCGATTGTTTTACTTAGTCTCGCAGTTGTTGTACTTGGTGTTTTGTTGCTGGTGCCAAAGCAGCAGAATCAAAAGAACTGTGAGCCTGAAGGAAAACACAAAGCGTATCATGAAGGATCACTGAACGCGATAACCCAATGCGAGAACGGACATTTTGAGATCAAAGTTGTTGATGACAGCCTTGAAGGGTGGTTTGTCGGCGGCGGCCAGGATACGAATAGAGCGGTCAGGGTGCAAGCTGGCAAAATAGAACTTTCCTGTTTTCTGCCGGATGGCACAAACAAGGAACTTTTGCTCAATGCTTCGCCGTTAAATCTTGCCGGCGAAAAAAGCGGTGATAGTTCTCACTTTTCAGCGGCCGCTCCCTGGCTTAAGGATATTAAAACGTTCCAGGCGATCGGCAAAATAAATTTCAAGGGCAAATGGCAGCCCTTAATAATCCAATACCCGGAAGGATATGACCGGGATTAAAAACCGCCTTACAAAAATACAACAAGGATGGACTATGCGAAAAACCATAAGGATATTGGTACTGATAGCTCTTGTATTTATTCTGATCCAGACCCGGGAGGCATTTCCTCAGTCCGCTGATCCCGGAAATGCCGGTAAAGACAAGAACTCGATAGTGAAATCAATTAAGAACTTTTTAAGCGACCAATCAAAGGCAGTGGTCCTGCGTTTTTCTTCGCTCGGCGCCTGGAGTTATGGCGGCGCCGGCGCGCCACAGCCACCTCTTCCGCTCCAGCAGATGAACGGCAAGGATGTGAAAATAACAGGATTTATGTATCCGCTCGAAGAAGGTCAGATCCTCACGGTGTTCTGCCTGCTCCGAAGCACGCAAACCTGCTGTTACGGGCCAAAACCGCAGTTCAATCAATACGTCTTTGTAGAGATGAAGGATCCTGTAAAGCTGGAGAGAAATAAACCTGTCATTGTAACAGGCAAATTCTTCATCGATCCCAGGCCTGAGGATGGTTATATCTACAGACTTGAAGGGATAAAAGTTGAAATGGCCCCCGAACAGAAGCCGGATGACAAACTATCTGCTTCAGGTGCGGAACTGCAAAACATGCTCTTTGATTTCAAGGCACTTGAGGCGCTTAGCCCTTCGGATGAACAGCTTGCCAAGGTCAATAGCGTGAAGGACATGCCCGATATCAAAACCTTCCCGGAAGCCCTGTCAAAGGTTGAAGGTAAACCGGTCACCGTTGAGGGCTTCATTGTAGCCCGGACGGATAATCCGCAGAAGTTTGTTGTCGGAAAGTACTGGTGGGACGGGTGCTGCCAGGGAACACCCCCGTCATTTTTTAACGCAATAGTTGTGATACTTAAAAAAGGCGAGAAACTTCCGAATGAATGGCAGGAAACCAGTATTTTTACCGGGATCCTGCACACAAATAAAAACAAGAACAAATGGCCTGAGACCGGTATAATCAGCCTTGAGGACGCCATGCCCGGGGTCTCTAAAAAGTAAGAAGAATGGTGAATTGTTAATCAATTAACAATGGCCGGGACAAAGCATATACCTCAAGCAAAGTGCTACATTTTGGTACGTGAAGCATAAGCCGATAAGTATTGATACGCAAAAACCAACCCACAGCCTTAAGCCTTCAACTCGGAGCCTCCCGTTGGTCGGTTCAGTCGAACCTTCTTATTATTTTTCGCTTTTAATGATGGATTATACTCACACCGCTTCGCTTGTGTCTGCGAAAAATAACCGGCTTATGGGTGCCCTGTTTTTTGCTTAATACTTTTACCAACCAACAGCCCCACCGGGCTGTTTCCCGCTTCGCTCGGCTTGGTAAAAGTTTTATCAATACCAATCTCTTAAGCTTCTTACTAAACAAGTACATATAGGCAGGGTAATGAAGCCAGGATCAGCTAAGCGCTGACTTGGCTTTTATGTTATGTAATTTTCCCTCGCCCCCCAACAAGTGTGTGGGGGGCGAGGGAAAAAAGCCTCTCTCAAAGTAGGTGCCGAAGGGCAAAGGAGAAGGCAAAATGAAAATAGTAATGAACTTGAAGAAAGGGTTGCCGTTGAGGGAGCAGATAACGCCAGAAGTCAAGGAGTTGATGGAATGCTACCTTTTGGAGAACTTGAAAGAAAAATATGCTTGCCGTTCTTCAAAAGAGGTTTTTGACTATCTGTATTGTTCAATGCGGGATTTGAAAAAAGAGGTATTCAAGGTTATCTTTCTGAATAGCCAGAACAGGATTGAAAGCGTTGAAGACCTTTTTGAAGGCTCACTGAATTCAAGCAGTGTATATCCGAGGGAGATAATCAAAGTAGCCCTTGCAAAGAATGCAGCAGCGATGATTTTTGCCCACAATCACCCGTCAGGCATACCCACACCGAGCGACAGCGACAAATCAATCACTCAAAACCTTGTACACGCAGGGCAATTGATGGAAATCAGGGTGCTCGACCATATCATTGTTGGCGATAATAAATATTTCAGCTTTGCCGACAGCGGATTGACTAAGGAATACGAACTCAACGGAAAATTCGGTAAGAAGGTCTGAAAATCTAGGGGGTACGAAAGTACCCCTTTTTTAAAGGAGCCAAATAAATGAAAATAAAAAGCATGGTCTTAAAATGCCCTCACTGTAAAAACGAGATATTTTTGCAGGATTCCACAAAAAAGAATGCCTGCCCCGTTTGCGGAAAGGACATATTGACTATAAACATGAAAGCGGTAGACTTGTTAGTTGAAATATACAAGAAGAAGTAAAAAATCTGGGCCGCTTCCCGCGGCCTTGAAGACTCCCCGCCCCATACCCTAACTTTACAACGGCGAACTCCTATCGGTTCGCCTGTAAAGTTCTCCCTTTCCCGCTACCTGAAAGGGAAGCAATAACGCAACCAAAGCGATCCTGGAGAAGAATTAAGAGGTGTTTAAACCTGGTACTGAGAATTCCTCATTCAATGCACTCCTATCCTCAACTCGGCCTCGCATTACTCGGCCGGTCAGCTCCTTCCCATGCCCGGAAGGAGCGCACCTTACCCAAGATTTCCAACGACGGACTCTTGGCGGTCCGCCTGGAAATCTGTCCCTTTCCACTAAGGAAAGGGAAGTTCTATTGCATATTACTGTTTTTACTGAAATAGTAATGATTTTCTTTAATTATTCTTGTCATTCTGGCATCTTGGGTTTATAATATACTAAGTATAGACATCATGAATAGATTGACGTAAAATAGGATCATACCAATCTGAAAGTAAGATCTCTCATATGTTTTAAAATTAAAATAAATGAAGAAAAGGTTCTCTTATGACAAAAATAACTGAAAAAACAAGAAGCATTAGCCTTGAAAGAAATTTATTAAAGAGGCAGACACTCGCGCTGGGTGAATTGTTTTGTGGTCCTGGTGGACTAGGAATAGGAGCTTTTAGTACTCAAATTGCCAACGATAGAGAGTTGTTTTGTGTCAAACATGCTTGGGCTAATGACTATGATGAGGATACTTGTAAAACATATATCCAAAATATTTGTCCTGATAATCCCGACACCGTATTTTGTCAGGACGTTAGAAAATTTGATATAAAATCATTAGATCCGATTGATGTTTTTGCTTATGGGTTCCCTTGCAACGATTTTAGTATTGTGGGTGAACAAAAAGGATTTGATGGGGAGTTTGGACCTCTCTACACTTATGGGATTCGTGTTCTTGATTATTTTAAACCAAAAATATTTATCGCTGAAAATGTTGGAGGGATTGCTAGTGCGAATGAAGGAAAGTCTTTCAAGAAAATATTAAATGATCTACAGAGGGCGGGCAATGGCTATGATATTACCGCAAATCTATATCGCGCAGAAGAATATGGAGTGCCTCAAACAAGACATAGGGTTATAATTGTTGGAATAGATAAAAGTTTAAATAAGGTATACAAAGTACCTGCACCATTTACATTGAACAAACCAATGACTGCTAAGGAAGCATTGGAAAATCCGCCTATTCCGGAGAATGTTTCCAATAATGAAACAACTAAACAATCGGAAATAGTTGTTGAGAGATTGAAATTAATTAAACCGGGCGAGAATGTGTGGACGGCTGATCTTCCCAAAAAGTATCAATTGAATGTAAAAGGTGCAAAGTTGAGTCAGATATATAAAAGACTTGACCCGAATAAACCATCATATACGCTTACTGGAAGTGGAGGTGGCGGAACGCATGGCTACCATTGGAAAGAACCCAGAGCGCTGACAAATAGAGAAAGAGCAAGAATTCAAACGTTCCCGGATGATTTTGTTTTTGTAGGCTCAAAAGAAAGCGTAAGAAAGCAGATTGGGATGGCTGTCCCACCGCTATTATCCAAAGTAATATTTGAAGGCGTTCTTAAAACGCTCGCAGGTGTTGAATACGCGCATGTTCCTTCGAACTTGGATAGTCAATTGACAATGTTTTAAAAGGATTTCATGAAGAATATTGATGAATTAAAGAAAAACGTTGCCGAAAAAATATCTGTTACCAATGAAGAATTGGATAAAATCATAGAAAAAGCCATCATTGGGGGAGAAATTGTAGCAGAGGATAAAATTGGAGAATGGCTAGAAGAAAGGCTCGCACCAAATTGTGTCTTAATTGATGAAGATGGTTATGCGAAAATGTGCGTTGATGCACTTAAGATACTCGGGACAACAGCTGCAACTGATTATGGTTCAAGTAGACAAAGAGACTTGGGGCAGTTATGGGCTGACATGACACGAGGATATTTGGGAGAGTTTGCTTTTACTCTCTTCTTAAATGATAAATTCGGAATATCTTCAAAATTAGGACATGAAGTTGGCACTCTGCAAGAAAATCTTCCCATGGATGTTCATCAGATTAGAGAGACTGGAAAGGAATATAGGAAACCAAAAGTACAAATAAGTCTTAAAACTACGAAATGGAATGGGATTTGGCTTGATATTCCGGGAGACCAATTCAATCACTCGGACGTGCATGTGCTTGTAAAAGTAGGTGCTGGACGGGACCATCTTTTTGCGTTTTTTAAAAACATCAGTGTTTTTAAAGATAAAATACTGAAACGAGGTAAGGATGTTGGTTCTTTGTCATCTGATGAAGCCCAGTCTCTTTACGATCATCTTCCTTCCTTTCGCAAAATACCGGCATATATTTGTGGTTTTGCGCTGAAGAACAATAGTTATACCTCTTTACCTTACAGTGGAAAAAAGGGAAGACTACACTATATGATAAGTTCATGGAATGGTGCTATACTACCTGGTGACCTAGAGAAAATTAAGCAAAAGGAAAAGCTTGGTGTTAGCGGAAAAGTAAGATTTGAAGGAATAGGAGAATTTGCTCACGATAAAGGGTATCTGTTCAATGCGGGAAGTTTGTTGTGGAAAAAAGAGGATTGGAATAAAGTAATTTCTCTACTTTAACAGTATCTTTTGAAACGGGGGCTTTTGTTATGGGCATGAATGAAAGAAAACAGATTATAAAATCCATTGAAGATAGAAGAGGATCAAAAGTTATTTGCTACTTAACATCGGATAGACCAAACATTCCAACTATTCCCAATATGATGGCTTTAAATCAAATGCAAAAAAGTATTTTGCCTATAATCAATGAGCACTTGCGTGACAAAAAAACATATAAGTCTATTGATGTCTTTATTTTTACTCATGGTGGGGATACCTTGGCCGGATTTGGCTTATCTAGGTTGTTACGTGAATACAGTGAAAACGTAAATGTCTTTATTCCGGATTGTTGCCATAGCTCAGGTACCTTGTTTGCATTGGGTGCAAACAAAATACATATGTCAAAAGGTGCGACATTAAGCCCAATAGACCCTAGTATAACAGGACCACTAAATCCGGCTGTTCAATCTAATCCTGTTTCAGCGCCACAATTAATTCCTCTTAGTGTTGAAAGTGTCGCTGGATATTATGATTTAATTTCCAAGTCCTGGAGAGTAAATAATAGAGATGATTTGCTAAAGGTTCTAGCTGAAAAAGTACATCCGCTTGCATTGGGAGATGTTTATCGTTGTAGGCAGCAAATTGAAATGTTGGCTACACAATTATTGGAACAACACAGGAAGGATAAAAGAAATATTATAAGAATCGTTCAGAGATTAACAAAGGGCTTAGGTTCTCACGATTACTTGATATATTATAAAGAAGCAAAGTCACTATTAGGCAATCAAGTAGTGTGCGATGAAGAAATAGACGGATTGACTTATGACCTATATAAGGAATTTACCAAAGAAATGGAACTTGGCGTTACTTTTAATCCGGCAGCAATATTATCAAAAGTCAAACCGAGTAATACAACAACGATAGATGTAAATCTATCTATGATAGAAAGTCTGCAATCCACTCATGTTGCAAAACAAAAATTTGAAATTACCGAGAACACAATCACACTCCAAACACCAATTGGGGTGCAACAACAAAAGCAAATATTACAAAACATTTTATCTTCTGAATGGGTTAAGATATAAAGGAGCTTTAAATGGACAGCAGGTATATTGTTTCAACCTTAATAGAGGAATATGTTGTAAATAACGTTGCATATGACCCAACTCAATCCACATTGAAAAATGATAAACTTGCTTTAAGAGTTGTAAGTCTAGAAAGAGATATGTATCGTTCACTAGAAGTGAAACTAGAAATTGATGTTCTAAAAAAATAATTTTGGTTGTGGGGACCATTCCGAATGGAAAACTGCGCAATTATATTAACTGGCACAGCTGGCAGAGACAAATCAATTACGGTGCAGACTAGAAAAGGTAGTAATATAGAGAATGCGCAGACAAACGGAAGTTTGCCATGCACCTATCTCGCAGATGCAACAAAATTAAAAACAAAGCATGCTCTTGCTACGTTTAGAACCGGTCCTTGCGGATATTACAATTGCCACGGTCTGACATTTGCTTCCAGGCGAACAAGAATATGGGACCCCAAAGAGATAAAGAAGATTATTACTGAAGATGGTTATGTTAAAATCAATGAAGCAGAGGTATTCCCAGGAGATATTATCATCTACTATACAAAAGGGGATCCACAGCATTCAGGGGTAGTCTTGAATGTTAAACAAGAAAGAAATTCTATAATGGATATTTTAATTTTAAGTAAGTGGGGTCATGGACATGAAGTTATCCATAATAAAAATGATTGTCCGTATTGGGGATTGGCAGATTTAGTGGAATTCTATAGGATTAAGTCATTTCATCATGAGGATGCCATATGAAATTTAGCAATGAAGCAATAGATAGAACACAAGAGATAATGTTGATTGCAAATACTCCTGCTTTTTTGTATTATTCATTGCGTGCAAATGACGATATAAAACGTGAAGCAAGCCTGTATACAAGTGCCGATTTGTTAACCTTACTTAATGAAATTTTAGGCGCAGAAGCAGAAAGAATCTCTGAGGTATTATTGGCGTTAACGTTTTTATCATTTAAAAATGATTATGATCCAAGAATGCTTCTAAAGCTTAGTGGTAATAAAATGGAATGGTTTTCAGAATTCGTATCCTACCTAGTGATGGAAAGTATATCTGTAAAAGAAATTAATATAATTCCTAAGATAGAGATTTCAAGCCCTAATTATTCTATTTTGTCTTTGTCCGCATCAAATTATAGCTCGATCGACAAAACCAACGATTCCAGGGGGGTGTCAACAAAATGAGATATATCTCCATCAATCTGTGCGAGACAGTAATAAATGATTCGCAGACAAACTCTATATCGCTAATCAATATGTTAGAAGAAATACATGCTATTGGGTTTCCTCTACTATTGTGGCGTATTGCAGCTGTTGTTACATTGGAAAAAGAGGCTTCCGACATTGCAGAAGAGTATACTTTCAACTTCCAGATTAGAAATAACGCAAGGGTTATTTCTAATCAGGTTATATTGGCTAATTTTAATGGTAGACCGAGGAATAGGCTGATAATGAATGTTCAAGGCCTACCTGTAAATGAAGCAGGAAGCATAATTATCGAGCTCAAAAAAGATGACGTTGTTGTCCTAAGCGCAACCGTTAATGTTAAACTACCTGAGAAGCCCGATATAAAGGTAACTAATTAAAGAACTACTTATACATAGGGGGCAGCGACCTTTAAATTGTCTGTAATAAGCAGGAGATGTCTGCCTTATCTCGGTGTGTCGCGTAGAGAGATAGTGGACAACTTGTCAGGGATAAAAAAGCCGGTAAGGTATCAAACCAAACGCAGATAAAGCCCTAATAGTAATCATTTTTCCTAGAACCCATTTTCTTAATAACTTAAGTAAGGTAGAGGTTTAAGCAATATGCAGAGAAAATGCTACAAGCAAGAGCCAATAGTAGATAGGCTCTTGCGGGAGAATATCGTCCTCATTAAAAAGAGCAAGTTTTGTAAAATTTTCAAGTCCGTTAACGTGCAAATTCCGACCCAATCCGGCACCTGATTCCGATTGATTCCGGCCACCCATTCTGATCCATTCCGGCACCCTGTTCCGAAGCATTCCGGCAGGGGCAAACATGCTGAAAGACTCCACTAAATAAGCCATAATTAAGCCCAAAGCTTTCAAAGGAGGGCTTTCCAATGGCAAAGGAGCGGATAAGCGTGCGGCATCTGAGAGAAATACTGCGTTTAAAGAAGCAAATCGGACTTTCACCTGGGAAAATA
>Ga0209697_10003433_pt1 | contig 21522 bp, 17 predicted proteins | sample AliMusrvi5mmetaG_FD_184115 | JGI IMG/M metagenome (GOLD analysis project Ga0209697, IMG submission 184115) | Freshwater lake bacterial and archeal communities from Alinen Mustajarvi, Finland, to study Microbial Dark Matter (Phase II) - Alinen... | ecosystem: Environmental > Aquatic > Freshwater...
GCCTGCGCAAGGGCCGGACGAGGCTTCCGGCTCGGGAGTTGTCCACCGGGTAAGAGAGGATTTCATCGAACAGACCCGCTCCTGCTAACAAGTCCGATGCCAGCACGAAACGGCGGCGAGGGTGCCGGTCGCAAAGGAGCGTGAGCTGAGCCTTGGGAAAATGGTTCCGGACCGCCCACATCACTGGCAGGGCGACAATCGTGTCGCCGAGCTGGCCGATGCGAAACACGAGGATGCGTTTCGGCAGGATTGCCGAACTACTAACCACGGGAGCACTGACCACAAGACCACGAGGCCACGGGACCTTTCCCCATCTCTGCTTTTCTCCTTCCAGGCAAGCTGCCGCCCTTGGTCGTTTGCCGGTCTTCGCGGCAAGACCACTCTCTACTGACTTCGAGACTACAAACCACGGAATACGGACTACTTCCCTAGTATCCTTATGAGTAGCGGGAGGAAGCGCCTGCTTTGCCGTTCCCAACTCTGCAACATCTTGACGCGGCCGTTGATGCGCGAGCGCTCGGCCAGCGGCAGTCGTTTCAGGATGTCTGCGATTCGTTCCAGCCGGGCCTGGCCATTGTCCAAATGCGGAACAACCTGATCCCGGAGGAATCGGTTGGCCAGGGTGCGCAGTTGGGCGACGGCTTCGTAATGCGTCCGGCGTTCGCCGGGCACATACACGGTTCGAGCGGCACCAATACCGCAAAGGAACCTGAGGCCCTGGCTCGCGGAGCCTTTACTGAGACGAAGGCGCTCGATCAGGTCGTCCATGGCCAGCGGGCGGCCGGAAATGAAGAGCAACCCGTAGATTTCGGCCAAAGAACGCGGCTGGCCGAGGACCCGCGATAGTTGGACGAAGAAGTCAATAATCTCCGTTTCCAGCGGGGTGAGCTGAGCGACTGGCGACCGGTTCGGGCCGGTTGGGGCCGGTTCTTTTTCCATGAGCGGCACTACCATGAGCTCAATTCGTACCAGAATGTTCTGTTTGTTCAAGCAGATTTGAACAAGACACTGTGGAGACTACCGACCGCGGGAGTTGCGTGCATTTCGTACGGCGCGTTGGCGAGTTGCCGACCGGGATGCCTCGCCGAGGCGTCCCTAACCACCTTACCAAGGACCAGCAGATGCGCCGCATTTCGTAGTTTGGAGAATAATTTGCTTTGCGATTGAAGGGGCATCGGACAGAGTAGGCGAACGCTAAAGGCTAAAGGCTGAAACGCGATGTGCTATGTACAAAACCCGAAATATGAGGGGCCGGATGCGGAAGTGGGCCAGACAGCGTGGCGGTTGGGCGGGAGCGATCTTGGCGTTGCTGGCGGGGAGCCTACAGGCGGCACGGGGACAGGATGCAGTGAGGATGTCTATCGCGGGCGCACAGGCAGCGGAAGCGCAGCGCCGGGCGGCTGCGACTGTCGGCTACTACAATCTGCAACTTGGGCCGACTTACTGGAATCTAGGCACTGGCCTCGGGACCCAATACAACAGCAACGTAAATCTCACGGACACCAATCCAGAGAGCGATTTCATCTTTACCCCGCAAATCAACACGCGGATGCTGTGGCCCGTTTCGGACCAGAACAGCCTCAATTTGACCTTGGGCGCCGGCTACTCAGCTTACGTTCAGAATTCGAAGCTGGACCGGGCATTCATCACCCCAGGCTCCGCGTTGGCATTCGATCTCTATATCGAGGATTTCTGGATCAACCTGCATGACCGATTCTCCATATTGGAAAACCCGTACCAGGATCCCACTGTGGCGGGCTCGGGAAATTACGCGCAATTCCAGAACGCCGCAGGCGTTACGACGGTCTGGGACCTGAACAAAGTCGTCCTAAAATCCGTCTATGACCATGTTGACAGCATGCCGATCAACGGCAGTCAAGGCCAGTCCGCAGTATCCGAAGAGGTCTTTTCGCTGTGGGCGGGTTATACTTTGAAGCCGAAAGTACTTTTGGGGCTCGCCGGCGGTGCCTCACTGATCAACCAGGGGAACACAAGCACCAGCACGGGCCTGGGGAATGGAGTCCAGTGGAACGTGGGACCGTTCTTCGAGGCGCAGGCCAGCGAGTATATTCAGGTGAGCGTCAACGCCGGCTACACCGGGTTCGTGCCTGAATCGGAGGGGAACATAAACAGCAGCGATCTGAGCGGTGGGTACGGCCAGGCCAGCATCACTCACAGGCTAAACCAGTATGTGTCCTACTCGCTGGCCGGGGGGCGCATTTTAAGTCTCTCCCTTTACGGCAGCGCGTCGGATATGTATTTCGCCAGCTTAGGAGCGAGTTGGAATCTTATCCACAAGGTCAGCCTTGCCACGTCTTTTTTATATTACCATGGCACGGCAACCAGTTCCTATAACGAGACCTACGACCAGTATGGCCCGCAGGTGACGTTGTCCCGCCCGCTTACCAGAAAGCTCTCCAGCAGTCTCAGCTACCAGTTTTACCTGCGCGACTCGAATCAAGCGAACCGGAATTATACGGTGAATCTGGTGAGCTTGAATCTGAATTACACGTTCTGAAGGAATTGCGAGATCGTGGACTATGGACCAGGGACCACCGCTGCGGGGCCGCAGTGCTGAAAGAGTTATGGCGTTGGGTCTGAAATCTGCTATAAGGGTCGGATTCTGAGAATGATGAGAATTACATGAAGCAAGCTTGCTTGGTCATTTTGGCCCTGGCGGGCCTGGCGGCTTTGGCCCAGACGCCACCCGCTGACGGCGGACTGCGGGCCCAAGGGACCTCGGGCCACGGGACTACGGGGGGGACGGATGCGCCGACGGTGGTCGCTGGAACGAATGCGGCGGTGGCTACGCCTGCGAGCTTAAGCGGGTATGTAGCGGACGACAAGTATAAGCTCCGGGTGGGTGACAAGATCAGTCTGCAGATCCTGGAGGACCGGGATGCGCCGAGGGGCTTGGTGGTGGCAGATTCGGGCGAACTTGATGTGCCCTATGTGGGCCGGGTCACAGCCTCGGATAAGACCTGCAAGCAATTGGCGGAGGAGCTGAAGGCACGGCTGGAAAAGGAGTACTATCACCGGGCAACAGTCATTATCGCACTGGACGTGGCGAACAAGTTCTTGGGGCGAATATATGTTTGGGGTCAGGTACGCAACCAGGGACCGGTTGATCTTGCAGTCAACGAAAACCTAACGGTGGGCAAAGCGATTCTACGCGCTGGCGGCTTTGGCGATTTTGCCAACAAGAAACGAGTGAAGGTGGTCCGCGGCGGAGGCAAGGAAGGCGCGGCCAAACAGAGTTTCGAGCTGAACATGGTTGACATTCTCGAGAAGGGCCAGACTGAAAAAGACGTCGTTCTCCAGCCGGACGATTTCATTATCGTCCCCTCACGGTTGATTAACTTCTGAGCCCGATTTCGCAAGACATGAGCGACCACGCTGACCACCGCCGGATTGACCGGTCCAGCGCGAGGGCACGATTTCATACACGCTTAAGCCGCTACCGGAGCCTGTTGCGCCGACGATGGTGGGTTTTGGTCCTGGGCTCCATCCTGGGGATGGCGGTACAAGGCGTAAACACCTGGTCCGAGCGCCTGTCTTTCAGTTCGGTGGGACGGATGATTGTGAGCATCAAGCTGAATATCGCCGAAGGGTCGGTCTATTCGGAGGAACTAAGCAATTTCCTGGGAACGCAAGCGTCGCTGATGCAAAGCGGGTTGGTGATTAACCGGGCGCACGGACGGGCGAGCGCGCAGAAACCGGAGTGGAAGATGCAGGCGGCGGCGCTGAACGTTACAGTCCTGCCCAAGACGACGATTTTTGTGCTGCGGGCAACCGGCGCGGACGCGGGATACACGCGGGCGTTCTTGCAGGCATGCATGGAAGAGTACATCGCGCTGAAGAAGGAGATGGTAGCGCAGACTTCCGACACCACGGTGGCGGGCCTGACGGAACAGGTGATGCGGCTCGAGAAAGAGCTACGCCAAGCCGATGCGGAGCTGCTGGCATTCCAAAGCACCAATAGCGTGGTGTTCTCCCAGGACCCGGCCAACAACAGCGCGGCCAATTACCTGGCGGCGCTCAACCAGCGGCTGGCCAGCCAGAAATCCGAGTACGAACTCTTGCAGTTGCTGACGGTGGACCAAAGCCTTGACCGCCAGCAGGGCACGGGGGGGGCGGGATCCCTGGCTAATGGCTCGACCGATCGCATTCCAGCCGCTGGCGGCGGCGAGCGAGCGGACACCGATTACTTCAGGGCCAAACAGCAGTTGCTGCTACTGCAAGCCGAACAACAGGAACTGGGCCGTTACCTGCGGACCAACCACCCGAAGATGGTTGCCATGAGCGAGGACATTTCCCGGCGAGAGCAGTTGCTCAAGATCTTCCGGATGCAGAGTGCGGAACAGTTGGAGAGCCGGAAGGCGTCGCTGGCCTTGGAGATTCAAAACCTTGAAAAGGAGGTGAGGGAGTCGGACGGCAAGATGCTGGACATTCAAATGAAATCGGCGGAATACCAGCGACTGAAGGGGAATGCGCAACGAACCCAGGCGCTGTACGACAGGCTGCTGGCGACCATGCAAACGCTGGATGTGAACAAGGAAATTAGTCCGGAGAGCGTCACGGTTATGGAGGCGGCTTCGCCCGCCTCCCAGGCCCAGTCGGACCGGTCCAGGCAGGTACAGAGGGGCGGCCTGGTCGGACTGGGACTGGCGGTGCTGGTGCTCCTATTCCTTGACCGGCTGGATGATCGGATGCTTTCTACGGTCGAATTGAAAGAGGCGTTCGATGAGGAGGTAGTGGGCCAGATTCCCCGGGAAAAGGCGCGTGGACCCGGGCGACAGGTGGCTCTGCTTAGGCCGGCGGATGATCGCCACAGCTTCGCCGAGGCCTACCGAAATCTACGCTCTTCCTTAATGTACATGGCGGAATCCGCGGCGCGGCCCAAAATCCTTCTCGTGACCAGTTCGGTGCCGGATGAGGGCAAGTCACTGACGGCCGCCAACTTAGCCATTACGATGGCCAGCACCGGCTCGCGGGTGCTGCTGGTGGATACGGACTCGCGCAAAGGAGCGCTGCATGAACGTTTCCAAGTGCCAGGCAAGCCCGGGCTGACGGAGGTGCTGAGCCAGGGATTAAACTGGGAGGAAGTGGTCCGGGACACCAGGACCCCCAATCTGTTCTTGATACCCCAGGGCTCGTTCGCACCCAACGCCAGCGAGCTGTTTATTAGCGGGGTGACCAAGAGCTTCTTGCAGGCCACGGCCGCTAAATACGATTACGTGATTTTAGACACGGTGCCGGTGATGGCGGCGGATGACGTGACCAGCCTGGCTCCGCACGCAGACGGGGTGCTTTTCTTGATCCGCGCTGAGTTTACCTCCGCGCGCGTCGCCCGCGCGGCTCTGGAATCGTTGTATCAGCGGCAGGCCCGCGTGCTTGGCCTGATCTTCAACGCGGCGCGTCCCAGCTTCGAGGAGTACTACTATTACCGGTATCGAGGGTACTACAAGAAGCATCCTGTGGCCGAGAGCAGGCCCAAGCCGGAAGCCGAGCGAGCTGGAAAGGCATGAGGGCAACCGGGCGTTGATTGCGGGATTGTTGAGAGTTGAGATTGGATGGAGAATTGTGTCCCTCGGTAGTTGTCTTCTAAGTAGAGAATGAGCCAGACGGTTGAAAGTTACTCGTCGGGGCGTGGGTCGGCCTGGTTTTGCCTGCGCACGCAACCGAAGCATGAGCACATCGCGGCGGCGCACTTAAAAGGCGATCCGGAGATCGAGATCTACCTGCCGCGAATCCGTTTCAAGCGCGCTACGCGGCGTGGGCCGGTGTGGTTCACGGAAGCCTTGTTTCCGAATTATCTGTTTGCGCGGTTTGACCTATCAGCGTGCCTGCGTCGTGTATGCCATGCGCGGGGCGTTCATGGCGTGGTCCATTTTGGCGGCTGCTGGCCCATCGTGCCGGAAACGATCGTCGCGGAATTGCGAGCTAGTGTTGGCGCCGACCAGGTACACGTGGTAAGTGATGAACTACGGCCGGGCGAATCGGTGCAGATTGCCGGCGGTGTGTTTCATGGTCTCCAGGCCGTCGTCACCCGCGTCATGCCCAGCCGGGAACGGGTGGCGGTGTTGCTGGAGTTCCTGGGACAACAAACGAGTGTTGAATTGCCAAACGAAGCCCTGATCCGAGAGGGGGATGAACGGACACGGATGCTTTGAAGAAGGAAACCAAGGACTACTCATTCCGGAACCACCGAGGCGATAAAGCAGAAACTGGGAGACCAGCACGCAGCAAGCCGGGTCAGAGCGTGCGGCGGGTGATGTTGGAGAGGATGGCGCAAAGGACGAGGAACAGGAGAACAATCGAGTAGATCTGGAACGGGAAATCATAGCGAGCATGCACCATGCAACCACTCAACGCCAGCCAGGTGAGAACAATAAAGCACTTACCCCCGTGGATCCCGCCAGGAGCAAACCAGCGCAGAAGGACAGCCATTAATGCCAGCGCAATAAGAGCGCTGCCGAGCCAACCGAACGTTATGCGGATCTCAAGCCAGTCATTGTGCAGTTGAGCCGGCCAATAGGTGCCCGTCGAAAACCGGTAAAGCGGAAAGACCGTTTCGAACGTGCCGGGACCAGTGCCAAATAAAGGGTAATCCCCGGCCATCGGGCGGGCCTTCTCATACATCTTCCACCGGATTTGGGCGTCTTCGCTCATGTGGTGCAGGCGCGGTTTAAGCGTCTTCCAGCCCAGAGTAAAACCGAGCGCCAGCGCACTGCTAAAGAAAAGGACCAGGCAGGCTAGGGTCACTCTCTGGGTCGGGCGGTCTCCTTGCCGTCGAGCTGTAAGCAGGAAATGGGTGGACAAGAGAAAGAAGCTGGCCAAGGCAATGATGGCGACGGTGACAAGCGCCCCGCCGCGGCTGGTGGATATGATCGGGCAGGCGGCCATGATGGCAGCAATGAAAAGAAGTAGGTGGTGAGCGCCCCGTCGAGTACTATGCGACCGGTTGAGTGTCCACCAGAACCCCAGGCAAACCGGCCAAATCAAATTAAAGTACTGCGAGGCGTTCGCACGGTAGGCGTAAGGGCCGAACTGGGTACTGGCGCCCGGATTGACGCGCGGTTTAACAAGAAAGAGCAGCTTGCCGGAGCCGTCCAAGCGCTGGATAATCCCTTCCGCGCCGAGCAGTCCGCCGTTGATCGCCAGGATCCATAAGAGCCGGCAGAGACGGACTGGAAGCAACGGGCCTGACTTCTCACCGCCTGTCTGAGGGTTGCGTCGCTCGGCCCGTGCCTCTCCTTCCGATTTCCCCATCAGCCAATCCCGGATGGCCCAAAAGGAACACGCCAACCCGAGGTAAGTCCAAAACGCCACCCAGGTTCGGCTGCTATCCAAGCTATGGGGCAGCCACAGAATGCAGCGATGGTAGGCAAAGCTCCGTTCGGCGAGATGAAAGGTGGCCCGCGCGTTCACGGCGCTGAGGAGGCAGTATCCGAGAATCGCAACCGTAAGAACCGCCAGGACGGCAATGAGGCGCGCAGCGATGCTCTGTAGTCCGAGGACCAGAGACCACTGACCAACGGCGATGTCCCGTAGCCCCTCGCTCTTGACTCGCTCCCAGCGTGGCGGGTGGTAACCCTTGAACCAGCGGATGACTAATTTGCAGGCGAGCAAGAGGCCCAGAATGTACCCCACGGCATTCATGAGCCAGATTGACCAGGGTTGGGTCGTGCCGAAGGCCCAGGGACTAAACACCGCCATGAAGTAAATCAAAGGTTCCGTAAGTTCCTCACATGCGCGGTAGAGCTGGACGTCGCGGGCGCGTAGGGGCTGGGGTCTTGTCAGAATCCGCTTCGCTCCGGGCACTTCCGAAACAAAGCCCGCGCCTGGAGTGGGGATTCCGGACTGTCCGTTTCCTTCCATGTCCCGGCATTCAATCCCAAAAGCAAAAACTGGGAAAGCCTAAAGTAGAAAGCACTGACCTCCGCCGGCCCACTCGCCATTATTCCTCCAGCTCTCCACCAGCCTATCCCGGGGGCCTCGCCGGACACTCGCCGGACACTCGCCGTAGTACCCTCGATCCGGATCGAGGGTACTACGGCGAGTGTCCGGCGAGTGTCCGGCGCGTCTCCTATGTGACTCCCCAGCCACCACAATGGGGTTGGTCTAGGCAAGGCGGGCCCTAACGAGGTGTCCAAATATGAGACAACATGCACCTACCCCACCCGAAATGCCGTTATAAATACCAGGGACAGGGCATTGGAACCTTGTGTCGGACCTCTTGGCTGGATTGCTCAATTGCTCAACATTTGCAGTCGGGGGCTCCTGGGGCCGCCGCTGTACCACTGGCTCAAAGGGTAATCAAGCTGGTGATTGCATCACCCTAAACCCACCACAGCAGCGGTTGCACAGGCACTGCACTCATGCCACGTTCGGGTTCGGGATTTGAACGTTAACCAAAGATGAAATCATGCCTGTTGATGCGAATGCCATAGCGAAGTTCCAGGGGATCAAACGATTTGTGGTCCTCATGCTGGAGAACCGGTCTTTCGACCATTTGTTGGGATACCTGAAGGCCGTCTATCCCAGGGTAATGGGTCTGAGCGGCAGCGAGTTCAACCAGAAGGATCCAAATTCACCGTCCGATCCCCCCATCAAGGTCAACCGCGCGACCTCATTCCTGATGACGTTCGATCCTGGCCATGAGTATTACGACGTTCAAATCCAGCTTTACGGGCCGCTCAAGGGCACCGATCCCAGTTTGCCTCCCATCGCAAACCCGGAGTCCAACCCCGCGCCTATGACCGGCTTCATCGCCAGCGCCACCCAGGCGGTTGACTTTAGCGGAGATGAGAACTTGGTGATGGAGTGCTTTCAACCCGATCAACTGCCGGTTCTCACCACCCTGGCAACCGAGTTTGCGTTGTTCAATTGCTGGTATTCATCCCTCCCCGGCCCCACCTGGCCAAACCGCTTCTTCATCAACGCGGCGACCTCGGGGGGAATGACGGACAGTCCTTCAACCAGCCAAATCCTGGCGGGCTTTTCCTTCCAGCACGACACGATCTACGAGCGACTGGACAACGCGGGCAAGGATTGGTGCATCTACCATGACGGCCTGCCACAGTCGGCGGGAATCTCCAGCTTACGCGATGAGTATATCAATCCTCTCACCAAGAAGTTCCAGGATATGGATAACTTCTTTGAGGACGTCAAAAATGGAGCCCTGCCCTATTACAGTTTCATCGAGCCTCGTTACGATACCGGTAACAATTATTTGGACGGCAACTCCATGCATCCCTTGAATGACATCCGGAAAGGAGAGGATCTGGTGAAACGGGTCTATGAGGCACTCCGCAATTCCCGGTATTGGGCGGAGACAATGCTGATAATCACGTTCGATGAGCACGGCGGGTTCTACGATCATCAGCCGCCACCGGCAACGGTCCCGACCGGCGACGATTCCCGCTACGCCAATCCCAATTACTCCTTCCAGTTCAATCGGTTGGGTATCCGCGTCCCGGCCATTGTGGCTTCGGCTTACACCGCCAAAGGCACGATTATCGGCGACGATCCGGCCGACCCTACCACCGTATTCGACCATACCTCCGTCCTGGCGACAGTTGAAAGGCGGTTTGGACTGGCACCACTGACGAAACGGGATGAGTCGGCGAACACGCTGGAGGTCGCGATTAACCTAACGGCTCCCCGGTTGTTGCCGGCCGAAGCGCTGATTGCGCTTCCGAACCCTGCCGCCGATGCAGGCGTAGCCGCCGCAGCGGATCCGGCCGGGATCTTTGCGGCCGACCCCAAAGCCCCCCTTTCAGTGAACCAGAAGACGATGGCCGCTCTGGCACTGGCATGTGAACTCAAGATCACTGCACTCGATTGTCACGCCGCCCTCATCAGCAATCATCAGAAGCTCGTGGAACAAAAGGACGCCGCCGATTATATCCAGAAAGTGGAGGACAAAGTTGTTGCGCGGCGTGCGGCCCCTCCTGACGAGTGATCTGAGGAAGAGGAGAGGGGCAGGTTCATCAGCATTGGCATTTCCGCACGGCCAGGTTCTTCCGGGAGACGTAATTCCGCCCGGGTACCTGACGGCTGGTGCGCGTCAATCCCCATTGCCACCGGCTCCAGGCAGTGATAGAAGCTCTGTCGTGAAGTGACTCATCCCTAGGGAATCCGCCCGCGCGATAGAATGAAAGTGCCGCACACCAAAGAAGCCGTCGTTCCTCAAGAAAAGATCGAAGATTACCTCCTCAACCCCAGCCATCCCATCGGTGGCAGCAAAGCGGAGTTCTTCCGGCGGTTTGGGTTCAGCCGGGAAGAGTGGAGCGTTTTGGCCGATGCGCTCCGTCTGCACGTGCGCGCAAACCCAATCACCAACTCGGTCTCTGATGTGGACGGCACCACTTATCTAGTCGAGGGACCTTTGGAGTCACCGTCTGGTCGAAGACCCCGCCTTCGAACGATCTGGCTCGTGGAAACCGGTAAGCTTGCACCGCGCTTCATCACAGCTTATCCTCTGGCTGCATGATCAAAGAACTGGACTGCGTCGCTCTGACAGCGGACCTCCCTGAACACGGGCTTGCGGTTCGCGACGTCGGAGCAATCGTTCATGTCTATGAAGGCGGGCATAGCTTCCAGGTCGAATTCACTACATTTGATGGCAGGACTGTCGCCGTGGCGAAGGTCTCCGCCAACCAGATTCGTCCCCTCGGGAACAAGGAAATTCATCACGCCCGCGCCTTTGAGCCGGCAGCTCGCTGATTGGCGGGACTGCCCGACTCTCCAACGTAGGTCTTCGAGGGGGGGGTATGGCGCGCAACTTGCCAAGCAACGTATGGCGCTTTTAGGTTGCGCGGGTCGGTCACGGCCGCCGCGTCCCTACGATGATGCCCAGGCGCGTTTCCATGCCCGCCCGCGAGAATTCTTGAAAGGAGAGCGTACGGACGAAACATGCCAGCTACGGCGTTGCGCCCACTACGCGCACCGTCGCTGTTGAACCGGCCACCTTGGTCCCCTGCATCGGCTCGACACGTCCGCCGAGATAGGTGCCGAGGAATGCCTCGGCACGGGCGTTGAAGTCAGTGCGGTTTTCGGGGCGGGCAAAGCCGTGGCCTTCGTCGGGATAAACGACATAAATTACGTTGCCGCGGTTCCTTTCGATAGCGGCAACGATCTGCTCGGACTCAGCTTGCTTGACCCGTGGGTCGTTGGCGCCCTGCCCGATGAGCAGCGGGCGGATAATGCGATCGGCCGAGTTTAACGGGGAAGCCTTCGTTACCAACTCTGCGTCCTTGGGGTCATTCACATCGCCCATGCGGACGTTAAAGACCGCGAGCATCGGTTTCCAATACGGCGGGATCGAATGGATGAGGGTCTGAAGGTTGGAGGGGCCGACGATGTCCACGGCACAAGCGAAGACGCCTGGCGTGAACGTGATCGCCGCCAAGGCGCAATAGCCGCCGTAGGAGCCGCCCATGATCCCGATTTTCTTAGGGTCGGCGTAGCCTTCCTTCACGGCCCAATTGACAACGTCAATCAAGTCATCGTGCATCTTGAGCCCCCACTGTTTGTTGCCGGCGTTGAGGAATGATTTTCCGTATCCGGTGGAGCCACGGAAGTTGGGTTGCAGCACGGCATACCCACGATTGGCCAGCCACTGCGCGTAACCATTGAATCCCCACTCGTCCCGCGCCCATGGACCACCGTGGGGGAAAAGCACCAGCGGGAGGTTCTTGGGCGGCACGCCCACGGGCAAGGTCAGATAGCTGTTGATCTTCAACCCGTCACGGGCGGGAATGACCACGGCTTTCATTTCGGCCAGGGATAACCCCTCGAGTTTGGGCCGCGTGTTGAACAGGAAGGTGCCCTGCTTCGCCTTGCGATCCCAACGATAGAATCTGCCCGGCGCGCGATCGGATTGGTAGCCGACCAACCAGATATCGTCGGCCTCGGTGCGGTTGGCGATGAAGAAATCACCATCGTTCAGCTTCGCCAGGCTGTCGAAATCATCCTTTACGGATGGATCCACCACTTGCCACTTGGTGCGCCCCGGTGAGAACGACACCGCCTCCACGACATGCCGGCGCGGATGAATCATCACGTCCCCGGCATCCACCTCGCCGCTCACCGCGAGCACTTTCTCTTTGCCATCAGCGAGGTTCTTTTCCACCACCGCAGCGGTGTCGCGTCCAATGGAGGACATCAGATAGAGCGACTGGCCATCTTTCGTGAAGCCCAGCGCATTGAGTATTTCCTCCGGACCCACCTTGAGAAAGGTCGTCCATGGCGCTTGCTGGTCGGCCCGGACGCGAATCTCTGTTCCTCCCTCGGAGGTGGAGATTTGCGCGGAGCGGACGCGGAATTGCGCATCCGCGCCCCAGTCCGCTACGTCACCTGGGTTTTCAGTGTCCATTTCCAGCGCGCCATTCTTCAAGTTGAGCCGATAGACGTCGAACAGTGTGCGGTTACGGAGATTGAGTGCGACGAGGACCTCGTTCGGGAAGTCGGGATTTAAGTCAGTGACCTGCGCGCGCACACCCTGGAATGGGGTGTAATCTCGCACGTTGCCGGAGTCCAGGTCAACGCCGTACGCATGGAAATTCTCGTCGCCGTCACTGTCCTGCAAATAAAGCAGGTTGCGGTTATCCTTGGCCCAAAAATACTGGCGGATGCCGCGCTTCTTGTCCGCCGTGATGATCTTGTCATCATCCTTCCCGACCGTCTTCACCCACACTTGGAGGACGTTGTTGGTATCGGGCGCCAGCCAGGCCAAACGCTTGCCGTCCGGCGACAGCGACGGAGAGGTCCGTTCCGGGTTCCCAAACAGCAAGTCCCTCGAAATCGGGGGAGGTAATTCTCCATGGGCCGCAGCAGTCATAAGCAGAGACAGCACGAGTGCGATGAGTAACAGGCTTTTCATGATAGTCACTTTTCCTGGCGTTAAAGTCGCAGCGGTCGCAGGGTTGTCAAGCGTTGGTTTCGCAGACCCAAAGGGCAGACGAGCAGAGAGGGCAATCCAGCAACAGGGTCACTCTTGACGGCCATTGGATTCCAAATCCGACGAGGTTTTGTAGTGGTGGCATTTGAACGTCCGAGAAGCAGGAGCGTCAAAGCGTCGATGGTTCGTGTGAAGGTCATTTTCGCTTGGCTGCTGCCGACACTGGGATTGGCGGCCTCGGACCAGCATCTCTTCCCCCCGGTGAACGGATGGCCGGCTGGCTGCTCTCGCGCCTTGTCTGCGGCTGGGCACACCAAGCATGCGCCCATGCCTGATGTTCGCTCGTTCGAGCGCTCGGCACGGTTGCAGAGCCGTCGTATCGGAGCGCAGTCTGGCGGCAGCGGATTCTCTCTGACGGTCCCGAGCTTGGATCGGCAACTCCTGGAGTTGGGGCGGGTTCGCCTTTCTGCTGTTACTTCGGAGACAGCCCTTGACCTGGCCAAGCGCTGGCAGTTTCAATGGCGCACGGCGCTAGATCCGCGCGCTCCCTCCTCGGTTTCCTGATTCCTCTCCCGTTCTGTCTTAGCGTTCCACTTGTGTGGTATGCCCAGCGGTGGTCACTTCGCCGCGAGGTCAAGGTTTTGGCCAAGACAGTGAATCCAAGACCACGGCATTCGTGGCACGTATAACAACCAATAACTTATAGCTGAGAGAAATTATGAAACTTACATTGCGATACCATGGCCTTAACGCCCGCGCCTTCTGGCAAGGACTGGTCGAGGCCCAACTAAAGAAACTGGGAGGCCTCGTATCGATTGCCTCTGCCCGGGTGAGCCTGGAGCGACAGCACGAAGTCAAACCCGCCTTCCGGGTGCAAACGCTCCTGGAAGTGCCCGGGCCAGACTTTCATGCCGAAGCGAGCGACTACACACTTCAGGCCGCCTTGTTGAAAGCGGTGAAGGACCTCGAGCGCCAGATCCGAGCACGGAAGAGTCGCCAGTTGGATAAGTGGAAAACCAAGGTGCAACTCGGGTTGCTGCCAGGGCGTTCGGCACTGACCCCGGCAGGCTTCAGGGCCTGAGCGGCCGGAACGGAAAGCCTGTCCAGCGGGTGATGATGCGCGGCTGAACCCGCGTCGGAATAGGGACTTGCCTTGTGCGGCCGCGCAGGCAACGTCCCAGTTCTATCGAGGCCTCGTTCCCGGCCATGACACGCCTGGTCTTTGCAGAGCACCTTGCTTGGTTAAAAATCAAATGGGCGTCAGGGTTACAATGCTTTGACAGTCTTCGGAAGACCCTCCACCATTCGGAGAATATGAAGCGACCGAAAGGCTCCGTCGGCGTTCGTTTGGCCTCACTGCCAAGGCTCCCAGCGCATGCTTTCCGACCGGCCCGGCCTCGCCCTGGTGGTTTCACTCTCATCGAATTGCTGGTGGTCATTGCGATCATCGCCATCCTGGCCGCACTGCTCCTGCCGGCGCTGTCGAGCGCCAAAGAAAAGGCCAAGCGCATTGGCTGTCTGAATAACCTGCGCCAGATCGGCATCGGCATGACGATTTATGCCATGGATAACAACGACCGGGTGGTCCAGGCGCGCAACATTCCCGGCAGCTCCGATTGGGTGCAAATCGCGCTCAATCCACCAGAAGTCGCCGCGGCTGCTACCGTCGGCCTCACAATTCGGACCAACAACATCTGGACCTGTCCGAACCGGCCCGGGTTCCCCACCTATGAAAGCGAATATCCGCAATGGAACATCGGCTACCAGTATTTCGGTGGCATCACCAATTGGCACAATAGCGCCTACAACGGCCCTTCGCGCAGTCCGGTCAAGATCTCCCAGGCGCGGCCAGTGTGGACGCTGGCGGCGGACTGTATCATGAAGATTAACGGGGTATGGGGTGGCGTGGACCGCGACATCGCCTACGCGAACGTGCCGCAGCATATTAAACCGGGCAGCAAAGTTCCCGTCGGTGGCAACCAGCTTTTTGCCGATGCCTCTGCCCGCTGGATTAAAGCCCAGAAGATGTACTTTTTGACCACCTGGGCTGTGGGAACACGGGACGGCTATTTCTACCAGGATGAATCCGACTTTCCCGCTAATCTGATCAGTGTCCTGCCCAACTTGAGGTTTAAGTAGTGTAGGCGTCAGCGAAATACCTGGACTACTAGCCCTGATGAAATGAAACAACTTCTGATTCCACTGCTCTTCACCCTGACTGGTTCAGCCCTCTTGGGGTCCGACGTCCGCGTTGCTTTCCTGGGCGATAGCATCACCTATGACGGACGCTGGCCTGCGTTGGTCGAGTCCGCACTGCGCGCCACCCCGCAATTCGCCGACGTGGAGATCGTCAACTTCGGCCTGCCGAGCGAAACCGTCTCTGGCCTTTCCGAGGAAGGACATGCCGGCGGCCAATTCCCTCGTCCCTGCCTCCACGAAAGATTGGAGCGAGTGCTGGCCGCTTACGAACCCACGCTGGTCCTGGCCTGTTACGGAATGAACGATGGGATCTACCTGCCGCTGGACCAGACCCGCTTCAAAGCCTTTCAGGACGGCATCCTCAAGTTGAAGTCCGCCGTTGAAAAGCGCGGAGCTCGCATCATTTTTATCACGCCACCCTTGTACCAGCCGGCCAAGGCATCGGACGATTCCAACCGATACGACGCTGTCCTCGATAATTATGCGGATTGGTTGGTGTCGAAGCGCGCCTCGGGCTGGCAGGTCGTGGACATCCGACCGGCTCTGAAGCAAGCTGTTGCGCAGGCGCAAGCCGCGAACCCGGCGTTCGTCTATGCGGGTGATAGCGTCCATCCGAGCGACGAAGGCCATCGTTTCATCGCCCATGCCGTCTGCAAGGAGCTGTGGCCGCTGCTGAGCTTGTCCGGTTCGGTTCAGTTTGCAGAAGCCCGTGCATTGACGATCTTGAAGCAGCGACAGAACCTGCTCAAAGATGCCTGGTTGAGCAAGACACGTCACCTGCGCCCTGGAATCCCTGACGGACTTCCTCTGGAGCAGGCGCACGAAAAGGCGGTGCCGTTGCTGGCGGATTACCGCACGGCAATCGCCCACGCCGGAGACAATGCCCCCGCTAAGGTGTCCGAATGGTCAGGCTACGAGCGGCTCGACTTTGTGGTGAATGGGCGTGCAGCGCTGCTCGTCCGCCCAAAGGCGGCTGCTCCCGGCGCACCCTGGATCTGGCGCACCGAGTTTTTCGGCCATGAACCACAGGCGGACATCGCGCTGCTGGGTCGGGGCTTTCATGTGGCTTACCTGGATGTGCAAAACATGTATGGAGCGCCCGTCGCTATGAAGTTCATGGAAGAGTTTCACGCCCAAGTAACCCACGCTTACGGACTCTCGCCGAAGCCCGTCCTGGAAGGCATGAGCCGGGGCGGGCTCTTCGCCTTCAACTGGGCCGCGCTTCATCCCGACCGCGTTGCCGGGCTCTACGTGGACGCGCCAGTCTGCGATTTCAAGAGTTGGCCGGGTGGCAAAGGCATCGGACCCGGCTCACCGGGCGATTGGCAGGAGCTGTTGAAGGTTTACGGTTTCACGGAAGAACAGGCGCTCAACTACAGCAAGAACCCGGTGGACAACCTCGCGCCCCTCGCCAAGGCGAATATCCCTATCCTTGCCGTCATCGGTGATGCGGATGAAGTCGTGCCCGTCAGTGAGAACATCAATCTCGTGGAAGCGCGCTACCAGGTCCTCGGTGGAAAAATACGCGTCATCCGCAAGCCGGGCGGCAAACACCATCCACACAGCCTCATTGACCCTGCACCGATCGTAGACTTCGCCGTTCTCGCCGTCACCGCAAAGTAAGAAGCCAGGTACCAGTGACGGCCTTGGAGCCCTTAAGGGCAGCTATTTCTTGTTGGCGGCGTCTTGGCCATGCTTTGCCCAGGCTTCGAGCAGGTGTTTTTCCGTGTCGAGCCAGAGTTCTTCATTGGGACGCTTGGCAAATTGCGGCGCGACACCAGCCTGGATATTGGGCGGAAGCGATTGGTACCAATCGAGTGACGCCTTGGCAGTGACGGGGAGCGGACGAAACTTCAGTCCTCGCGCAAGCGCGCGGGCGATGCTCCGACGATGAAACCCGGCATTCTCGGCAATGGGCGGAGCATAGAGCGGGAACTTGTCCTGGGAGATGCTGTGGGTGTCCAGAAACTGATTATCGACCCAAGTAAAGGAGACTTCCGATCCCACGCCCTTGCGGACGCCCTCAACCATGCCCTGCATGGTCAGTTCTTTGTCCGGGCCGATGACGTTGTAGATACCGACGATCTGGTTCTCGATGCAGTGGATGATCCAGTCAGCGACATCCCGCACGTCAATGAGCTGGATCGGGTCTGCAGGAGAACCGGGGAGGGCCATCGTGCCGCCGAGGGAAGCACGCACAGGCCAATAGATGAACCGGCCCGAGGTGTCGCGTGGGCCGACCATGTAGCCCGGCCGCAAATTGGTGATGCGACCGGGCATGGCCGCCTCGGCAGCTTTCTCGCAAAGCGCCTTGCCGCCGCCATAATTAGCGAAGTCCTTGCCTATGTCCTCGGTGGCAGGATCGTCGAGGGTGGCCAGCGGAGCGGTCTCGTCGGCATTCGGAACGCTCTCGCTTTTGTAAACGGAGATGGTCGAAATGAAGACGTATTGTCTCACATTGGGCGCGAGGAGTTGCGCGGAGGCCTTGACCATGCGCGGGAAGTAGCCGCTGGTGTCAATGACTGCATCCCACTTCTTCCCTTCGAGCTGGGAAAGGCCTTTAGGACTATTGGGATCCTTCGGGGCGTCGGCCTTGCCTTCATTGCGGCGGTCGTCCGCGGTCTTATTGGGGTCGCGGTTGCCATAGAGCTGCTCGACACCGGAAGGGACGATCGAAGGGCGGCCAACGGAGCGGCGCCGTTCCTCGGTGCGGCCGCTATTGAACTGAGTGACTGAGTGGCCACGGGCGATGGCCGACTCGGTGCAAGCAGGCCCGAGAAAGCCTGTTCCCCCAAGGATGAGGACGCGCAGGGGTTTGGAGACCTGGCCGGCGGAATCAGCCGCCGCGAGCGCGCTCGGGAGAAATGGCGCGGCAGCGAGGGCTACGGCCGAGGAGGCAATAAACTCGCGGCGAGTGGTGATCATGACAACGCATGTAGCGCTGCGTGGGACAAGTGTCAAGTCGGAGAATGGCGCAAGGCCGCGGTTGCCGCGCAGCGGCTATTCGTTTCTAGCCGCCAGGTAGCGCTCGACTTCAATGGCCGCGGCGCAGCCAAGACCGGCGGCAGTCACCGCCTGCCGATAGACTTGATCGACGCAATCCCCCGCCGCGAACACACCCGGCACATTGGTCGCGGCGCCCTTGCGGGGGATGATGAAGCCGTTCTCGTCCATTTCGATAATACCCTTGAAGAGGTGGGTATTGGGCACGTGACCAATGGCTACAAAAACCCCGGCACAGTCCAGCACCGTCTCAGCGTTGGTCTTAACGTTCTTTACGCGCACGCCCGTGACCTTGTCTTGCTTCTCGTCCAGGACTTCGGTGACCACTGAATCCCATACGGGTTTGATCTTCGTATGGGCAAGCGCCCGCTCGGCCATAATCTTCGAGGCGCGCAGCGTGTCCCGGCGGTGCACAAGATAAACGATGGAGCCAAACCGCGTGAGGTACATCGCCTCCTCACAGGCGGAATCACCGCCCCCCACGACCACGAGCGGCTGGTTGCGAAATAGGGGCAGCGCGCCGTCGCACGTGGCGCAGTAGGTGACGCCCTTGTTCTCGAGCTTGTGCTCGCTTGGGAGTCCCAGGTGACGATGACTGGCGCCGGTCGCAATGATAACGGTCTCCGCACTGACGGGCTCGCCGTCCACGGTCAGGCCAAACGGCTGTCGGGAAAAATCCACTGCCTCGAGGGTGCCGAACTGAACCCGGGCGCCAAAGCGCTCGGCCTGTTTCTGAAGACGCATCATCAGTTCGCAGCCATCAATGCCGTCCGGGAAGCCGGGGTAATTCTCGACCACCGAGGTGGTGGTCAGCAGGCCACCTGGCTGCCGACCGGTCAAAACGAGCGGACGCAAGTTGGCGCGGGCGGTGTAAAGCGCGGCCGTTAAGCCAGCGCAGCCAGAACCGATGATAACGACTTTTTCCATAAGGACGGGCAACTTAGTTTCACACCGTGCGATTGGCAAGCGATGAGTGCGGCGCGAGGCGCGCGGGCGTCTCTTAGCGGCACCACCACACGAGGCGGAACGCTGACGGCGTTGGAGCACGCGTGCTCGGCGGCAGGAACGCGGTCCTGGCCCCCCAGCGGCACCTTAGCAACACCATGGCAGTGCTGGAGCATGGCCGCAGTTGAACAGAAGTTGCAACCATGTTGCAAGCCTGTTGCAGGCTTGTTGGAGCCTTTCTCCTTCTCTCACACGCTCGGCCCCCAGACTGAGCAGAGGTCCGGTCCCGCCTCGGAGTGGTGCAGCATCGCTCCGGGCTCAGGTACCAGTTATGGACGGTGGTCGGATCGCCAAGGTTACTGAGAATTGATGGATATCACACTGGCGTGCGCCATTCACTAAAGTCTGGCGCGCGCTCCGCCGAGCTCCGCAAACGCGCAGCGCGTGCGCGGCCAGAGCTAATCCGGAAAGGAATTGACACTCCTTGCCTAAGTCGAGCACAGATTAGCCAGCATGAAACAGTTTCTACCATCACCAATCACCCGTTTCCAGGGGCACCTACTCCTGTCCTTGGCCGCCTTGATGATCCTGTCACCAGTTCGCGCAGATTGTGCGGAAACCCTAACCCTGCGCCAGGGCCTGGCCGTTGGCGGCGGCGGCCGCGCCGGACGTTCCCCGGTTCACACTGACGCCATCGAGGCGGAGATCATTTCCGGCCAATGGCAACGGCCCACTGAGGACGCCACCGTCAACCTCGCGGATGGCACCTCCCGAAAGTGGCACTCGATCAAGACCGACACCAACGGCTGGTTCGCCGACGAATCCTGGCGAGGCGGCTACGCCTTCGTGCCGGTGGCGGTTGAGACCAACTGCGTGATGCTGCTCGAAGCAGCCGGAGACGATCTCGCCTACGTGAACGGCGAGTTGCGCGCCGGTGACCCATACCAGTATGGCTACCTGCATTTGCCCGTCGCGCTGCATGCGGGGACAAACGACCTGCTGTTCCGCTGCAGTCGCGGCCGGTTCAAAGTCGACCTCGCTACGCCTCCCGCTCCGGCGGCTCTTGATCTGGCCGATCAGACCCTGCCCGACCTGATCGCGGGAGAAAAAGCCGACACCTGGGGCGCAGTGGTTGTCTTGAATGCCACCGCCGAAACCCGGAATGGTCTCATCATCCGCGCCACCATCACCGGCCAGCATCCGACCGAAACACCGGTGCCGAGTCTCGCTCCTCTCAGCGCGCGTAAGGTCGGTTTTCGGCTGCGAGGAAAAGCCCCCGCCGGCGAGACGGTCCCTCTTGCCCTCACGCTATTCGCCGGCAAACACCAACCGCTGCACTCGGCAACAGCCAGCCTGCGCATTCGCCGTCCCGACAAAACTCAGAAGCGGACGTTCATCAGCGAGATTGACGGTAGCGTCCAATACTGGGCTTTGAATCCAGCCCAGCCCCTCAATCGCACGTCTCCGCCCCCTGCCCTCTTCCTGTCCGTGCACGGGGCGAGTGTGGAAGCCATCGGCCAGGCCGATGCCTACTCGCCGAAGACCTGGGGCCACCTGGTCGCGCCGACCAACCGCCGGCCGTATGGCTTCGATTGGGAATCCTGGGGGCGCATGGATGCGATGGAAGTATTGAGCCTGGCCCGTGCCCAGTTGCACCCGGACGCGCAGCGGATCTACCTCACTGGTCACTCGATGGGCGGCCACGGCGTATGGCAACTCGGGGCGCTGTTTCCGGATCAGTTCGCTGCCATCGGCCCCAGCGCCGGCTGGATCAGCTTCTTCTCGTATGCCGACGCCCGGCGCTTCACCAATGCCACACCCGTGGAGGCGCTGCTTCAGCGCGCCACCGCGACCAGCGAGACGCTCACCCTCGAAACCAATTATCTGCAAGAAGGCGTCTATGTCATCCACGGCGGTGATGACGACAACGTGCCGGCAGCCCAGGCCCGCACCATGGCGGAACGGCTCGGCAAATTCCATCACGACTGGCAGTATCACGAGCAGCCCGGCGTCGGCCATTGGTGGGACGCTTCGGATGAACCGGGGGCCGACTGCGTAGATTGGGCGCCGATGTTCGACTTCTTTGCGCACCATGTTATCCCGACCGACCAGAGCCTGCGGCAGATCAACTTTACGACCGTTAACCCCGGCGTCTCCGCCCGTTGCCACTGGCTGGAAATCGAGCAGCAAATCCAGCCGCTCAAGAAGAGCATGGTGAACGTGCGCTGGGATCCCGGCCAGCGGCGGTTCGTCGGCACGACGGAAAACGTCGCCCGCCTTGCCTTTAGCCTGAACCACGTGAAGCCGGGCCAGCCGTTGAAAGTGGAACTCGACGGGCAGACCCTCGACAAGTTCTCGTGGCCCGCTGACCTCAAACTCCGCCTGCAGAATGAGGGCGGCCAGTGGCACCTGACCTCGAAGCTCCCACCCGCGCTGAAAGGCCCGCAGCGCTACGGCCCCTTCAAGGA
>Ga0209697_10003451_pt1 | contig 21417 bp, 15 predicted proteins | sample AliMusrvi5mmetaG_FD_184115 | JGI IMG/M metagenome (GOLD analysis project Ga0209697, IMG submission 184115) | Freshwater lake bacterial and archeal communities from Alinen Mustajarvi, Finland, to study Microbial Dark Matter (Phase II) - Alinen... | ecosystem: Environmental > Aquatic > Freshwater...
GCGTAAGCGTCCCCACGCCGCCGACGCCCATGACCAACCAGGCTGCGACTTGCCCCAACCCCGCCGCCGCTAATGCCAGCGCCAACTCAAAGCTCGACACCGCGAGGCACCGCAACGCCAGAGGCCACCAAGCATCTCGGCTCAGCACCGCGGCTTCGCGGAAGGCCGCCCGGCCGTTTCGTCGGTCGAACACACAGGCCTGAACCACCAGGCGCCAGCGAACGAACAGCCACACGCCCACGGCCAGCGTGGCCGCCGCCACGACGCCAATCACGACTGCGGCCGTGATGAATTCCGGCGGCCAGTTTGCCAGATAAAAGTTGATGTCGTGCTTCGGAAGCAGGCGGGCGGCGTATAATCCAGCCACCGCCAGGACTGGCACCGCGACCAGCAAGCCCCAGCCGATGGCGCGCGCCGCGATGGACGCTAGTCGCGGCAATTCACGCAGCATAAACCACAGCGCCTCCCGCGCCCGGATCGTTTGCCCCTGAAGCGCACCGAGCACGATGGCCGACAACCCCGCATGCTCGACCAAACGGATTGTCAGCAATGTCGCCATGGCAAGGAACAGCAGTAGGATACCTCGCGGCGCAAGGACGAAGGACACGAGTTCAGTGCTGTCCACTGCAGGCCGTCCCATCAAGGCGTTGCCGGCCAGTCCCAGTAGGGGCACGAAGAGGAGGCTCTCGGCTGTTTGGAAAAGGAGCGCGCAGCTAAAGGATTGCCGCCTTCGATCCCACAAGGGTTTCCATGCCATAGTTTTGGCCATGTTAGAGGGGAAGATGAGGATTTCCGCCAGGCGTCCTCCAGAGGGGAGGGCCCGCGCGTGTCGGTGTGTTGCGCTTCATAGGCTGGCTTCGGCGCAGCTCCGAGTCAGAGTGATGGCAGGGAAACCGCGCTGTCTTTGGCTGGGTGATGGCTTGCCAGATGGTGGTGCTTCCACGATTCCAGCCCAGACCGAAACGCTGTCACCGATGTTGACGGCGAGTCTCCAGTGGAAGCTGGTCGGCGCTGGTCATGATGCTTGAGTTGGCCTGGAGTGGGCAGGTCGCCATCGGACATGGGAGCGCCGCTGTTGTGGATTTCACGTAGCTCGGTGAGATCGGCTTCCAAAGGATTCATGGGCACGGGATATCGGTCAGGGGAAGACTAGCCGGAACGGTTCGTTCCGCGCAAGGATGGGGAAGATTTTGGGCGGCATGAGCCAGGGCATGGCCGGGTGCTAGCGTATTGGCCCGTAGGATACCCGTAGGAGTTCCGTAGGATAACCGTAGGCGTTCCATGGGAGTCAGGCTTTGCTGGCTTGGCTGCTCCCGGCTTGTCGGGTGGGAACTAAAGCGTGAAGTTCCAGGAAGCAGTCCCGTGGGCCGTCGTTCTGGGGCCGGGTGCGGACGAACACGCGCTTACCGACCGGAGGCACGCCATGTCTTTTGACGTATAGACTGGTGATTTCACTCAATCTGCCGTCGGGGGCGGGAAGGGGACCGAGGCGGAGGCACTTGAAACACCTGTAGGTTCCCGCGCTGCAAGGGGCCGCGCCGAAGACCATGATGTCGCCTGCTGGCGGTTCGGCGAGCTCGAGCTTGAGGGCAATGTGGCCGCCCTGGTTGGTGATAATCAGGGTCCGGGCCGGGTTGGGGATGAACTGCCCGCGCGGGGGCGGGTCGGTTAGTAGGCCGAGGCCGGAGCTGGCGCTGAGACTGTTGATCCGTATGAAGTAGGTTTGCCCGGTAGGGAGTAGCTCTCGCCCAAGCGCGACCGGGTCTTGGAATGTTTGGCTTCGGCGATCCGAGCCAGCCGCTGCGTCTCGCTGAGTTCGCTCCAGGCCTTGGAGATGAGGCCGAACCCGGCCGTCGTGCGTCGCTGGGCGGGAGTGCGGTCTTTCTTCGGAGAGGTATGTTCCCGCTCGTAAGAGCCGAAATGGTTCCGGATGGCAACCACTTTGCCGCGCTTTCCGCTCTGCCGACCTTTGGGTGTCTTCATAGGTATCTGTCGTCCTGGTTTTCCGGTACAGCATCCTGGGGCTTCGTGACTCTTGCCTAGTTTGCCGACCGGAATTCGCCATCACGCTGCGAACGGGCTGGCGGAGGATAATTCAAACCATACCGAGTACCAAGGCGGTTTTGGATTGAAACGCGTGGCGGGGAAGGTCAGGGTTAGGTCCTAACGCAGAAAGGACATTGAATGAAAAACTGGGCGGTGTTGGTGGCTGGGATGTACCTGCTGATCCTGGTTGTCCTGACGGTACCGGTGACGCTGCTGGCATTCGCGCCGCAAGTCAATTTGAAGGACGTAGTCCCCGCATACGCGCACTGGCCCTACTGGCTGGCTCTGGGTTTGATGGTGCTGAGCGAGGCCGCACTCTTGGTGGTGCCGGTGCAGGTTGCCAGCCGGCGGCCCGTGGCGCGGCGTTCCTTGCTGTGGCCGGTGGTGACTGCCGGGCTGATGATGGGCGGTCTGGCTGTCGGCGCGATGTATTCCCTGTACGAGATTGCGGTGCGGGACAAGGCATTCGACGGCTGGTTTTGGTGGGCTGCGATCGTGTCGGGTGTTGTGGTCTGGTGCGCCTGGGCGGTGCTGTTTTATCGCTCCAGCCGTACGATTGGACCAGCCGACTTGGTTTCGCGGCAATGCCGGTTGATGTTCAAAGGCAGCATCCTGGAACTGCTCATTGCGGTGCCGACGCACATCGTGGCGCGCAGCCGGGATTATTGCTGCGCCGGAGCTATGACATTTATTGGGCTTACCCTGGGAATCGCCGTGATGCTGTTCTCCTTTGGGCCGGCGGTCTTCTTTCTGTACGCAGAGCGCTGGCGGCGGCTGCATCCGGCATCCGCGAGCGTGCCGGAGGAGCCGATGTGAACAGCAATTCTCATTTTGTCAGGTTGGTAGGGCGCGTCACTCCGTGCGCGCCGGTCCTGGGGCGACTGCGAGCGGACGGCGCGCACGGAGTGACGCGCCCTACCTCGCGATTTATCCCCACAGGGAGGATTGCTGCGACATGAGGCGGGCAGCTTTCATCTTAGTCACGGTTGCGCAAGTGCTGGCGGCGGCTTGTATGGGTGCCAGCACCACCGACTTCTTTGACGCGATCCGCACCGGGGACTTGGAGAAGGTCAAGAGGCTCTTGCAAGCGGACCCGAAGCTGGCCGAGGCCCGAACTGAGGACGGCAGCACGGCGTTGCATCTGGCGGCGTTGGAAGCGCAGGGGACAGTTGCCCAGTTGCTGCTGTCCAACGGGGCGCAAGTCAATGCGCGCGGGCTGCGCGAGGAGGCGCCGCTGCACATGGCCATGTATGACGGGCACCGCGAGGTGGCGGAGGTGCTACTCGCCAGCCAGGCGGATGTGGATCTGCGGAACACTGCGGGCGAGACGCCTCTCCATCTGGCGGCGCGCAAAGGTTATCGCGACCTAGTGGAATTATTGCTGGACCATCACGCCGATGTGAACGCCAAGGACCGGCAGGACGCCACGCCGCTGCACGCCGCCGTCGCCGCCGGGCACAAGGAGGTCATCGAGATGCTCCTGAGCCAGAATGCCGATCTCGGCGCGCGCGATAAAGCCGGCCGGACGCCCAAGGCCATCGCCGCGGAAAAGGAACAGTGGGGAATCGTTGAACTCCTGACGCCGCGCGTCGGTGAGCTTTATGACTTGCAGCGGTTCGTCTTCGAGGGCGCAAAGACGTTCGCGCCCTCGGCGCTGCGCGAGGCGCTGAGAGTTACACCCGACTTCTTCGAGGTTTCCCATCCGCTGGCCCCCCAGGAGGCATATCTGGAGAGCATGCAGCGGAAGCTGCTGTTGGGGTATCAGCATCATGGGTTCCCGGAGGCACGGATCGGAGTGCGGGCTGACAATAGGGCAGGGCGGGTGGTGGTGACAGTGGAGGAAGGGCAGCGTTACGTTTGCGCTGCGATCAGTGTCAGCGGCGCGAAAGTGGTTCCCGACAAGGAGATTATCGAGCGGTTAACGTCCGTCCACGCGGCCGCCCAAGCGGTCCAGGGGGCTTTCGATTTTCGGGACAAGGCCCCAGCCACCAACCCGCTAACGCGGGCGTTAGAGGATGAAGCTGACTCGGATGAGGCGCTCTGGGTCAAAGGCGACCCCGCGCCTTTCTCGAATCCTGACCTGCTGCGGATAAAGGAAGAGGTGACCGGTCTCTTCGCGGAGCATGCGTATTTGTTTCCCAAGCTCGACGTGCAGGTCGTACCCGACAAAGCCACGCGGAAAGCCGAACTGCGAGTGGAGGTGCTGGAGGAAGGGCCGCACGCCGTTATCGAACGCGTGGACGTTATCGGCAACAAGGCGAACACGGCGGAGGCAGTGCTGCGCTATCTGGACTTGAAGCCAGGGATGGAGTTGTCCAGGCAACTGGTTAGCCGGATCGAGGACCGGCTGTGGCGAGCGGCCCGGTTCCTAGGCTATAAGGTCAGCCTCGGGTCGTCCAGCGAGGGCGGGCGCGTGCCTCTGCAAATCGAGCTGACTGAATACAAGCTGGCCCCGCCGTTGGCGCAGTCTTTTTCGCCGACCGAGGGGGCGATGCTGAAGATGCGGGAATGGCTCTCGAAGCTTGACGAGAGCGGTGAGGACATGGTCGTCCAGCTTTCCGGTTTGGCTGCCGCGGCTCCCGAAGGTGCGTTCATCGTGTCGCCACGCAGCGGCTTGGCGCTCCTGGCGAAGGATGGGACCCGGAAGACCGAACCCCGGGACGAATATGCGGTCTTGCTGAAAGCCGGCCAGGCGGGGTTCTATTCGCCTGTCGGTGGCCGCAAACTGCTGTTGGCGTGCCCCGGGACGCAACTCCGCGGTTTCCTGACGATCGATACCGACCCGGCAACCACGAATGATACGCCGTTTCACCTGACCTTGGGGGCTGGATTCAACAAGCTGAAGGGAGCTGTGCCTTCAAGTTCGACCTACCAGTTCGCACTCGCGCTGCCGCCGGTTGCCTGCGTCAGCTTTGCCCACCAGGGGAATTGCTCCAACTGGTTTGACGGAGACATGTTGATTCGGAGCAACGCGGACTTGGTCTTGAGGCTTAACGCCCGAACCGGCCGCATCATCGAGTTTTGGTCCGCCAAGGAGATTGGGGACGCGACGGCGCGACTGTGCTTCGAGCAGGGAGCTTTCGTAAGTGCTTTCGATCACATCGCAGCGGTCACCGCCGGGCTGCGGGACCTCGCTGATACCAACGCGCCTGTCAGTTCGATGCTGGCCTTCCTGACGGAGGAAGTGTGGTCCTCGAAATACTTGAGGGGCTTTTCCCGCGCCAACCTGGCGTCTGAAACGGCGCCCCCCCTCGCGGCACTGCTGCGTCAGTTCCGGCTGGCGAACATTCTCGCGCCATTGGATCGGTTGGCCACGGACACGAACGTGCCGGTGGAGAAGCAGGCGGAGTTCTCGATACCTTACGATGAGGGATCGGGCAAGGGAGTGCACCTCGACTCGATGGCTATGATCACGAGGTGGCTCCTGCTAGAGAGCGACGAGTTGTTCACCCCGCAATCCTGGGCCTGGACGCTGCTGCGGGAGGCTTGCTTCACCGTTCAGGGTAAAGCCCGATACACTGATGAAGCGCTGACGGGTGTTTATGAATCCGGGGAAACCGGCCCGCTCGGTTATTTGGCGATAGCCGAGGCGTTGAGCCATTTCCAGCCGATGCTGGCGCGGAAGTTCGCCGCTCGCGGGCTGGAGCGCTTGTCGGTGGTGGACTTCCGCCGTGACTGCCGCTTGTTCCTCGGAGGCAGTTCGGTTTTCAGCCAATGCTGCCAGCGGCTGGCTGCCAACCTGCGGGGACTGGACGAGGAGCAGGTCGCCGCGCTGGCGAAATTGCAATCGCCCGCGCGCGGCGAGTTCGTCCGGGAGTGTTTCCGTCGGCTGCGGGCAGGCAAGGATCAGCCGGTGCTGGAAGTGCTGGCGCCGGTGCTGGATACTTATTGGGAGCAGGAATTGAAGGAGCAGGTGGCCACTGCTCTCAAGGCATGGGCTTTCGACCCGGCGAAGGCCTTCGCTGAAGGACTGGCGGCTTATCAGGCGGCATCGCCGGATATGTCCACGGCCGCGAAGCTGTTCAAGCAGGCGGCGGCGCGCGGTCATCCGGGCGCGCAATATTACCTGGCAATGATTTACGAGCGAGGCGCGGGCGTTCCCAAGGACCTGGCTGTCGCGCTGGACTGGTATCGCCAGTCGGCGACTAACGGCTACGCCGAGGCGGCGGCGGTCCTGGGCAACTATTACAGCGAAGGCCTGGCCGTCAAACAGGATTACGCCGAGGCCTTTGTCTGGTACAGCATCGCAGCGGCGGAAGGGCACCGGCTGGCGGAGGTGTTCCGCAACGGCGCGCGGCTCAAGCTGGCGGTTCAGGAGTTGAGGAAAGCTGAGGCGCGGGTTGCAGCCGTCCTGGCTAGCCGACCAAAGGCAGGTGAGAGGCCGGGGTCCCTGGACGGCGATCGTTAACCTTGTGTTCTACTGTCGCTCGTACTCGCCCTTGTTAACGCGCTTGAGCACTGTGAAGCCAGCTTTCTTAGCGTCCGAAACGGAGAGCGTCCTCGGGGAGTTGAAGGTAGACCATACCCGGCGGACCGGCTTTTTGCAGGCCGGGCACTTGGTTAAGGGTTTGGCTGATAGCGGACGGCACAAGGTAAACTTCCCGCCGCACGCTACGCAGTTCCCTTCGCAGAGCTCATATTCGTACAAAGGCATAACCTCAGTCTCTACCTCAATCTCTGAAGTCCCAGGGCAAAAGTCAAGCAAACGAGTGAACGCGTCCGGGGCTGGGAGACCGGTCTAAGCGACCGTGAACGCGTGGCAGCCAGCGGAAAGTGGCTCTGAAGCTCTCGCTCATCTAGGAATGAGACTCCCGTCGGCTGCCACGCACTCTCGGATCTGCGCTGGCGAAACGAGCGGTGCGGTTGACGAATTCGCGGCAGGGGGTACAGGTAATGCATGGATAAGATCTCGCTTTTCGTGTCCTTGCGGTCACTGGCGATAGGCTGGCCGGTGGCGCGCTGCGGGGCTGAATTACGCGGAAAGACTGCGGAGGATTTATGCGTCTGGTTATCGTCTCAAACCGCCTGCCCTTCACTGTTTCTGTCAAAGAAGGAGCGCTGAGCTTCAACGTCAGCTCCGGGGGTTTGACCACGGGGCTGTGGAGTTACTTGCAGCGAGGCGCAGCCGCCCCGGGCGAGCGACCGGATTTTCTCTGGCTGGGCTGGCCCGGGGCGACCGTGGCTCCAGAGCACGAGGAGGCGGTCAAGGCTTACGCGGAGAAGGAATTCAAGGCCCTGCCGCTCTTCCTGCCGGAGGACAGAATGGACCGCTTTTACCATGGATTCTGCAACAAGACGCTGTGGCCGCTGTTCCACTACTTTCCAGACCTGACGCGCTATGAGGAAGAGTACTGGGAGGAGTACAAGCAGGTGAACCGCATCTATGCAGAGGCGGTGATTAAGGCGCTGCGGCCGGACGACATGTTGTGGGTGCATGACTACCAGCTCATGCTGGTGCCCGGGCTGGTTCGGGAGCGGTATCCCGACATGCCAATCGGGTTCTTCCTGCACATCCCGTTCCCGTCGTATGAGGTGTTTCGGCTACTGCCGAGGGTATGGCGGGTGGAGATCATCGAGGGCTTGTTGGGGGCGAGCCTGGTGGGCTTCCATACCCACGACTATACGCGTGATTTTCTAACGAGCGTCTTGCGCACGGTCGGGTATGAGCACCAGCTCGGCAGCCTGACCTTGAAGGATCGGGTGGTTACGGCGGACACGTTCCCGATGGGCATCGATTTCGAACGGTTCGCCAAGGCGGCGGCCTCACCGGAGACGGAGGCGCGGGTGGCGGAATTGCAGGCGAAATGCGTCGGGCAAAAGGTGATTTTCTCCGTTGACCGGCTGGATTATACCAAGGGCCTGATCAATCGGCTTCGCGGCTACGATGTGTTTCTGAAGCGGAACCCGCAGTGGCATGGGAAGGTGGTGTTCATAGTTTCGGTGGCGCCGTCGCGGACAGCAGTCGAGAGCTACCAGGCCATGAAGCAGGAGCTTGAACAGACTGTCGGACGGATCATCGGGGAGTATGGGAACGTCAATTGGACGCCGCTCGTTTACCAGTTTCGCAACTTAGGGTTCGAGGAGATAGTGGCGCTCTACCGGCTCCGTGACGTCGCGCTGATCACGCCGCTGCGGGACGGGATGAACCTGGTCGCGAAGGAGTTCGTGGCCTCGCGTCCGGACCAGACAGGGGTGCTGATCCTGAGTGAAATGGCTGGAGCGGCAAAGGAGATGGGGGAGGCGCTGATCATCAATCCTGTTCACAGCGGTGATTTTGCGCAGGCACTGGAGCAGGCGCTGGCGATGCCGGAGGAGGAACAGGTGCGGCGAAATTGGCTGCTCCAGGAACGACTGCGGCGCTACGACGTCGTCCGGTGGGCAGAGGACTTTCTGCAAGCCCTGGTTTCGACGCAAAAGACAGAGGCGGCTCGCCGGGCGCGGGCGCTGAGCGGGAAAGTGCAGGCGACGCTAATCCAGGAATATCTGTCTTCAACCCGGCGGGCTCTGTTACTTGATTACGACGGCACGCTGGTGCCTTTTGTGGAGGACCCGAAGCTGGCGCGGCCGGACCAGGAGCTGCTTGAGCTGTTGACCGCGCTGGCTGCGAGCGCCCGCAATGAGGTGATGATCGTGAGCGGCAGGCCGCGACGGGACCTGGAGGAGTGGTTTGGGACGTTACCAGTGGCTTTAGTGGCGGAGCACGGCGTCTGGCTGCGGCCCAGAGGAGGCGACTGGCGGATGCTCAAGGCGATTACCACGGATTGGAAGGAGCGGGTGCGTCCGATTCTCCAATTGTATGTGGATCGTTTGCCGGGGGCCTGGCTGGAGGAGAAGGAGTTCTCGCTGGCGTGGCATTACCGCCGGGCGGACCTGGAGCAGGCCTCGCGTCGCGCCCATGAGTTGCTCGATGCGCTGGCGGGATTCACGCGCAACATTGACGTGCAGGTGCTGGAGGGAAACAAGGTTCTGGAGGTGCGGAACAGTGGCGTGAACAAGGGGAGCGCAGCGACAGAGTGGCTGAGCAGACTGGGACCCGACTTTATCCTGGCGGTTGGCGACGACTGGACCGACGAGGATCTGTTTCGCGTGCTGCCGCCAACCGCGTATTCGGTGCGAGTGGGTCTGGCGAACACGGCGGCACGTTTCTTTCTGGGCAATCATATGGCCGTGCGGCGCGTGCTCCAGGAATTGAGACAGGTGGCCGGCGAGACAGGCGCTGCTCCGAGTGCCTCGAACGAGCTAGCCCGTGCAGCCTAGGGTACATTGTGAGGCCTGATGAGAACACTGCTGGGGGGTTAAACGGGTTGCATAAGCTAAATGAGTTACATCGTTACAAACACCCGTCTCGGGGATCGCCCATGTAACCTATGTAACGTTTCAAGCTTGTAACACTATTACCATGCCCGCTCCCTCCCGCGATCTTGAAGGGCCTGAGTACGACCCCTTCTGGTACAAGAGCGGGGTCATCTATGAAACGCACGTCCGGGCCTTCAATGATGCCAACGGGGACGGCTGCGGGGATTTTTTGGGGCTGACGGATAAACTAGACTACCTGAAGAACCTCGGGGTGACCGCGCTTTGGCTGCTACCCTTCTACCCATCTCCGCTCAAGGATGACGGGTATGATATCGCGGACTATTGCGATGTTCATCCGCTTTACGGCACGATGCGGGATTTTAAAGTCTTCCTGCGCGCGGCGCATCGGCACGGGCTGCGGGTCATCACGGAATTGGTCCTGAACCATACCTCGGATCAGCACCAGTGGTTTCAGCGCGCGCGGCGGGCGCCTCCCGGCAGCCGGTGGCGCAGGTTCTATGTCTGGAGCGACACACCCGAACGTTACCGGGAAGCGCGGATTATTTTCAAGGACGTGGAGACTTCCAACTGGACGTGGGACCCGGTGGCGGAGGCCTATTACTGGCACCGGTTCTTCTCGCACCAGCCGGACTTGAACTACGCGAATCCCGAAGTGCATCAAGAGATGATCCGGGCGGTGGACTTCTGGCTCGACCTGGGCGTGGATGGGTTGCGGCTGGACGCGGTGCCCTACCTCTACGAGCAGGAGGGGACCAACTGCGAGAACCTCTCAGAGACCCATGGCTTTCTGAAGCGATTGCGCGCGCACGTGGACGGGACGTATCGTGGCCGGATGCTGCTCGGGGAAGCGAATCAATGGCCGGAGGATGCGGTGGCGTATTTCGGCCAAGGCCGAGGCGATGAATGCCACATGGCATATCATTTTCCGCTCATGCCACGCCTGTTCATGGCCTTGCGGATGGAGGACCGCACGCCTATTGTGGACATCCTGGCACAAACCCCTCCCATCCCGGAGACCTGCCAGTGGGCGCTTTTCCTGAGGAACCACGATGAACTGACCCTGGAGATGGTGACCGACGAAGAGCGGGACTACATGTACCGGATGTACGCGCACGTCCACCAGGCGCGTCTCAACCTGGGAATTCGACGGCGCCTGGCACCGTTGCTGGGCAACGACCGGAAGCGGATTGAACTGTTGAACGGGCTGCTCCTCTCGTTGCCGGGCACCCCGGTGCTTTATTACGGTGACGAGATCGGGATGGGCGACAATATCTACCTGGGCGACCGCAACGGCGTGCGGACGCCGATGCAGTGGAGCTCGGACCGCAACGCGGGCTTTTCGCGCGCCAACCAGCAGCGGCTGTATCTGCCGATCACCCTGGACCCCGAATATCACTATGAAGCTGTGAACGTGGAGGCGCAGCTCCGCAACCCGTACTCGCTGCTGTGGTGGATGCGGCGGGTGCTGACCCTCCGCAAAGGCTGGCGCGCGCTGGGCGAGGGGCACCTTGAATTGCTCGCGCCGCAGAACCGCAAGATTCTCGCCTACGTGTTGCGGCACGAGCGCGAGACCCTGTTGGTCGTGGCCAACCTCTCGCGGTTTCCCCAGCCGGTCGAGCTTAACCTGTCCGCCTTCAAGGATCGGGTGCCCGTCGAGCTTTTTGGCCGCACGCCCTTTCCGGTGATCGGCGAGCTGCCGTTCCTCCTCACACTCGGGCCGCATGGTTTCTATTGGTTCTCGCTCGAACCTCACTCGCCGGCTGCCGTCCCAGCGGGGCAGCGGGCGCCCGGGGTTCCAAGCCGGGTGAGCGTTGAGCGCCAGTGGGAAGAGGTTTTCTCGGAGCGGTCGAGGCCGGCGTTCGAACGCGCGTTCCGGTCTTACCTGCCCGCTGCGATCTGGCTTAGCCCCGATGGCAAGCCCATCAGGACGGCGACGCTCCACGAGGCAGTGGCGCTGCCGATGGAGACGGCGAACGCCTTTCTGACCATCTGGCAGGTGGAGTATGCCGGCGCCGATGCGGAGTGGTATACGGTGCCGCTCGCCTTTGCAGTGGGCGACGAAGCGGAACGCTTGCTCCGGGACGAACCCCAGCGGGTTGTGGCCGAGGTGACAATTGCACGGCCCGATCAGCGCGGCGTGCTCTACGATGCGCTGGGGCTGCAAGCGTTCGATCGGGCTTTGCTGGACATCATCACCCGGCGGCGGCGTCTCAAAGGCCGGGCCGGCAACGTGGTCGCATGGCGCGGGCCGCTGTTGCGCGCCCTGTCGCGGAAGGCTGCGGTGGACCTGGAGAGCGCGCTGCTGAAAACCACGCAGCGGCACACTTCGGTCCGGTATGGGGAGCGGTTTGTGTTGAAGCTGTTCCGCCGTTTGCATTGGGGTGTCAATCCCGAGCTGGCTCTGGGGCGTTTCCTCACCGACCGGGGCTTCCCCAACGCGCCGCCGTTGGCCGGTGCACTGGAGTATCATCGGGGCGACGGGGAGCGTCTGGCCCTGGCGTCGGTCCACGGTTGGCTGCCCAAAGCGGAGAGCGACTGGGAATACACGCTACGCGCTTCTGAGCGGTATTACGAGCGCGTGTTATCGCTGACGACGGAGGGCGGGAGCTTCCTGCCAGCGGGCAAGGCGCTGGTGCAACTGGTTCGCGAGGTGTTTCCGCCTGAGGTGCCCGAGTTGATCGGCACGTATCTGGAATCGGCGCGGCTTCTTGGGTTGCGGACGGCCGAACTGCACCAGGCGCTGGCCGGTGACGCAACGAACCCGGAGTTCGCCCCTGAACCTTCCACCGCCTTCTACCAACGGAGCCTCTATCAGACGATGCGCAACACGGCCCGGCACAGCCTGCAGAAGTTGCGCGATGAGCTTCCATATTTGCTGGAGGACGCGCGGCCCTCTGCTCAGGGCGTGCTGGACCTGGAGCCCCAGCTTCTCAAGCAGTTCCTGTCCTTGATGGCGTTGCGGATCAGTGCGGAGCGGATTCGCTGCCACGGCGATTACGGCTTGCGGCAGGTGCTGCACACAGGCAAGGATTTCATGATTGTGGACTTTGAAGGCCACCCGGCGCAGCCGGTGAGTGAGCGCCGGATCAAGCGCCTCGTGCTGCGGGACGTCACGGGGATGCTGTGCTCATTCCATTACGCCGCGGATTCGGCGCTGATGCGTCAAATTCAAACAGGCCGGCTTGGCACGGATGAACGGTCCACCCTCGCCGTGTGGGCCGAATGCTGGCGGCTGTGGGTGAGCGTGGCGTTCCTGAAGGGCTACTTCGACACGCTGGGCCGCTCGCCGCTCCTGCCGTCCACCGACGCTGATTTGCAGTCCCTGCTGGACGTCTATCTGCTCCACCGGAGGATAGACGAATTGGGAAATCATCTCGCAGCGGAGCCGGCTCTGGTAAGGCCGGCGTGCGAGGGAATCCTGGGAGAGTTGCAACGACAACAGCAGCCATGAGGGGATCCGTTGTACGAAGGCCACGGTCGTAAGCCAGTGGGTCCGCCCTCAGATTAGCGCGGCTGTTTGGCAAACTGGCCTACAACCCCGTAGGGGAATGGCGCTTACTTAAGGTTCAGCAAGCGCACGGGCCTTTCAACGGTCGCTGAGGACAGGGGCGAGGGCACCCTCGTAGCTTCCAAGCCACGGAGCCGATACGCCGCGATTCCCGAGCCTGAGTCAAACTCGATCTCAACCACCTCCAGGCCGCCCTCAAGCCCTCTCCAGGCGTGTTACTGGCCAACCAGTAGCCAACTGGTAGGCAACCGCTCCGATGTGGATCCGATCCTCATCGGAGCGGTTGCCTAGTGGTTGCCTACCTCTTGGCCAGGCCCAGGCTTGGCCCTGGCCTGAGCCAGGCCGGCCGCGGGCCCGTGCGGCACTGCCGTCGCCGACGCCATGGCGGGCAGCCATTTTGCCAACGAAAGGGGTGCCTATCAGCGTCGGCTGCTGCCAGCAGAACCGTCCAAGCCGCCTACGGCTTCAGCGCCAAGAGGGATTTGCTCGCCCAACTCCTCGCCCCCAATTTGGAAGTCGCCCAGCGCGTTGCAAATGGCGAACCCGTCACCCCGCCCGGCATCCCAGCCCAGTTCCCCAATCCCGAGACGTTGATTTCGGGCGACTGCATTCGGGCCGCCCTTCAATCCTGAAGGGATTGCCGCATTCAGCCCAGGGTTGGATCGCCGCTCCGAGTCCCGTGGCGATTCTACCCTGGGTAGCCGGGGCGTAAGCGCCCAACTCTGAAAGAGTTGCATCCGCCCCCGCTCCCGACCATCCTCGCCCCCTGCCGCAATCGCTGGCCAAGATTATTCTCCACACCGTCTTTTCTACTAAGGACCGCCGGCCGTTCTTGCGCGACCCGGCTTTGCGCGAGGAAATGCATTGCTACCTGGGCGGCATCCTCAGTCGTCTGGATTGCCAACCCATTATAGTGGGCGGAGTTGAGGACCACGTGCATCTGCTGGCGACCCTTTCGCGGACCTGTCAAGCGGCTGAGATGGTCAAGGAGGTCAAGCGAGGTTCGTCACTCTGGATAAAGGAGCGGGACCCGAGCCTGAAAGATTTCGGATGGGAGAATGGCTACGGCGTTTTCTCCATAGGCTTTTCGCAGATCAAGGACGTGCGGGATTACGTCGCGGGGCACGAGACGCATCACCGCAAAGCTTCATTTCAGGATGAGTTCCGCGCACTGCTGCGGCAATACGAAATCGCCTTCGACCGTGGTGTTGCTGGCTTGGGAAGGCACCGCCCAGGCCACGCCCACGGAAGCGTCGGCGATGAAGCCCTCGCTCATGAACGTCCTTGCTCGACGGAGTCTTTGATGTCCCGGTCGGTCAACGGTTTGAACCCCCGGCGGTTGACAGTCAAGGAGCGACCCGCCCGGAGCTCCGCCACGGCCTGCCGGGTATGCTCCAGGTTCGCGCTGCTCGCCGGCACCAGCCGACCCACGGCCTTCCCATGCCGGGTAATGACGATTTCCTCGCCGCGGACCACCCGGTCGAGCAGTTCGCCGAACCGGGTCTTTGCCTGAAATGCGGTCACGGTTGCCATAATGTCATATCGAATTGACCAGTCGTTGATTGGTTTACCATCCGGCGATTCAGACGACAACTGCTTCAAATGCTCCGCGAGCGCCGGGCTTGGTATTACCCGGCAGGGAGCCATCAAGCTACTGTAACCATTGTTAGCGGCGGGCCTGGTGCGCAGGCTGGGCACACGCAGGACCGGCCGCTACGTGCTCCGGACGCCATCCGGTCAGGATGAAAGCAGCGGGGACGCGATGGTATTTGACGGCGGGCGGCGGGGGGATGCGCAGCTCTGTGCTCCCTGTTTGCCCGAGGCTTCGGAACCAGCATCGCGGCCGAAATGCTTGAGCATCCGGTAGTGTGAACGGATTGCCCGCAGCAGCGTCGGCTGCTCATGGTAAGGCACGCCGTGAGCGGCGGCGGCCTGGCGAACGACGCGGCTGACCGCGGGATAATGCACGCTGCACACCTTGGGAAAGAGGTGATGCTCGATCTGATAGTTGAGCCCGCCGACGTACCAGGAGAGGAGCAGGTTGCGCGGGGCGAAGTTGGAAGTCGTTATCATCTGGTGGACGAGCCAGGTATGTTCCATAGCACCCTTGGCATCGGGCACCGGGTAATCGGTGCCCTCGACCACATGCGCGAGTTGGAAGATCAGGCCGAGGATCACGCCCGCGGTAAGATTCATGGCGAGGTAGCCGATCAGGAATTGCCACCAGTGGATGCGGAGCACTATCAGCGGCAGCACGATCGTCCAGCCATAGTGCAGAAGCTTGGTCGCCACCAGCACGGCGACCTCTCGCGGCGGGTTGTGCCGGTTCCGAAAGGGGCCGAGGTCACGTTTCAGGAAATACTTGTAGTCTTTGACGAATACCCAGAAGAGCATGGCCAGGCCGTAGGCGAAGAAGCCATAGAGATGCTGATAGCGGTAGCGGCGGCGGAGCGGGGTGCCGGGAGAGAGCCGCAGGAAAGGGGCCATGTCGATGTCTTCGTCCACCCCGTCAATGTTGGTGTAGGTGTGGTGGATGACATTGTGCGTGATCTTCCAAATGTAACTATTCGCGCCGAGTAGGTCGAAGCTGAGGCCAAGCAGGTAGTTGACCGCGGGACGTTCAGAGTAGGCGCCGTGCAAGGCGTCGTGCGACACACTGAATCCGACGCCGGCAATGCCGATACCGAGCACGACGGCCAGTCCGAGCATCGCGAGTGGGGTAAACCGATTCGACATGATGGCGGCGTAGGAGCCGACGACCACGCTGAAGAGGAGGAAGGTCTTCAGCCACATGGACCAGTTTCCCTTCGACGAGCACCGACTGGCCTCGAAATATGCCGCGACACCAGCCTTGACCTCGCGGACGAACGCCGCCGCTGCTCGGTTCGGAAAGCCGACCTGCGTTGCATCCACGTCAATCAATGCAGTCTTATACTGTGTCATTGTACGGGTAACTTCCTCCCCGGGTGAGCGCCCACGCCAATACTTAGATTGCATTTCGGTAATAGCTTTGAGCTATTTGCCGAAAGGAGAATCCCGGGCTGCCTCGCGGAACAGCACCCGATGGACCACGTCCATGCGGTCTGGCCCAGGGGGAATCTCCGGCCTCGCCGCGCCGCAGGGTGTTGCGCCGGGAGCACAACCGGAGCCGCTTGGAAATCCGCTACCTCACGGCTCGGGGCGGTCGCGAGCGCCTCCACGTGCTGATTTCTGCACAAATGCCTGCCGTGCTGGACTTGGACCAATGAAAAGATGCGTCCTATGTCCCGCCCCATTGCTTCCTCTCAGACTTGCCTGTGCCGCGACACGCAGCGTAAGCTTTGGCTGTGCTGGACATGAACAATCCCTTGCCAAGTCTCTTGCTTTCTGCGCTGTCACTGCTCTTCTACGCCCAGCCGTCGCTGGCCGCGACGGATGTTTTCTATCCCGTCGGGGCCGCGAAGGTGGACATAACCCCGGACTACCCGATCCGCTTGAATGGCTATGGGGCGCGGCTCAAGGAGTCCGAGGGCACTGACCAGCACCTGTTCGCCCAAGCACTGGCGATCGGCAGCGACAGGGAGAGCCTGGCGGTGTTGATCACCGTGGACAACGTCGCGGTGCCGGCCTGGCTGCGTGACGAGGTCGGGGCCCGTCTGGCCAAGACGGCCGGCTTGCAGAGTGAACGCCTGGCACTGTGCTCCACGCACACGCACACCGCACCGATGCTGACCGGCTCTATCCCGAATATCTTCGGTGCGGACCTTCCGGCCGACCAGCAGGAGCGGGTTGACCGCTACTCGCGCGGGCTGGTGGATAAGCTGGAACAGTTGGTCCTGGCGGCGCTCAAGGATCGGCAGCCGGCCACCCTGGCCTGGGGACAGACTACGGCCGGCTTCGCGGCGAACCGCCGCACGCAGGACGGCCCGACCGACCAGGCCCTGCCTGTGCTCGTCGCGCGAGACGAATCAGGGCATATCCGCGCCGTCCTGGCCAGTTATGCCTGTCACTGCACAACCATCGCCGATGCGCTTAACCACATCTGCGGCGATTGGGCCGGCTACGCGCGCGAATTCCTGGAGCAGAATCATCCGGGCGCGATTGCGCTGGTGGCGCTCGGTTGCGGCGCGGACGCGAACCCGAAGCCGCGCGGCAATCTCGAACTTGCCAGACAGCACGGCAACGAGATCTGCCGGGCCGTTGATGATCTTCTGCTGAAGCCGTTGACGCCGTTGCGCCAAAAGCCGGTCTGCCAGGTCAAACCCATCGCGTTGCCGTACGACACGCTGCCGACACGCGAGGAATGGGTGGCGCGGGCGCAATCCACCAATCACTGGATTGCCTACCACGCGCAAAAGAACTTGGCCCGCCTCGAACGCGGTGAGAAGCTGCCAACTGAGCTTCCGTACCTGGTTCAGGCATGGTGTTTTGGCGACAGCCTGGCGATGGTGTTCTTGCCGGGCGAGGTGGTAGTGGATTATTCGCTGCGGCTGAAGAAGGAGTTCGATACGTCGCGCTTGTGGGTGAACGCCTATGCGAATGACGTGCCGTGTTACATCCCGTCGAAGCGCATCTGGCGCGAAGGCGGCTACGAGGGAGGCTTCGCGATGATCTACTATGACCGCCCGACTCGGCTGGTCGAGGGAACGGAAGATCAGATTGTCTCTACGATTCACGAGCTGTTGCCGTCTGCCTTCAAGGCCACCAAATGATTCTGGGCGCACGAACGCGCCGGCGAATGCAATCCTTTTCTTGCTAGCGGGCGAGAAGTGCCATTTGACTAAACGAGAGCGCTCGCTCAATATTATCCGCGGTTGTAATTAAGGTTCTCAATCGCACGAATACAAATATGCCACCCAAAACTACCGAGAAGACTGTCGAAAAGGCCCCCGCTGCCGACGCGAAGGCAGCCGAGGCCGCCAAGGCATCGGCAGCTCGCGCACGGGATCTCGAAGCTGCCATTTCCTCCATCACTAAGGCCTACGGTGATGGAAGCATCATGCGTTTGGGCGATTCGCGCGCGCTAAGGAAGATCGAGGTCATTCCCACTGGCTCGCTGGCCATGGACCTGGCTTTGGGCGTGGGTGGGATTCCGCGCGGACGCGTGGTCGAGATCTTCGGCCCGGAATCCTCGGGCAAGACGACCTTGATGCTGCACGTAATCGCAAACGCCCAGGCCACCGGCGGACTGGCCGCTTTTATTGACGCGGAGCACGCCCTCGACCCCGCTTACGCCAAGAAGCTCGGCGTCAACCTGGATGATTTGCTGGTGTCGCAACCGGACAGTGGCGAGGAGGCGCTAACCATTTGCGAGACGCTCGCCCGCTCCAATGCGCTGGATGTGATCGTTATTGACTCGGTCGCCGCTCTGGTGCCAAAGGCGGAGTTGGAGGGCGAGATGGGCATGGCGACGATGGGTATGCAAGCGCGGCTCATGAGCCAGGCGCTGCGGAAGCTCACCGCCATTCTCGCCAAGGCTAAGACGACTTGCGTCTTCACCAACCAGATGCGGGAGAAGGTCGGTGTGATGTTCGGCAACCCCGAAACCACGCCGGGCGGCAAGGCCTTGAAGTTCTATGCCAGCGTCCGCATTGACATCCGCCGCAAGGACACGCTTAAGGACGCCGCCGGCAACGCGGTGGGCAACCACGTGAAGGTGAAGATTGTGAAAAACAAGGTCGCGCCGCCCTTCGCCGAGGCGGAGTTCGACATCATTTACAATCATGGCATCAACAAGGAAGGCAGCATTCTCGATGTGGGCGTCGAGGCGGGCGTGGTGGAGAAGAAAGGGGCTTGGCTGCAGTTTGAAGGCTCGCTGATAGGCCAAGGCAAGGAAGCGGCGCAGAAGGCGTTGGCTGAAACGCCCGAGTTGGCGCAGAAGATCGTCACTGCGATCATGGCGAAGCGGAATGCGGTGGCTCCAGCCTGACGTGCTCCGGATTTAAACGGGGCAGCACCCGCTTCAGCCCACCCCAAAGCCGCCTGCCAGGAGCATCTCGGCCCCAAGGCAGCGCCGTAGCAGGGTAAGCCTCCGGCTTGGCAAGTGCGGCAACCCTCCGGCTTGGCGAGCTGAGCAGCAGACAGCCGGATAGGCCCGACAAGCCTGAGGCTTGTTGGGACGACGCAAGCCGGAGGCTTACGCTGCTAGAGCAAGCAATAGGATTCCTTTGCGAGAACATGAAGGTCAAGGTCACACTCAAGTTCCGCGGCCGGGAGATGGCCCACACGGAGTACGGCTTTCAGGTGGTTCAGAAGTTCCTCACAGACATTGCGGGTTACGGTCACCAGGACTTCGAGCCCAAGTTGATCGGGCGCGGGATCACTGTGATGATTACCCCGCTGCCGCGCAACAAGCGAGCCAAAACCCCGCAAGTGGTCGAGGGGGAGCTCGTGTCAGCCGCCCCGCAACCGCGCACCGATAACAGTCCGCCGACCGCTCCTGTGCCTATCGGGCGAAGCCCACGGCCACAGCCCGGGGTAACCCGGCCCGACAGCTTCTTCAATAACCCGTTCGCGCAACTCGAAATCAGCCGCTGAGTTCGGGTTCAGGCACCGGCTTCCGCCGGGAAGGATAGCCGGTCAGATGCAATGCGCCCGCGAACCCTGCGCCCATAGGCAGTAGCTCGGCGACGATTACCGCTTGCCCTGTGGCCCTCGGAGCGGCTATAAGTGGCTGAAGATCAAGAACGAACAAAGGCCTTGTTATGCTACACACCAGCCGCCAGACCGCCAATACCAGCAATGTGCTTTCTGTGATCATGGGCGGGGGGCAGGGCACACGCCTGTTCCCGCTGACCAAGGAGCGCGCCAAACCCGCCGTGCCACTGGCCGGCAAGTATCGGCTTGTTGATATTCCCATCTCCAACTGCATCAATTCCGGTCTGCGGCGTATCTACTTGCTGACCCAGTTTAACTCCGCCTCCCTGCACCGGCACATCGCCCAATCTTATAAGTTCGATCACTTCAGCGGCGGCTTCGTCGAGATCCTCGCCGCCGCGCCTACTTTCTCCGACACGTCGTGGTACCAGGGCACCGCTGATGCCGTTCGCAAGAACCTGATTCACTTCCTGAATCACGAATGGGACTACCTGCTTATCCTCAGCGGCGACGCGCTCTACCGAATGGACTTTCGCCACATCATTGAGCAGCACATAGAGACGAAGGCCGACATCACCGTGGCCACTATTCCTGTCGAGCGGAAGGAAACGCCGTCACTGGGCATCATGCAGATTGATGCGGACCGCCGCATCACACGTTTTGTGGAGAAACCGAAAGACCCGGCGCTTCAGGATTCGCTGAAACTCCCGCGGGAATGGCATGCCACGCTGGGAATCCATGGCGAGGGGGAGTTGTTTCTGGCGTCCATGGGCATCTATGTCTTCAACCGCGACGTCATCCGCCGCATGCTGGACAACACCCTGACCGACTTCGGCAAACACATCCTTCCCAACGCAATCCAGAACCTGCGGGTTTTCGCCTTCGCGTTCCAGGGCTACTGGGAGGACATTGGGACCATTCGCGCGTTCTTCGAGGCCAACCTCGATGTCACCAATGAATTGCCCCGCTTCAACTTCTTCGATATGACCGCACAGGTTTTCACCCGGCCGCGTTTCTTGCCGGGCGCGAAGATCAACGGGGCTCGGGTTGATCATGCGGTAATTTCCGACGGATGCATTCTTAATCACTCCGACATCACGCACAGCATCATCGGGCTGCGCAGCCTCGTGGGCGCCGGTTCGGTGTTGAACCGGGTGATCTTGCTCGGCTGTGACTACTACGAGTCGATCGAGTCCATCCTGGAGCACCAGAAAGCGGGTAATCCTCCCATTGGCATTGGCACTAATTGCCGCATCGAGAACACCATCGTGGACAAGAACGCGCGGATCGGCAACAACGTGGTCATCTCGCCAGCGGGCAAGCCCGACAAGGTGGATCACGCGAACTACTACATCCGCGATGGGATTGTCGTCATCCCCAAGAACGGCGTCATCCCCCATGGCATGGTGATCTGACTTCAGTACCAATTACATGGCCACCCTTGGCTGGCAAACCCCTGGCGTTTTGAATGAATCTGCCATTTGGAAGTCCTTGAACGCGCCGGGCCGGCTGATTCTGATCGCCGGGCCGTGTGTGATCGAGAGCGGTGAACTTTGCCTGCAGGTGGCGTCAGCGCTAAAGAAAACCTGCGATCGGTTGGGAGTCTCTTACGTCTTCAAGGCGAGCTACGATAAGGCGAATCGCACATCCTCCAAATCGTTCCGTGGCCCGGGGCTCGAAGAAGGACTGGCCGTGCTGGCGGACATTCGCTCCCGGGTTGGCGTCCCGATCCTCACCGATGTGCACACGGAAGCCCAAGCCGTGGCTGCCGCGCGGGTGGCGGACATCCTGCAAATCCCGGCTTTCCTCTGCCGCCAAACCGACTTGATTGCGGCGGCGGTTCAGACCGGTAGGATCGTGAACTTGAAGAAGGGGCAGTTTCTCTCGCCGGAGGAAATGGGGCAGGTCGTCGACAAGGCGAGGAGTGCTGGCGGGAAGAGGCTATTGCTGACCGAGCGGGGTACGACGTT
>Ga0209697_10003453_pt1 | contig 21416 bp, 19 predicted proteins | sample AliMusrvi5mmetaG_FD_184115 | JGI IMG/M metagenome (GOLD analysis project Ga0209697, IMG submission 184115) | Freshwater lake bacterial and archeal communities from Alinen Mustajarvi, Finland, to study Microbial Dark Matter (Phase II) - Alinen... | ecosystem: Environmental > Aquatic > Freshwater...
CTTTTCCCCCCGGTCATAACCTGTTTGTAACTTTCTGAAATTCTTGAAGTTTTTATAAAAATCCACCCGTTAATAGAACCACCTTTGTATTAATAAATAAACTATAACTTCTTAAATTTTTATTAAACAAAAAACAAAATCATGAGAAAATTATTTTTATTGACGTTGATGGGGTCTGCCGAGGCCTTAGGAATTGTACGGGCGCCGCGTGCCGCGTACAAAAAACAAACCCAAGTCTCAGAAAAATGCGACTATTTTGATGGGGTGACTGCTGCAATGCTTTTGAATACTTTATTCTCAGGCATAACAGCTAAAATTACCGCTGCACGGACCACAATTTTGGCCTGTAGAGCAGCTATTATTGCAGTAGGTGCAAACACAGGAACAGTTAAACAAAGAAACCTGGCTGATTACCTCATGCAAAATGAAATGAATACACTGCTTGCCGAAATTCAGGTTATTGGCAATGCAGATATTCCACACGCAATCATCATTTATGAAAGTATTGATGTAATCTACAGAACCCGCTCTAAACACGAAAGAGATGAACTTGAAGTATATCATGGCGATAATTCAGGATCGTTGGATATGCAAATCAGAACTCCGGAAGGAAATTTCTCAGTTGTATTTTTTATTACACAAGATCCGACTGATGAAAATAATTGGAGAATGGCCGATTTTAATCACAATTCATCAGGCTTTGTTGAAGGGTTGAGGCCAGGTGAATATTATCATATCAGGGCTAAATACAAATCAACAATCACTGGAAAAAGTGATTGGACTGAAGTTATTAAAATTATGTGTCTCTGATTTAAAAAAAGTTTTTCTTCCACACAAAAAGCTGCTATTCCTGAAATAGCAGCTTTTTTTATTCCCCCTAATTGACTATCTCCTTTAATCAAGTTCGTGTTTTATTATAAACATTTTAAAATTCCGCATTCCAAAAATCCTGAAGGATATTCAGTTCTTTCCTGCAACGTAGTTGCAAAATCTTTGTAACAAACGGTTGCAGGAAGAAGCCAAAACAGCGTAGCTGTGACATCTTTCATGTTTTAAGCTCTTTTTGGTTTTTATATCGCAGCTACGCTGCTTCATTGCCATCTTTACTTTTTATTACAAAGATATAGCTCCTACGGAGTATTTTTTATCTTCACTTCCCAACATTTCAAAGTTTCTAAAAATTCTCACAGTAATGATCTTCTTTGTTCCTGTGTAAATCTATAAGAATTCTTCAACTTGACCGAAGGAGATGGGCAGTTAATAAAATTATTTTCGGAGAACATTCTATTCAAAAAAATATTTTCAAAAAGTTCTCTTCAATTTGGCTTTTCAATTGCGTTTTCCCATTTCTTAAATTTCAGGACATTTTAAGCATGTGCACAAAAATCACCAAACAAGTTCCTTTTTTTTGAAATTTTGAGCCTGCTCCGAAAAGTAATAAAACACAAAAATGCCGCTAAGACACTAAGACATCAAGATACGCAAAGCATTGAAAAGCAAGTTTGTTTTTTTGCGAAACTTCGAGTCTTTGAGCCTTTGCGGCAAGAAAAAGACTTATCGGAGTGGACTCAATTTTACAATCTTGGATTAAAAATAATTCGTACTTTTGCACGATTTTAATTTATCATATTAGGCATCTTATGAGAGTTTTTTTGATTGAAAGCGACCCTAAAGTTTCGTCGTTTATAAAATCAGGTCTTGAAGACAATGGATATATTGTGTTCGTTGCTTATGATAGTCACATGGCTGAAAAGCTCCTGTTTCAAAAATCCTTTAATATCATTATCCTCGATGCTTTTATTGCTGGTATAGGTGGTATCAAACTTTGTGAAAAAATAAGAAATGCCAACATTACCGTGCCAGTCCTTATGATCACTTCATCAAATGCCATCGAAGACAGAATTGAAGGTTTTAATTGCGGTGCCGATGATTATATGGTAAAGCCAATCCATTTAGGAGAACTAGATGCACGAATAAAAGCGCTTGACAGAATGCGTCACAGGAAAGGAAGCTCCTTACTGAAAATTTCAGATCTCGAATTAGACTCTGTTTCTAAAAAAGTAAGGAGGAATAATAAGGAGATAAAACTTACAGAAAAAGAATTTGAGATTCGCAGCTTTTATTGAAAAACCCCGGAAAAGTTTTCAACTCACTAGAAATTGTGCAAAAATTATGGGGATATACATTCACTATAAAAACCAACATAATTGCTGTTCACATCAATTCTCTCCGCAAAAAAATTGATTCCGATTTTTCTCCAAAACTCCTCCACACCCTTATCGGTTTTGGTTATACGATAAAGGAAAGCAAATAAAACAAATCGCTGATAGCGCGCGTTTCAAATGCGTGCTGCCAAATTATTCCTAATTCACAAGAGCGCTGGTTACAAAACTTTGGTTAAGCGGTTTCAGCGTTTTTCTGTCAATGTAAACGGCAATATAAAAAACGGTCTTGCCTCTGTCTTCAGATTTAAAATGGTTAACATATTTGGCAGTGGTTGTGCTGCCAAGAAATATCATCTGACTAATATCGGTTGGTTCGGTTCCACCGATTTGTTGATAAATATTTATGTGTTTTGCATCAGGAGGAAGCTTTTTTTTCTTTGATTCGTTGTTCCTGAAATGCAGAATATGATGCAGGCTACCACCAATTTCGACCCTTATGAACGGAAAACTGGTTTTGGCTTTGCCAACGATGTTGCTGGAATGACCATTATCAACACCTTTAATTCCAAAACCTAATAAAAGAGCTTTTCCATAATCATCAGTGATGATTGAGTTTTGGACCTGCTTTGCCCATTGGTCAGTTATAACATCCTTAATTTCGGAATCTGCCTGATGGATCTTTTCAGTAATAGTTTTTAACTTGTCGCGCAAAGCATTTCGTTCTGAGATCAGGTACTCCCTGTCTTTAATCATTGCAAGAACATCATCAGGTTCAGGTGTCAGGCCTGGTACTGCATCAGAATGATCGTGTGCAGACGTAGCCATTGCAAGAACTTTCTCCTGAAACTTAGCTTCAGACAATCCTTTCAGGTTAACTGTTACAATTACCTTCTTTTTAAGCTTCTTTTTTGTTGCCATTTGGTGAACACTTTAAAATTTAGTGCAGCAAATTTAAGCAAATAAATTGAACTGTTGACAAAAATCACAAATTTTTTGAGATTTGCTATCCCTCCTTAAGTAATAGCTATCCCTGACAAAGCAAGTTGTAGTATTACCAAAGGAGGGATAATCCCTAACATGTACGGATTTATTCCTGATAATGCAGGGATAATTTTTACTAAGAAAGGGGATATTCTTACCTTGTCAGGTATATTCCCGGACTTGGAAGGGTATTACCCTTCCAAGGTATATATTTGCCCCGCCAAGGGATATTTATCTTTTCCCAATGCAGGGAAGCAGTAATTCAAGACTAAAATGACATTGTCTGCAAGTTAAACATCTCAAGTGTACTATTGATTAATAGAACATTGAAACTTCAGGAAAGACAACAAGTGATTGATATTTTTAAACAAGAAAAATGAATTGTAATTGGAAAAATTATTTGAAAAAAACAAGAAAGAAAAGCTCTTATCCACGTGTTTTGAACCTAAAACATCAGTTTTAAGAACGCACCACGAACAACTAACCACTAACAACAAACCACAAACATTTCTTTAAAGGATTTCCTTCAAAAACCTCCCGGTATAGCTGTCGGGATTCATTGCAACAACTTCCGGCAGGCCTTGCGCAATGATGTTTCCGCCCCTTTGTCCGCCTTCTGGCCCAAGGTCTATGATGTGATCGGCAACTTTGATAACCTCCATGTTATGCTCGATCACGATCACTGTGTTTCCCTTGTCAACCAATTTGTCAAGCACCATGAGCAGCACACGTACATCCTCGAAATGCAAGCCTGTGGTAGGTTCATCCAGTATATAAAGCGTTTTTCCGGTATCTCTTTTAGATAATTCTGTAGCAAGCTTCACTCGCTGCGCCTCACCACCGGACAACGTGGTTGATGACTGACCGAGGGTGATGTATCCAAGGCCAACATCTTTTATAGTTTTTATTTTAGAAATAATCGGAGGGATATTTTCAAAAAATTCAAGACAGGTGGAGATATTCATGTTCAGCACATCGTTAATAGATTTGCTTTTATAACGCACTTCCAGCGTTTCCCTGTTATAGCGTTTACCGCCGCAGGTGTCACATTCAACATACACATCGGGAAGGAAATTCATTTCAATGGTTTTCACGCCCGCACCCTGGCAATCCTCACAGCGCCCGCCTTTCACATTGAATGAAAACCTGCCCGGCTGATAAGCGCGTATCTTTGATTCGGGGCATTTTGCAAACAACTTCCTGATCTCATCAAACACGCCAACATAGGTGGCAGGATTCGATCGCGGTGTGCGGCCAATAGGCGATTGATCAATCTCGATCACCTTGTCAATAAATTTCAGCCCTTCGACAGTATCAAATTTCAAAGGTTTGGTATTCGATTTATAAAAGTGCTGGCTCAGTATCGGGTAAAGTGTTTCATTGATCAGCGATGATTTGCCGCTGCCCGAAACCCCTGTAACAGCAATCATTTTTCCCAGGGGAATATCAAGCCTTACGTTTTTCAGATTATTTCCGACTGCCCCTGTGATCGTCAGGATTTTTCCGTTTCCTTCCCTCCTGTTTTCAGGAATTTTGATCTCTTTGACTCCCGAAAGATATTGCGAGGTCAGGGTTTGGCAATTCATCAACTCAGCCGGAGTACCATGCGCCACAATCTTTCCTCCCAATGCACCTGCGCCGGGACCAATGTCAACAAGGTAATCCGCAGCCATGATCATTTCCTTGTCATGCTCAACTACGATCACTGAGTTGCCGATGTCCCGCAAGTCCTGCAAGGCTTTTATGAGTTTCAGATTATCCCTTTGATGCAACCCTATGCTTGGCTCATCCAATATGTAAAGAACGCCCACAAGTTGCGAGCCTATCTGAGTTGCAAGCCTGATCCTCTGCGATTCGCCGCCGGACAAACTTCTTGCTGACCTGTCCAAAGTGAGATAATCAAGGCCAACGTTGAGAAGGAAATCAAGCCGCTTTCCAATTTCCTTGTTAAGCTCACCGGCAATTTTCATTTTCCGTGCGTCGAGGATCTTATCAATTTCAAGGAACCAGTTTTTGAGATGCACAATGTCCAGAGCAGCCAGATCAGCAATACTTTTATCGCCAATTCTGAAATGCAAGGATTCCCTTTTAAGTCTGCTGCCATTGCACTCGGGGCACTTCACTTCATTCATAAAACCGTACGCCCACCTTTTCACGGAAGTGGCAACAGCATCTTCAAACTGTGTGCGTATAAACGCTGCTATGCCTTCAAAACTGAGCGAATAAGAAGTTGAAACGCCATAATTATCAGCCTTCACTTTAAAAACCTCATCCGATCCATAAAGAATAATGTTGAGGGCATGATCTGAGATCTCTTCAATGGGAGAATCGAGCGTGAATTCATATTTATCACCAATGGCCTCCAGTTGCCTTACAATCCATTTATTTTTCAAATCACCAACAGGCGTAATTCCTCCTTGTCGAATTGATTTTTTCCTGTCGGGAATGATCTTTTCAATATCCAGTTCGGTGATCATCCCGAGGCCATTGCATTTAGGGCAGGCGCCATAAGGCGAATTAAATGAGAACGTGTTTGGTTCCGGCTCTTCATAAGAAATACCGGATTCAGGACACATCAAAAAACCACTGAAATGAACAGCTTCATCACTGTCTGAAGGCATAACCATGAGCATCCCTTTGCCATGTTTCATTGCAAGGCGCACTGATTCGGCAAGGCGAAATTTATCATCAGGATCCACATGAATAGCATCAATGACGATCTCAACATCGTGAATTTTATACCTGTCTAATTGTAATCCAAAGGTAATTTCCTTCACTGTTCCATCAATCCTGACCCGTAAAAAACCCTGTTTTCTGATCTGTTCAAAAAGTTCGCGGTAATGTCCTTTTCTTCCCTTAACGACGGGGGCCAGAATAAACAACTCTTTACCATCATACTTCGAGATAATGGTATCAATGATCTGGGCTTCGGTGTAGCGCACCATTTTTTTACCCGTTACATAGGAATATGCATCGGCAACCCTGGCGTAAAGCAAACGCATAAAATCGTAAACCTCGGTAATTGTTCCAACAGTAGAGCGCGGATTTCTCGAAGTTGATTTTTGTTCAATGGAAATTACAGGACTTAATCCGGATATCTTATCAACATCCGGCCTTTCCAGTGTTCCCAGGAAATGCCGGGCATAAGCCGAATAAGTTTCAATATAGCGCCGTTGCCCTTCGGCATAAATGGTATCAAAAGCCAGTGACGATTTTCCGCTGCCGCTCAAACCGGTGATGACAACAAGTTTATTGCGGGGAATAACTACATCAATATTCTGAAGATTGTGCACACGTGCACCATATACACTAAGAGATTCGGTTTCCTGAGGAGGTTTATTTTGAGTCGTTGTTTGTTTGTTGTTCAAAGTTAAATTTACTATTTACATGTTGTTGACCACTGTCTGACCATTGACCATTGACTAATGACTGTTGACTGTTGACTGTTGACTAATGACTAATGACCATTATTTCAAAGTATCCGGCAGCACTATGTTTTCATCGGGGACATCAGAAAGGAGCACATCATAGTTCATAGAGCCATCTTTTGGCAACGTGATATTATATGCCTTTCTTGAAACATTCACCAATGTTGTTGTCCGTATCCATGGATTAAATTCCATTAAAAGTTTGTAACTGATCTTGTACTTTGCTGCGAAACCAACAAGGTCGGTAATGGCAGAGTCAACCTTCACAGTGTATGTAGGGATCACAGGATACAGATCTCTTTTCCTTAAGTAAAACCCATATTTTTTAGGGTTCGATAAAATAATTTTAAAAGAAATCACCCTGTAGATATACCGTGCAGTTTCAGAATTCAAATAAAGATCGTAATAGTTGCTGGTTTTTTGCATCGCAACCTGCTTGTTCAATCCACCCATTCCAACATTGTAAGAAGCGGCTGCCATGGTCCAGCTGTGGTAGGATTTATATGCTTCAAGCAAAAGCTTACAGGCTGCTTCGGTTTCCTTTTCAATATTGTAACGTTCATCAATGTTCTCATTCACCTCCAGACCATATTTCAGAGCGCTTGCTTTCATAAACTGCCAAACCCCGGTTGCCCCCGCAGGCGACACAGTATTGGCAACAAATCCACTTTCAGCCAAAGCAAGATATTTGAAATCTTCGGGCACTCCGTATTTTTTCAATATAGGTTCAACTATCGGGAAAAACCTGTTTGCTTTCTTAATAAACATGATCGTTTGGGACTGCCAATAAGTATTGATGAGCAATTCGTGGTCTATGCTTTCCCTCACATCAAACCTGTTAGCAGCAACTTTCTCCCCGGCAAAGTCAAGGCTATCGGGAATATCAAGAGCGAATATTTTGTAATTTTTATAAAACGACTTTTGATACTCAGTATCTTTATCAGGTTTATTGGTTGAATAATTAAACAGGAAAAAAATCAGAACAACAAATAAAACTGAAGCGAAGGCAATGAGTATCTTTTTGTATAACATGGAAAAGAGTTGAAGTTTGTAGTTTGTAGTTTGTAGTTTGTTGTTAGTCGTTTGGGTATTGCAGTAAGATTATTTCAAACGATTTTCAATGACTTATGGCAAATGACCAATGATGGGTTATGTGCATTTACTTTTATTTTTGTTGGCAATCACGAACAATACTGTAAATAATATCAAAATGTAAAGGCCAAAAAAGGCGATGTAAAAATAACTCCATCTGCTGATGAAATTGAGGGCAATGATCACCAGGGCCATTGATACCAGCGAAATTCCTATGTAAACCAACGCAACCTGGTTATCTTTTAATCCCAAATAGGAAATGTGGTGAGTTGTATGGTCCTTGCCGCCAATAAAAGGTGATTTCCCTTTGAAAATTCTTTTGATAGAAACTGTTGTTGTGTCAATAATAGGAATCGAAAACATCATTACCGAAACAATAACCTGCTTTGACCATATCTCAACTCCTGTAACTCCTGAATCATTCCAAAAATAAAGTATTCCATAAGCAGCAAGAAAAGCGCCCAGGAACTGACTTCCCGTATCACCCATATAAATTATCGAAGGATGCCAGTTGTATTTCAGGAAACCCAATAATGCCGCAAACATTCCCATCAGTATAAACAGGTCAGGGTTGCTGATCGTGCCACGAATTAAAATATTAATGATGATGGTTAAAATTACAGAGCCGCCAATAATTGAAGAAATAGCATCCATGTTATCCAGCATATTCACCGAATTCATGATGCCTACAACCCACAGGATAGTTATGGCATAGTTCAACACATCACTATCGAACAGATGGATATAAACATTTGTTGAAATTAGCAAAACACTACATGCGATCTGGGTGAAAAGCTTTATCAATGGTTTTGTATTGTAGGCATCATCAAACATTCCAAGCAAGAATCCCAGAGTTGATGCAAACAATATCCCGATAAACCGCAAATTGGAAAAATTAAAACTCTCCTGCAGGAAGAATGAATATGCAATAATTGAAAGAAGAAAAATAATGTAGAATGAAATCCCACCGATAGCCGGTTTCGATTGCGACCCCCACCTAATAATTGTGTCCTCCTTATTTCTAATGCCTAATGAACGTACGAATTTTATCAAAAGTAAGTTTATTAGTAAAGAAAAAAACAGACATGCAAAGAAAAACAAACTGTATTTTACAATTAAAAAACTCATTGGTAAACGTTACTTTTTAGAATAATTTGCAAAGATAGGATTAAGTTTAAAACAAAGAATGTACATCCTTAAAAAAAGGTGCATTTAAGTCCTTTTCTGATACGATAGGATTTTTAACTCCCCAGTTGATATTAATTTCAGGATCATTCCAAAGTATTGACCCCTCAGAAGCTTTGTTATAAACCTGTGTGCATTTGTAAACGAAGATCGTATTTTCGGCAAGAGAAAGAAATCCATGAGCAAAGCCGGGTGGAACCCAGAACATTGTTTTGTTTTCTTCAGAAAGTACAATTGAGAAATATTTTCCGTAATAAGGCGATTTCTTCCTGAGATCAATCACAACGTCAAGAACAGCGCCCTTTATTACACTCAATAACTTCCCCTGTGCATAAGGCGGATTCTGATAATGCATTCCTCTTAGAACATTCTTTGCAGAAAGTGACTGATTGTCCTGGACAAAATCCACATCCACTCCAAATTGTTTCAGGTTTTCCTTGTTGTAAGATTCAAAAAAGTAACCTCTGGAATCATGATATACTGAGGGCTGAATGGTCAATAAGCCCTGAAAACCTACTTGTTTAATTTCCATATTTCACTCAATTGTTGTTCAGTCTCTCTTGAATATCTTTTTCATGATAAAATCAGATAATCTGTCAAGGATAAATTTTTTCTTTACAGGTTTCAAATAATCTTCATCATAATAGCCATAACCATAACCATAGGCATACGCATAACCATAGCCGTACCCATAACCGGAACCATAAGAGGAATGGTTTGAATATGAGTAACCGGAGTACTGAGATTCCACAGCATTCAGAACAATGGCAAGTTTGGTCAATCCGTTTTCCTTTATCAGCCGGTTCACATTCTCAACAAAAATGCGCTTTGAATGATTCGCTTTGAAAATATAGATAGGATAATCCGCAATCAGCATGCAGCGCATCCCATCAGTAACTATTCCGATAGGAGGATTATCAACGACAACGTAATCATACTTTGTCTTCAAATAATCAATCATTTCAGGCATCCTGTGGTTTAGCATAAGCTCCGACGGATTTGGAGGAACAGGCCCGGCAGTGATAAAATCAAGATTTTCGATGGTGCTGTGGTGAATACATTCATCAATTTGATTCAGTCCCATCAATATTGTGCTTACTCCCTTTTTATTTTCCGATCCGAATCCCACGTGTATCTTCGGTTTTCTAAGGTCATAATCCATTACTATCACTTTCTTTTCAGAAAATGCAATAACCCCTGAAAGATTGATCGCAACAAATGTTTTGCCTTCACCAGAAATGGTGGAAGTAATTGCAATGACTTTCGGTCCCGGCTCATTTGAAATAAACTGAAGATTGGTGCGGATGGAGCGGAGAGATTCAGCAATCAAAGATTTCGGCTTTTTATCAACAATAAGCTGAGAAACCGGTATGTCTTTTTTGTATTTTGGAATAATTCCCAAAACACCGGCATCAGTATACTTGACAATATCATGAATATTCGTGATCGAATTAAAGAATAAATATCTGAGCAGGATCAGCCCCAGACTCAGAACGAATGCAACCAAAAAACAACCAAAATAAATCAATCGTTTTCTTGGAGAAATCGGGTCTTTTGGTATAGAGGAAATATCCAAAGTAACAATCTCAGAAACATAACCTGCCTTTGAAATCTGATATTCAGCTTTTTTATCAATCAACTTATTATAGAACTCTTCGTTGATCTTATACATTCTCTCCAGACGACTTAATTCTAATGCATCGTATTTGTTTTTTGATGAAAATGCCGTACCCTGGTAGTCATCAAGGAATTTATTTATTTTGGCTTTTTTCGATTTCAGATTGGTGCTTAAAGTTTCAATACTTTGCAGCAACAACTTTTTCTGAATGGCAATCTGATAATTTAATGAAGCTATCTGGCTGCTGTTTTGGGTAACTTCATACAGGAGGTTTTCTTTTTTACTTAACAGGTCTTGTAATGATTTCATCACACCTGTGATTGAACTCTCAAATTCACTACCTGAAACAACAGCTACAAGTTTATAGATATCCAAATCTTTATCTTTTATTGTAGTTTCAATTTCGGACAATAAGCTTTCCTGTAAATCAATTGCCAGGATTTGATTGTCGAATTCGTTGATCCTGGTGTAAACGCTTGGAAGAGGTTCCATGTATGTGGAATCAATTTTATTCACTTTTTTGAAATTATCCAGATCATATTCCGACTTAAACAATGTATCATAAACCACACCCAGTTGTTTGTCAATAAATGCAAGCACGCTGTTAGCGCTTTCTGCTTTCTTTGCCACACCATAGGTTTTGTATTCATCCACTATGGTATTCACGATGTCATGAGCCTTTTCAGGGTCCTTGTCCTTAATTGAAATCTGTATGGTTTTCGCAACGACATTAAGCACATTTACTGTCAGCTCAGCACTGTAGGTGGTAACTATATTATCAGGGTTATTAATGATAAAATAATAGGAATTCTGATTCAGTATTCCCTCATTATACTGAAGCTTTGCCGCTTCAACAATTTTAATTTTTAAATCACCCCATGGCAACACTATCTTTTGAGAAAGACTGTATTCTCCCTTAAATTTCTTTTCATTCGGGAGAGAATAGGATAATTCAATTTTATCTTTAGTGTTGAATGTGATATAAATTGGCACACCGTAGATCTGCGTGTTGGTCACAGTGGATTCTACTTCGTAAGGAGAACTTTTATATTGCTCAATTGAAAGTATTCTGCCTTCGTTATAATAGCTGACATCCAGCGGAAGCTTTGCGAAAACCCTGCCCAGAAAAACAGACGAGCTGATTAGATCTCTTGCCTGATCCAGATCATTTTGAGGGGCGCTGACTATACTTGTGGTCTCAAGAATTTTATTAACATTTTCATCATTCGAATTTATCTGAATTGTAGCGCTGGCAGAATATATCTGCGGGGTGTACCTTAGATAAATATAAGCGCCTGCCAATGCCACACCCATGAAAAGCAAAACGTAAATAAGGCTCTTTCGGGCAATATACAGAAACAGCTTAATGTCTATCTCATCGTTGATATTTGAAATCTTTTTATGCGCCATCAATTCTATTTCTTAACGAGTTGATAAATTAAGATCACAAAAGATACCAGTGAAACGTAGGGCGAAACGAGCGTGATGAACTTTTCGGGAATTTTATTTCTTGGTTCAATATAAATGATGTCATTGGCCATCAAAACAAGGTTGGCTTTTTTCATTCCTTCCAGTGTTGACAGGTCTATCAGATACACTTTCGGATTTTTCAGATCACCCCTGATGAGTTTTATCCTGAAAGCTTTTCCGTCCGTTATTCCACCGGCTAGCGCCAAAGCTTCAAAAAGTGTGGTATTGGTGTTTTTCAGAGTGAGCACGGTTGCCGATCCTCCTGCACCACCTGGGAAAATAATCACGCGGTTATTTAAAACTTTTAACTGGACAAATGGGGCATTGTAAAACTGTTTATAATCTTCTTCCAAAAGTGCTTCCGCCTCCCTGATAGTAAGCCCACTCACTTTAACCCTTCCGATAACGGGCAATCTGACGGTCCCGTCGAAATCAACAGTAAAAGTAACATTGACTTCGCCATTCCCTGAAGCGTTATTCGCTGATACAGTTATAGGATCAATAATTTTTTCACCATTGTTGGTTGCCAGTTTGAATGACAGCTCATCATTGACAGCAATTTTATACTCCTGAACAGAATCACTCGCTGTAAATTTGGCAAATTTATACCCGGGGCCAGTACGAAGCATCTGGCTGGGCGAAAAGATCCTGCAGGAAGACATTAAAAACAGTAATGAAACAATAATGAGTATTGGTTTTCTCATCCTTTTATGTGCATTAAAAAAACAAATGTATAAAAAGTTTTCGTTTTATGATTCGGTATTAGTAAAAATGTTACGTTTTAAGCAATCTGTAATAAAGGTTCTTTGTATCTTCTATCAAACGGGTGTAATGAAATTTTTCTTTCACATGTTCCCAACCTTTCTCCGAACATGATGTTCTCAATTCATCCGAATCAATCATTCTCAGAAGATTTTCAGCGAATGCATCAACATCGTTGTTTGGCGAAAGCAGTGCAGTTTTTCCGGGGATCACAACGTTTTCTATACCTCCCACATTTGTCGAAACTATCGGTGTATTGCCTGCCTGCGCCTCAATTAAACTTACAGGAGTTCCCTCGTTCAAAGAGGTGAGTGCAACAATGTCAACACCGGCTATTACGTTATCAACGTCTTTTATCCACGAAGTAAAAGTGATCAGGTGTTTTCCCGAATCTTCAATATTATCCGTTAAATCGAGCCCGAGTGATTTGGCTTTGTCATGAATATAATCCCGGCTTTCACCATCACCCACAATAAAAATCCTGAAGCGTTTATCCGTTTTCCCAATGATCTTTTTCACTGCTTTCAAAAACAGTCCATGATTTTTTATCGGAACCAGCCTGCCTATGATGGCAATTGCGATCTCATCATCTTTCAACTGATACTCTTCACGGAAACTTTTCCTTTTTGCTTCAGTGTTTTCCTGGAATTTTGACAAATTAAAACCCAATGGGATCACCTGAATTTTTTCAGCAGGACAGATCTTATACTTTTTCGCCAGATCATTTTTCTGGTTTTCCGAAAGGGCAATAATACAGCTGCTTTTCGAGGCAAGGTAGCGTTCAGTTTTTTTATAGAATGCTGTTGATATTCCCGAAAAATAAGCATCAAATACATGCCCGTGAAAAGTATGGATGATCACAGGAACTTTAAGATTATATGCTGCCAGTCGTCCCAGGGCGCCTGCTTTGGAAGCATGCGTGTGGACAATATCCGGTTTGAATTCCGAGATAATATACTTGAGTTTATTGTAAGCTTTAATGTCGTTGGTCAGATTTAAAGGTCTGCGCATTTCGGGAAGGATCTCGGGATTAATGTCGAGGTTTCGGGCTATGTATTCCGAATTTTCTTCAGTTGCATCTATTGCACCACCGACCAATAAAGTATCAAACTCGGGAGAGAGATATTTGGTGAGGTAAGCTGCGTTATACGTCGGCCCACCCAGATTGAATCGGTTAATCATCCTTAAAATTCTAGGCATAATTGCTTTTCAACGAGAATATGGTGTTTAAAGTTACAAAAAGTATTTTTTCCACCAGTACTGAAAAACGAGAAGTCCCCATATTCTTGCAGCGGTATCACCGGGATTGTTGGAAAACAGCTTCTCTTTTAATTCAAGTATTACTTTATAATCAAACAGACCTTGTTCGCGTATAAACCCCTCACTCAAAAAGTCGGCAAAGATAAGGTTTTTTAATTCATTTCTAAACCAATTTAGTAAAGGCACCTCAAAACCGTGTTTTGCCCTGTGGTAAATGGATTCCGGCAAAATATCGCGGAAAGCATCCTGAAGTATTTTTTTCCCGACAGTTTTATCAGTTTTAAAACTTGCAGGAAGCGAAAAAATATAATTTACAAAATTGAAATCAAGGAAGGGAGTCCGCACTTCAAGCGAGTTTTCCATTGACATCATGTCAACCTTTACAAGCATATCATTCTGAAGAACCAGTTTCATATCTGTGTAAAACACTTCATTCAGACTGGATTTTCCGGTTATATTTTGCAGAATCTCCTTCTTTCGTTTTGCATAATCCAAACCATCCTGCTGATGAAATAATTTCTCAACCTCAGCCTCGACAGTGAACCCACACCATCTCCAATATCTTTCATCAGGTGGAAGTGACATACCTTTTGCAAAACGTTCAAATTGCCTTATTTTATTCGAGAAAGCGCTGTTTCTTGATTTCGGCAAAGCGCTCCACAAAGGGCTTAGCAGCTGTATCATTTTTTCCGCAGCCCCTGCATTTCTGATCCTGTATTCAGCTTTGTGCTTGTTGTATCCCCCGAATAGTTCATCCGCGCCATCGCCCGACAATGCTACAGTGACATGCTTCCTGGTGCATTGACTCAGGATATTTACAGCCAAAGCCGAAGAATCTGCGAAAGGTTCATCGGTATAATCCAAAACATTGTACAGTACTGAAAACAGATCATCATTGGACAATGAAAACTCGGTATGGTTGGTTTTAAATTTATCAGCAACCTGCCGTGCATATTTTGTTTCATCAAATAATGGCTCGTCTTTATAGCCTATGGAAAAAGTGTTCAGATGACTTGTGTATTTTGAAGCCAGCGCCACGATGATCGAAGAATCAATGCCGCCGCTGAGAAAGGCGCCCAATGGGACATCAGAGATCAGACGCAATTTTACGGAATTATCCAGTAACTTTATTATTTCTTTTTGCGCCTCATCATAGCCGATATTCAGATTTTTTATTTCATCATCAGTTTTAAAAGGTATTTCATAATACACCGATTCTTTCACCTCACCTCTTTTGATCTGCAAAAATGTTCCGGGGCGTTGTTTACTTACATTTTTAAAGATAGAAAACGGGGCAGGAATATAATTCAGTTGCAGGTATTGCGACAAGGAAGTGTGATCAATTTCTTTCGGAATTCCATATTGCAGCAATGCTTTCAACTCAGAAGCGAAAATAAATTTTTCCTCATCTCTGTAGATAAACAAAGGCTTTACGCCAAAACGGTCACGGGCAAGAAACAACGATCCTTCTTCTTTATCATAAATAGCAAAAGCAAAAAAACCGTTGATCTTTTCGAGAAATGAAGGCCCTTCGGACATGTACAAATGCAACAGCACTTCGGTATCACTATGCGAAACCAATGTGTGCCCCTTTTTCAGCAAAGCATCACGGTGTTCTTTGAAATTAAAGAATTCGCCATTAAAGACAATGGTGTATCTTCCGCTTGCATCTGTGAAAGGCTGTGCAGCCGCTTCCGAAACATCAATAATCGAAAGGCGTGCATGTCCGAGAGCAATATTATTATGATAATAAGTTCCGGATCTGTCAGGTCCCCGTTTGTATAATGCCGCTACAGCGCCATCCGCCTTTTTCAGCAGAGGAAGGGCATTGTCATCAAAAGCAATTATACCGGTTATACCGCACATGAGGAAACGTTAGTTGTTTGTTGTTAGTTGTTAGTTGTTGGATGTTAGATGTTGGATTTTTCGCGCACCTATTTTCTATCATCTATTTTCTATTAACTATTTTCTATCTTAAAGGTGGATGCATTCGCCGTATGCCTGTGCCACTGCTTCCATGATGGCTTCCGACATGGTTGGGTGTGGATGAACAGCATTGATAATTTCGTGTCCTGTGGTTTCAAGTTTGCGGGCTACCACCACTTCGGCTATCATTTCAGTGACATTGTCGCCTATGAGATGCGCACCCAGCCACTCGCCATATTTGGCATCGAAAATCACTTTCACAAAGCCATCTTTGTTGCCCGAAGCGGTTGCTTTTCCTGAGGCTGTGAAAGGAAACTTGCCTACTTTAATTTCATAACCGGCTTCCACAGCCTGTTTCTCGGTCATACCAACAGAAGCAATTTCGGGATTTGTATAGGTGCAGCCGGGGATGTTGCCGTAATCAAGTGCATCCGGATTTTGTCCGGCAATTTTCTCCACACAAATAATACCTTCGTGCGAGGCCACATGCGCCAATGCGGGTCCATGGACAATATCGCCTATGGCATAATATCCTTCAACATTGGTTTTATAGAAATCATCAACAATGACTTTTCCTTTTTCGGTTTTTATACCTACATCCTCCAGGCCTATTCCTTCAATATTCGAAGCAATGCCCACAGCCGACAACACTATTTCGGCTTCAATAACATCTTCGCCTTTCTTTGTTTTTACTACACATTTGCACAACTCGCCGCTTGTGTCAACGGAATTGACAACGGCATCGGTCATCACTTTCATTCCGGCTTTTTTAAATGAGCGTTCCAGTTGTTTCGACACTTCTTCGTCCTCCACAGGGACAATGTTTGGCAGCAATTCAATGAGTGTTACTTTGGTTCCCAGCGAATGATAAAAGAAAGCAAATTCGGAACCAATGGCGCCTGAACCAATGACCACCATAGAAGCAGGAAGTTTGGGCAGTGTAAGCGCTTCACGATAGCCAATGATCTTTTTTCCATCCTGTTTCATCATGGGCAGTTCGCGCGAACGGGCGCCGGTGGCGATGATAATATTTTCGGCTGTATAATCGGTTTTGACACCTGCAACATCGGTAACTTCAACGGTTTTGCCGGCTTTGACCTTGCCAAAACCTGCAATGATCTCGATTTTATTTTTCTTGAAAAGATATTGAATGCCTTTGCTCATATTGTCGGCAACATTGCGGCTGCGCTTCACAATGGCTTCGAAATCGGGTTTTGCTTCGCCATTCATTTGAATTCCATAATCGCCGGCGTGCTTCAAATAATTAAACACTTGTGCGCTTTTCAGCAGTGCTTTTGTAGGAATGCAACCCCAGTTAAGGCATATTCCACCCGGTTCAGCGCGTTCAACAACGGCAACATTCAGTCCTAATTGCGATGCCCTGATGGCTGCAACATAGCCGCCGGGACCGCTTCCGATAACGATGAGATTATACATGATCTTTGATTTTAGATTTTAGATTTAAGATTTGAAATCGTGATTTGAAATTTGTGATTTGAAATTTGAAATTTGAAATTTTTTGCAAAAATATTGAAAAAAAATCAGCAATAACGAGGAATAATAGAACACTGATCGGACGGATTGTTATGATGTGTTAAGATTTTTTTTGATCAATAACGCCGGATGCGTTACATGTTTATAGTAAATAATTCCAGCCAAAGCGGTAAAACTCTGGAGGAGTTGAATGTTTTAGACCTTCTGCAATTTATTTACAAACATACGACCACTTTCAGGGTCGCTTAACCCCTGCCATATCCATTTACTATAAACATCTGAATCCTCCGGATTCATTGGCAGCAGAGTTTTACATTTTACATTTTTTGGCTTTACATTTTACATTTTTCGGTTTTACATTTTACATTTTTTTGTTCTTTGATTTAAAATATAACCAGATTACAAAAGTTTCTAAAACTTTTGTAATCTTTCTCCCCCAATGACGAATGACGAATGACTAGTGACACTGATCAATAACGCCGGAGGCGTTACATGTTTATAGTAAATAATTCCAGCCAAACCGGTACAACTCCGGAGGAGTTGAATGTTTTAGACCTTCTGCAATTTATTAACAAACATACGACCATTTTCAGGGTCGCTTAACCCCTGCCATATCCATTTACTATAAACATCTGAATCCTCCGGATTCATTGGCAGCAGAGTTTTACATTTTACATTTTTGGTTTTACATTTTACATTTTTTTGTTCTTTGATTTAAAACATAACCAGATTACAAAAGTTTCTAAAACTTTTGTAATCTTTCTCCCCCCAATGACGAATGACGAATGACTATTGACTATTGACAAAAAAAAGATTTGACAACTTTTAAAAAGTTGTCAAATCTAAAATCAAAAATCTAAAATCAAAAATCAGATATCAAAAATCCCTGTTAAGCAATAACCCCGCTCCACACTTTGCTGGGTTTGCCAATTATTTTGGTTCTGCCTTTCAGAACCTTCACTGCGTAATACCAGGCGCGCATGCCTTCTTCCAATGGTTCGAAAGTATGCGTATATAATCCGCGGGACACATCACCGACATATTGAAATGCTGACAATTCCGGTTGTCCTGCTTTGGCCTCGGTGATGGCCATATAAACTCCGATTCTATCAACACCTTTTTCTTTTGCCTTTGATTTCCTGCCGACAATAGTAACCTGGCTGGTTTGAGAAAGGTGACCGCTTTTTTTAATTGTACCTATAATTTCGGTACCTGTAATTTTTTCATTTGTATCAGTTGTCGGAGTAATAGTAATATCAGGAATGGTAAGCCCCATGTCCATTTTCTGCTTGTTCGTTACTTTTGGGTTGAAACGGATGTAACGATTAATGAAAATGCGAATGCTGGTATCGGCGATATTATTTCTATCCCCTGATTCGTACGAGTGACGGGCTTCTTTCAGTTCCAACTCGTCGGAATCGTAGAATTTTTTAGTATTCACAATAGCCCATGCATTTTCAAAACGCACTTTTTTTGATATTGGAGGTCCCGGAGTGAGTGTCAGCGTTTTCCACTCCCCCGTAGCATCGGTGTTGGTGTCAAGCCCCCACGCTGTGAAGTTATCAGTTACAATCTTGTAAAATTTCCGCTGGAAATCGTCAAATTCTCCAATTGGTCTTGGGATAAATCCCGGGTTTGCTTTTTCTGTCATAAATAAAAAATTTTAATTGTTAAACAAAATATTGATTAAATAATTGATTCATTGTTTATTATTAGTGCTAAACGGAGTATTCAAAATCATTTTTTAACAAACGGTAGTGTAGTAACGCGTCACGAAACTGTAGTAACGGATCGCGTTACTGTCGTTTCCCATCACGAAACTGCAGTAACGCGTCACGAAACTGTAGTAACGGATCACGTTACTGTCGTTTCCCATCACGAAACTGCAGTAACGCGTCATGAAACTGTAGTAACGGATCTCGTTACTGTCGTTTCCCGTCACGAAACTGCAGTACCGCATCAGGAAACTGTAGTACCGTGAAAAGGTTGTGCACAACTCTGAAAAGAATATATACAACTTTGACAATAGCGTGATCTATTTCTTAAGTTGCCAATTGACCTGATACTTCATTTTTCACTAACAAAATTTCAAAGAACACCACCAAAATAAAAAGGCTTTGGATTTTTATGTTTCCACTCAACTATATGAGCGCTTAGAACAGTGACAAAATTATATCAAAATAAAATGGTAGTACTACCAAAAATGATTTTTATTCAGGAAGGCGCTTTGCAGCAATATCAACAAGAAACAAGGGTTTTTATTTTTTTGTTCAAATTAAAAAGGTGCAAATTAAAAATTGAAACCTCCAAAAACCTATATTTGACTTTTTTTTGATAAAAAAACTGAAGGCTAAAAATAGAAAAACAGAAGTTGGAAAATAGAAATAGATAATAATTAAGACACAGGGTAAACCATAACATTGAACATCGAACCTTGAACATTGAACATTGAACCCCACAGGATATTTATCCAACAGGGTAACTTTGAACCTTAAATATAACCTTATGCTATTAAACACAAAACCCGGGAAGGAAACCCTGAAGGCAGGAAGTTCTTCAACAACGCTGGTATCAACGTCTAAAATAGTGAAAAAATTTAAAAAGACCCACGACAATCTGCCCGGCGTTATTTTTCTGACCGAAGTGTGGTTTGCAAAGAATAAAACCCACATCAGGATCATCTATGCCAACAAGGCAGCAACGGCGGAAACGGGCTACACCATCAATGATATTGAGAGCAAAGGCCTGAATTTTCTGAAAAGTATTTTGCCGGCAACAGAATATCGCGAAGTGCTCGACCTGATTAAAACCCTGCATGCAAAGAAAAATGAAAATGCTTTGGAAAAAAAACAATTTAATATCCGCAAAAAAAACGGCGAAACCGCTCTTGCCCATGTTATCTGCAATCTGCTGCACCCTGCCATAGCGCGCAAACATGGCTTTATCATTAACAATGTAACTTTTTTAACCCACGAAATATTTGCAGACACAAAAGTGAAAAAATTTCAAAACGAACAGCATTTTCAGTCAATAAAAGATAGTCTTAACAAAAGCCCCGACATTGTGAAGAAAGTTTTTTACTTTTTAGCTCATGGTTACACCACCAAAGAAATAGCTCCAAAAATACTGAGCAGCATTGGTAATGTTAACAAAATAAGGTGTGAATTAAGGGAAAAATTCGGACTGACGAAAAATCAACTCAAGCAATTTGCCATCAATGTGGTGTTGAATGTGCCGGAAGAATGGGCGACTTTGAAAACACAATAGCATTGCAGCAAATCAACTTGATTATTTTAGGGTAATCCGAAAAACTTTAAAATAACCACTAAGCACACCAAGCGCACAAAGCTACACTTAGAAATTTCTTAGTGTTTCTGTGTGTTCTGAGTGATCTTAGTGTTGAATAAAATATCAATTCCCCTGATGGCGCTCATCAACACGTTCGGGCGCAGCCTGTCCCGATATTTTGTCGCATAAGCGTCAAGCTAATTTTAAGAATTGGGAATCAAATTCATTGAAAAACTGAGTATTTAAGGTAGTTCCCAATGATGATTATTGTTCCATATTCTTGAAAAATATAATTTGATGTTCTACAAACATCAAGCGGCCGAGGTGCATTTTACTACAATAATTTAGCCTTCTACAAAGGCTTTCTACGAAGCAACAGTGTTGAATTTTAAGGGATGATTGTAGATCATCAAATTATTGTAGTAATGATATTTACAGATGCAAATGACGTTTGTAGAACGTCAAATTATTGTTTCTTAGCTTGACGCCAATGCGATTTTTTGTCGGGATCTCCCGTCGTGTTCGTAAAATAATACTGCATGATGTCACGCATCGGGAGATGCGCGCTAACAGTAGCACAGACTACAAAAGCAGCCCAGACTACAAAAGTTTTGAAAACTTTTGTAGTCTCAGGTCACTGATAATTTTTGGAAATTAAAAAATTATTACTTTTACAGTCTGAAAGGAATTTGAGTTATTGTTTGCCGGGTTAAAAATACTCAACACCGAAAATCATAAGATTTAACG
>Ga0209697_10003465_pt1 | contig 21377 bp, 19 predicted proteins | sample AliMusrvi5mmetaG_FD_184115 | JGI IMG/M metagenome (GOLD analysis project Ga0209697, IMG submission 184115) | Freshwater lake bacterial and archeal communities from Alinen Mustajarvi, Finland, to study Microbial Dark Matter (Phase II) - Alinen... | ecosystem: Environmental > Aquatic > Freshwater...
TGTCGTTGTGCCGGTATTTCCTCAGCAGAGTTGACACCACGGGTCGTACAGCTGAGCCCACCGTCGACTGAAAAAAGGTAAGCCGGCAGCTACGCTGCGGCCCTCTGCCGATGGGGAGTTATAACTGTCGTCAGTGGGGAAAGTTGCTTGACGTCGCCCAGGTAGACCCGGCCATTGGGACACTCCGGGCACTCGTCCCCTGCTTTCAGGCCCTCGTGGGGGACCTTCACCCGCTCAGCCGCGGGATAGCTGTTCGCCCCGGCCCGACCATGGCCCGGTCTGGGTCCCTTTGGCTTGGCCTGAGGTCTCGGCGTCGTGGGCGGGAACAGTTTCTCCAGGACCTCGGTGGACGATCCGAACAGCAATTCCATCAGCCTCTTGATGGAAGTTCGCTTGGATTTGAGTTCCATGGCCATAAGGCCGAGGGTGGCCAGGCTGCCCTGGATCACTCGAAAGTCGTGCTCATCGGTGACAACCCCTCGCATCCGCTCGATGAAGGCAGTGACCTGCTCCGGGGTCAGCTTCAGAACTTCCGGATCCACGATACCTGTCGCCGGCTGGGTCTTTCCGGCCTTAGATCGGTGTGGTTTCGAGCGTCCCATAGTACGAGCCTGCCAGCCTTGGGACCGTAGTACAAGCCCTCAATTCATAGACGAGCTTGAGGACCAACCGTGCGCCAGGCTGGCGGGATTCCGGTGGCCGCCGGATTCCCGCAACAGAGTAGGACCTGCAGTTCGTGGGCGACCAGTTCCGTCGCCGCCTCCCGCCCCAGGGGCCAGTGCCGGAACCGGCCCTGGGACAGGCGCTTGTGGCAAAGCCAGAAGCCCTGCCCGTCGTAGACAAGGAGTTTGATGGCCTGACTGCCGCGACTGCGGAACACGAACACAGTTCCAGAGAAGGGATCACTTCGGAGTGCCTCCCGGCAGAGGCTGACCAGGCCGTCGATCCCCCGACGGAAGTCCACCGGCTCAACCGCCACCAGTACCCGCATCTGCGGGGTTATCTGGATCAACCCCGGCTCCCCAGGAACGCGGCGACGATGCCAGCGGCCTCCATACCCCGACCGCTTTCCAGGCTGATCCGCATCCGGGAACCGTCTGGTGAGGAAATCTCGATGGTGGTACCAGGGGGTGGCGTCGGAGCGCTCTCGCCTGCCAGCGTAACCGGGAGTTCGACGAAGGCGGCTTCGACCAACCCAGGCTTCTCCAGAGCCCTGGTGACCCGGGTCCGGAGAGCCTTGTAGTCAAGGTCCACGGCTCGCGCCACCTGGCAGACCCCATAGATACGGGCCAGTGCCACCGCGCTGTCCCATATCTCATCAGGCGTCTGGCCGCGGCTGAACCGCGTGGATCGCCAGACCTCGATGCGCTTCCGCAGTGGGGCCAGATCCTCTGCGGAGGGTTTCTTCCTGGGATGAGACATGGGCGTTCTCCAACGACCCATGAGCCTACCGGCCATCAACCTATGGGTTCACGCACGCCTGCCGAAGGGACACCGACGACGAGCCGCCATCGAACGAGAACTGGGCCACATGAAATCAGACGGACTCCTCGGGCGGAACTTCCTCAAGGGAGTGGCCGGAGACGCACAGAACGTCATCCTCAGCGGTGCGGGCTACAACATGAGGAAGATCCTGGCCCACCACAGGGCCCTTATACGCCGTCTTATGGCGAGCCCAGGAAGCCTATTCAGGGCCTCATCGCCTTGCTCGAAGCAGAAGCGTCCCCTCACTAGGCCTTCATGGCTGCCTAATCGCCAGAACGGGATTATTCAGGGCCGACTGCAATAGAAAACCGGGGCGAGTCACAATGCCTGAATCCTCACGTACTGCCTGCAAGAGAAAATCGGGACGGATCAGTAGTAAGAAAAATAAATTTGTTATAAATTCATTTCCTTTTGATATACACCCAATGTCTCAATAGCACACCGGTCCCAGGAGAAAAGTTTAACACGATCCCTTCCACGAGTTATCATCGAGTTGCGTAGGTTCTCATCAAGGACCAATCGTTCAATAGAGTCTGTGATTTGGCCCGGGTCATACGGGTCAACCAATTCCGCGGCGTCGCCGACGACTTCCGGAATAGAACTGACATTGCTGGCAACAACGGGGCATCCGAAACTCATGGCCTCTAGAGGTGGAATTCCAAATCCTTCATAAAGCGAAGGGTATATAAACACACTTGCTGATTTATAGTACTGCGCCAGCAGGGCATCGCTACCAGAAACTTGACGAATGCGGTCAACGGGGATGTGGTAGTCCCTGTGGAATGCTTTCTCCATTGGGGTAAACTCACCTCCTCCAAAACAAACAAGATCAAATTCTTTTATTAAAAAATTAGAAGTAGCGTAGGCTTGTAATAATGCATTAAAATTTTTATAACCATGCCTTCCTCCAACGTAAAGTAATATAGGACGAACCAAGTTGGATAACTTTTCAACATGCTCGGCTTCGATTGTCAGGTTGAATCCCAATTGAACAACCGTTGTTTTAGAAGGATTAATTCCTAAAATGGAAACCAAATCATTTCTTGTGCTTTCGGAGATACAAATAACGTGGTCCGCTCGCTCTATGGCTATAGCCTTGTCTCTGGTGGTTGTATCATAGCGTGAAAAATCTTGAGCGAACCTTTCATGGACCATGTCATAGACAGTCAAAATTGTTTTGGCGCTTTTTGGTGAGTTGTTGGTATTCGTATAGTACGTTTCATGGACTATATCTGGGGAGTACAAATTTAATAGCGGTCGAGAGAGGCCGGAACTTATTGATCGGTATATCCTCCCAGTTCTCGGTAATCTGGGTAACCTAACACCAATAATATTAAGTTCTTCAGGGGCACATTTTAAATATTGGTTAATATAAACAGGAGATATTACTGAAACATCGAGCCCGTCCAGCAACGCAAGCCTCGAGGCAACCTCATATGCATACCGGGAAATTCCACCGTATTCATGGATCGTGAATATTTGGTAGTCGAAAGCAATTCTCATATCCATCCTTTGAGGGCCAACTATTATTCTAGTCTCCGTTTGTAGTAAAACGGTGACACGATCGCTCTAACTTGCATCCAAAAAATCAGGCGTAATCTTGGTATCAAGGCATTTGCTACGAATGATGTCATCATCTGTGTGATTAAGGTTGCAGAAGCAGCACCCATTCCTCCGAATTTGGGAATAAGAAAAATATTAAGAATTATATTCAAAAGCGCACCAGAGAGAGTAATTGCTAAGGATAGTTTTAATAAACCCTCGTTTAATAGCCAAGGTGACATCCCAACACCAAGAAAGACGAAAAGTGCTGACCAAATGTGAATCGCAAGAATTCCTCCCGCTCCTGAATATAATTTTCCGTATAATCCTGATACTAAAAAGGTTGAGAGAAAGGTCATTGGTATAATAATAACATAGGCAAATTTTACCAATGCGTTGAACATGTGTTGTAATCTGTGAATATACAGTTGTTCTGATTCTTGTTTTGCGTTGGTTAAAGAAGGCATCACCGAACTTATGATAATCATTGGTAAAAAATACCAAATTTCAGAAAATCTTAATGCCACTGAGTAAAGCCCAACTTCTCGATTGTCACGCATTGACGCTAACATGACTTGATCGATGCGCATATAAATCATAATAGCAAGGCCTGACAAAATTGCCGGCCAGCTCTCAGCTAATAAAGTTTTAATTGTTATAACCTTTGGCCGCCATTGAATGATTTCGTGCCTTCTCACGTAAAAAACAATAAGCCCAGCAGAACCAACCACGATTTCAATTAGTGAAGCAATGGCGAATGCCAGTAACGGAGCTTTATACAAAATAAGGATTACCCGGTATAGTGCGGAAACAACAAACGCTCCATTTTTAGCAATCACGGTATATTTTGATTTTACCAAGGCTTGAAAATACAAATCAATGATATCGAAGGATTGAATTATCATTCCGAATGCAATTATAGCAATCATTAATTGAAATTGAAAATCTAGGGGCCGTAAGAAAAAAATTAAAGTTGATGCACCTATGAAAGCCAATGTACCACTTAGAAGTCTAAGGAGGAAGGCTGAAGATAGTATTTCGAATTTTAATTCGGGTTCACGCACAACATATTTCACGACGATACCATCTAGACCTAACGTAGATAATGCGCCAAAAATCGCTACATAGGCGATTGCGAAATTCAATGAACCGAACTGTTCTGGACCCAAATACCTTGCAACCCATACACCAACAAATAGACCTAATCCCATACGTAAAATTCGATCAAAAAAGAGCCAACCCATATTCGCTATAATTACTTGCAGGTTTATGCGTCCTTCTAATCTTTTTTTAATGGGTGTTGGTAAATAACCTATCCAACGATTATCCAAATATGACTCCTTGTTTGGTTGTTGTCAGGCGGGAAAAATGAAATTTACAGAAAATTATAAGTGTGTCTAGGGATCTGAATGTTATTGTTTATGATGTAAGGATTACGAAGCACTAAAAATATTCTCGTTTTGTAATGCTGCGCATATATTAGGAATTTTCAATTGTTTCTATTACTCAAATGGATCTGCTATGTTTAAGTCGTGAAGTAATGGCGATAATGTTTTTTTAATCTGAGCCGGTGCCCCAGCCAGAACAGCGTTATCTGGGTAATCACCAGCAATAACAACCGACCCTGCGGCAATAATGGAACCAATGCCAATTTTTGCCCCAGAAATAATCGTAACATTGGCTCCAACCCATGATCCAGATCCGATCCTGATTTCAGCTCCATGTTCATCGCCAGCCCGACGCGTTGAATGTCCAAAGCGGTGAGTGCCTGAAACCAATAATACACGAGGAGCAATGTCTACTGAATCGCCAATTATTATAGGTCCTAATTTGCAACTATGAATCATCACTTCAGGTCCTATCCAGGCATTATCCCCAATTGAGATGTATTGATCGAAAAATTTAACACCCGAGGCTACCTTAACGTTTCTCCCAAGTTTTAAGCCCGCAAATCGAAGAATTTTAGATCGAAAAGTAAAAAAACCACGCTGAGGTAGGGGAGCAATAAATAAATTAAACAACGATAAGGTTATACTCATTAATAGGTGCTCCTTTTAATGAAGGATAAAGAATCAGTTTATTGAATGAATCCAGTTCGTGATTTTTAGCCCAACAGATTTGTACGAAAAATGTTGATTTGCAAAATCCTTGGCAACCTTGCCTTGATTCAGAATATAAAGCGGATTATCAATAAAATCTCGAAGAATGGATGCTAAGTCATGTGAATCCCAATTCCGTAAAATAGTAACAACATGGGGCGGAAGGTCCTTTAAATCTCCAACATCCGTGCTAATTACAACTTTCCCTGCCGCAATTAATTCGTAAGCTTTTGATGGAGTTAAGAGTTCACTGTGTCGGCCCTGTGGATGCTGTAAGGCTAGGCAAATATCTGAATCGGAAAGTAACACCCTGTATTCATATGATGAGACAAATCCGTGAAATGTGATAGGAAATGCAGGATGTTTTAATATGTAATCCTGGATAATATTTTGTTTCCTACCGCCCCCACATATATTTAAATGGAAGGTGTTCGACATCGAAAAATGATTATATAAAATGGTAATAGCTTCAAGTGTAATACTAATTCCGTGCTCATCATCGAGCGCACCAGACAACAGCAAATTGACTGGGGGTATTTTTCTGCAATTCCCGAATTTTAAATCTTGTAATCCCGCGCAGCCTGTAACGACAAGATAGGGTTTTTTTGAAGGCAAAAATTGCAAAAATCTTCGAGTTGGTATCAATATGGCATTTGAAAACGAACTTATTGCAAGCATGCTAACCCAGGCAACAATTTGTTTTAGAGGATTGTTTTCCGAACCTACGTGCCAATCAGAAATGGATGGTGCAGAGATATCTTCGACGTTGTGAATTATCTTTATTTTTTTCAGACGCAGGTAAATTGAAGCCAGTATATAAGAAGGTGGAAAATCATATAAAATCACTATCTTAAACTGCCTGATTTTCGCTAATTGTATGAGAGTCCTAATTATAAAAACCCCCTCTAGAAAATAACCTAAAATGGGTATCCCTAGCGCTGGGGTGAAAATCACTGGAACTTTCCCAGCTCTCCTTATTTCTGCAGGATGCCATTTCCACCCCCTCCAGGGGATTTTGATTGCGATTGCCTGAGAGATTATGAGAACTCGCTTCCCGGCAGTGTGAATCGCCTCTGCAATTCGTCTTTGCCTGTTTGAACCAGCCGGGTTGTTTCCCGGTAGTTGTCTTTCAGCGATGATTTGGGCATCTAGGTAGCTACCAAGATATACTATATAATCAGCATGATTAATAGTTGTCATACTAGCCTTAAAATTATTTTTAATTAGACTGCCCGGATCCGAATTGGCCTGGTTTGATCTTCACCGTATTGTTTCCTTCTATGCGAAAGTATAATTAGGTAAGATTTTTTTTGCGGAACAGACCCGAGATTGATTGCACTAGTTTGTCCGATTTCGGTATCGAAGCTGCAAAAAATCAGATGGTGAACAATTTATCCAATTTCACTCTTTTCTTTCTATGAAGAGGAGGGTGGTTCATTATAATTTCAGGAATCGAGTTCCAGACACCCTGCAAGGTTATAATTATGGTTCCGGCCGACCTTGGGACTTTTTATAGTGCCAAAAATTTAAAGCGAACACAACAGGATGTTCAAGGCGGAATCGCCTTCTGGTTTGTTTATTGTTTATATCCTTATTAATGTTTGAGGTCGAACAAACTGCTCATGTTTCATCAAGATTTTAATGTAATCCGATGAGATAAATAAATCGTCCAATTATAATTATAGAGCTGTGTTGACTGGTTTGAGTTGCCCTTTGCTTTTGCACTAATAAGGTGAAGGAGGCGGTATAGAGTTCGCATTATTTGGCGAATTCTTTACGGCCTCCTTCACTAGTGCATCGGAGGCTGCAAATCCTGAAAAATGCCCCAATGCTAAAGATGGATTTTGGGTGGTACGATACTTAAGTCAAAATTACCTCAGGCCCTACGTGGTGGACGGGGCCGGCGGGGCCGGTCATCGCGGTTGGGAGCCTCGCCCTCAGGCTCGGCATCCGCACCCTCAGGCTTGGGGATGAGGGCCTTGCGGCTGAGCTTGATCTTGCCGCTCTTCTCGTCGATGCCGATGCACTTGACCATGACTTCCTGGCCTTCGCTCACTTCGTCGGCGGGGTTGGCGACGCGGTGGTGGGCCAGCTCGCTGACGTGAAGCAGGCCGTCAAGGCCGGGGAGGATCGTCACGAAGGCGCCGAACTCGACTACCTTGGCCACGCGGCCGAGGTAGGTCTTGCCTACTTCGGCAGTCTGGATGAGGTCGCCGATCATTTTGAGGGCCACCTGCAGCTTTTCCTGGGTGGGGCCGGCGACTTGGCAAAGGCCGTCATCGTCGATGTTCACCTCGCAGCCACTCACCTCGATGATGTTGCGGATGGTGGCGCCACCCTTGCCGATGACGTCGCGGATCTTCTCCTTGGGGAGCTGGATGCTGTGCATCTGGGGGGCATTGCTGGCGAACTCAGTGCGGGGAGCGGCGAGCACCTGACCCATGAGGTCCAGCAGGTGGAGACGGCCGGCCTTGGCCTGGTCGAGAGCCTTGGTGAGGATCTCGGTGGTGATGCCGCCGATCTTGATGTCCATCTGGAGGGCGGTGATACCCTTCTCGGTGCCGGCAACCTTGAAGTCCATGTCGCCGTAGTGGTCTTCCTGGCCGGCGATGTCGGACAGAACGACGAACTTGTCACCGTCGCTTACGAGGCCCATAGCCACGCCCGCCACCGGGGACTGGAGCTTAATGCCGGCGTCCATGAGGGCGAGGGTGCCGCCGCAGATGGTGGCCATGGAGGACGAACCGTTGCTCTCGGTGATGTCGGAGACAACGCGCACCGTGTAGGGGTTCTCTTCGGGCTTGGGGAACACGGCGAAGATGGAGCGCTCCGCCAGCATGCCGTGACCGATCTCGCGGCGGCCGGGCCCGCGGTTGGGCTTGCACTCGCCCACGCTGTAGCCAGGGAAGTTGTAGTGGAGGTAGAACTTCTTCTTGTACTCCTCTTCCAAACCGTCGATGATCTGCGTGTTCTGGATGGTGCCGAGTGTGGCCGTGACCAGGGCCTGTGTCTCACCGCGGGTGAAGAGGCAGCTGCCGTGGGCTGCGGGCAGGACGCCGATCTCGATGTTCAGGGGGCGGATCTGGTCGAACTTGCGGCCATCCAGGCGAACACCCTGCTTGAGGATGGCATTGCGGAAGAGGGTCTCCTTCAGCTCGTCGAAGCAGGCCACCAGGTCCTTCTTCAGCTCGGGCTTCTCGGCGCAGAACTGGGCCACGGCTTCCTTCTTGAGGAGATCGATGGTCTTGTAGCTCTCGATCTTCACCTTCATGGTCAGGGCGGCGAAAAGCTTCTCAGCGAAGCTGGCGGCGACCTGCTTGTAGAGTTCCTCATTGCGAACAGCCTTCACGGCCTGGACCTTGGTCTTGCCGACCTTGGCCTGGAGGTCCTGCTGCAGCTTCACGAGGACCTTGATCTGCTCGTGACCGAAGGCCAGAGCCTTGACCATGTCAGCTTCCAGCACTTCCTTGGCGCCGCACTCCACCATCACCAGGGCGTCAGAGGTGCCCGCCACCAGGAGGTCGATGTCGCTGCCGGCCCGCTGCTCGACCGTGGGGTTCACCACGAGTTCGCCGTTGACGCGGCCTACGCGGACGCCGCCGATGGGGTTCACGAAGGGGATCTCGCTGATGATCAGGGCCGCAGAGGCGCCAACCATGGCGAGCACTTCGGGAGCGTGCTGGCCGTCATAGCTCAGCACCTGGGCGGTGACCATGGTGTCGCCGTTGTAGCCTTCCTCGAAGAGGGGGCGCAGGGGACGGTCGATGAGGCGGCTGGTGAGGGTTTCCTTGGTGGTGGGACGGCCCTCGCGCTTGAACCAGCCGCCGGGGATCTTGCCGGCGGCCAGCACGGGCTCGCGGTAATCCACGGTGAGGGGGAAAAAGTCGATGCCTTCCCGGGGCGTGCCGTAACACACGGCCACGAGGACCATGGTGTCACCCTGGCGGACGATCACGGCGCCGTGGGCCTGCTTGGCGATGCGGCCGGTCTCGATGCTAATGGGCGTGCCGCCCAGGTCCACCGAGACGGTGGTGGGGTTGAATTTCAATGCGTTCATGCAGTCTCCTGGACCCGCGGGCCCAAAGGGCTCCCCTGAGCCCGGATCACATTCCGGGTCTCCCGCGATCGCTCCATGAAACCCGTCCGCCTAGTCCTGGAACAGGAGGGGGAGGTGGGCTTCCTGCAGAGGTCGCCGCCGAAGGGGAGGAGGTGAAAATCGGCAGGATCAGAATAACACGGTCGTATCCAAGGCTCTTAATGGGGGCCGGGTACGTATAACGGATGGGCGCCGGAACTGCGGGTGGCTCGGGCCGCTTCCCCGTACCGGCCCAAGCCCGTGGGGGAGGGGGAGTAGCTGGGCACCATGCGCATGAGCCAATTCAGGATCTGGGTTTGCCGAACCCCTTCCTTCCCCTTGGCGGCGGCCTTCAGGGCCGCCAGCCCTTCTTCGAGGAAGGCCTCGTTCAGGGACTCTGGCTGCGCGTTGAAGACCTTGGGATGCACCTCAGAGCTGCTGTTCTCCTGGGGGGAGAAGAGTTCCTCATAGAGCTTCTCGCCAGGGCGGATGCCCGTGAACTGGATATCGATGTCCCTATCCGGGGTCAGGCCGTTTAAGCGGGCCATGTCCTTGGCCAGGTCCACGATCTTGACCGGATCCCCCATGTCCAGGACATAGACTTTGCCCGTATCACCTAGCATGCCGGCCTGCAGGACCAACTGACTGGCTTCGGGAATGGTCATGAAGTAGCGGGTCATATCGGGGTGAGTGACCGTGATGGGGCCACCCGAGCGGATCTGTTCCTGGAATACGGGGATAACACTGCCTCGGCTGCCCAGAACGTTGCCGAAGCGCACACAGACGTAGCGGCTGCCTCCCGGTGCCAGTCGGGCGGCTCGCACCACCAGGGATTCGGCAATGCGCTTGGTGGCCCCCAGCACGTTGGTGGGGTTGATGGCCTTGTCCGTGGAGATATTGACGAACGAATGGGTGCCCACCTTGGTGGCGGCCTGTAGCACGTTCAAGGTACCGAAGATGTTGTTTCCGACGGCTTCCTCGGGATGGGCTTCCAGGTAGGGCACATGCTTATGGGCGGCTGCATGGAAGACCACCTGGGGGTGCCAGCGGTCGAAGACCTGCTGGAGCCGGGTGGTGTTTCGGATATCGCAGAGTTCCAGGGCCAAACTCTGGTTTGGGAATTCGGCCCTCAAGTTGCGCTCGACGGTCCAGAGGCTGTTCTCACCCCGACCCAGCAGCACGATGCGGGCAGGGCGGAAGGCCGCCACCTGACGGGCCAGCTCGCCGCCAATGGAACCTCCACCGCCCGTGATGAGGACGATGGCATCTTCCAGTACCTGGCTGAGGGCGCCCTGGTCCAGCTGCACCGGCTCCCGCCGGAGCAGGTCGTCGATGGAGATATCCTTCAACACGGGTTTCCAGGTCCGGGAGCCCAGGAGATTGAAGAGGCCGGGCACAGTCTTTACCTCGGCTCCGGTGTCCTGAATGGTGTTCGCTAGGCTCCGGATGACCGACCCTGTGGCGCTGGGGATGGCCAAGACCACCCGAGTGATGTGGTGTTCCTTGATGAGGGCCTTGAGCATGCCCGAGGGGCCAAGGACCCGGGTCCCTTGGATGCGGATGCCTTGCTTATCAAGGGCATCATCCACGAAGCCAACGATCTTGGTTCCCAGTTCAGGGTGACGCTTCAGCTCGGTGGCGATCATGACACCGGCGCGACCCGCACCCACGATGAGGGTGGGATGAACGACACTTCCCTCCGGAAGATGTTCCCGCCGGTCGTGGGAAAGCTCGAAAAAGGCCCGGTGCACCCCACGAAAAATCATCCATAGGCCACCCGTGGTCAGGGCGGCCGAGATGCCAGTGTCCATGACAAAGCCGGTCTGAGCCTCTGAGCCGAGGAAAGCGAAAATGGTGCTCAAGCCCAGCAAGGAAGCGGTAGCCAGGGCAACTCGTAGGGCATCCCTGAAGCCGATGAGCCGGTAGTGCTGGCGTGTCAGTTGGAAGGCCAGGTTGACCCCGAGGGCCAGGAAGGTCCACTTAACAGCCCCATGGCGGGAGAACTGACCTCCGCTGAAGATCCGAGCACAGAAGAACCATGAAAAATAAGCAAGACTGCCGTCCAGGACCAGCTTGATGCCCTGGCGGACCAAGGGTTGCTCCAGGGGCGTCGGAGCAGGCTGAATGTATTGATGCTGGATCTGTGGGCTCATGGGCTGCTCGGAAAGGCTTTGGGGTCCGCCTGAGGCACCCTTGACTAACTCAGGTTGCAGGGGCAGGACGGGTGATTAAACACTACCACCCATGCTAATCTAAAGCCTCCTGTCTGCTGATTTATAGCTGAATTTATTGGAGATGTCATGCGGGTGAAGCACATAGCCGGGATCGTCATTTTCGGCACGTCACTGTTGGCCCAACTTCCACAGGGCCTGGACCTTCAGGCTCTGAAGCAGGCGGCAGGGCAGGGTGGGGCCGTGGCCCCGGACGCCGTTCCCGGTAAGTCGGCCGCCGCAGCAGCGACGCCCTTGCCGGAGGAGGTCCAGCGGCAGAAGACCGAGGACGAGAAGCAGGATGATGAAATTCGATTGCTCAAGCGGCGGGAGAAGGGGCCCAAGCGCTTCGCCGCGGACCTCTTTGCCGTTCGCCAGCGTGGTTCGGCCGCCACGGAAGGCGGTATTGCCGAGGATTACGTGCTGGGCACGGGGGATCGTCTGAACCTCAACGTCTTCGGCAGCGCCACCTTCGACCTTCCCGTGCAGGTGGATGGCCGGGGCGAGATTGTCATCCCCAAGGTGGGCACCGCCAAGGTGGGTGGGCTCAGTCTGGGCAAGGCCAAGGCTGTGGTTCAGGGGCTGGTGGGGCGCAACTTCTCCCGCTCCACGGTGGATCTGCAAGTCATCAAGCTCCGTGAGGTGCGGGTCTTTGTCATGGGTGAGGTCTACAAGCCCGGCAGCTACCTGGTCTCCAGCCTCAGTTCCTTGGTAAACGTGCTGAGCCTGGCCGGTGGCCCTACGGCCGTGGGCAGCTACCGCGATATCCGAGTCATGCGCGGCGGGCAACTAGCGCACAGCCTGGACCTCTACCCCCTGCGGGCCGAGGGCCTCGGCAATCCCAACGTGGCCCTGCAGAGCGGGGACACGATCTTCGTGCCTCTGGCCCAAAATCAGGTGCTGCTGGAAGGGGCCTTCCAGCGGGTGGTGGCCACTTCTGAGGACGCTAAGGATAGGAGCCGCTCGTCCGAGGATGAGATCAAGGACTTGGATCCCATGAAGGAGCAGCGGGAGCGCGTTCTGCGTGAAATCCGAGCCATCGACCTCCAACTGAATCAAAGCCAGGCACAAGGCGAGGATCAGGAGCGGACGCTGCGAGCGGGAGAACTCCAGGTGGCTAAGCCTGCACCCCTTGGTCTTGGGGACCGGGCTGGCCTGGAGGATCGGCTCTTTTTCCTGAAGCGCCAGTTGGTGACCCTGAAGGAAGCCCCGGTCAGTGATCATCGAATCCAAATCGACCTAGCGACTGATATGCCAGTGGTTGGTGCCAAAGGCGACGATACCCGTCCCACTTGGCTGCAGGCCTGGGAGCGGACTGGGAAGGCCCCGGCCTTGCAGTTTGAAATGAAGGCAGGGGAGACCGCCGCCGACGCCCTGCGCTTCGCTGGGGGTTTCGCTGGCGAGGCCGGCGAGGGAACCCTCAGCCTGCGGCACCTGGATGCCTCGGGCGTGATTCGGGGACAGGACGTGGCCGTTAGCCAGGCTGCCCAGGTCAAGCTTGGGCGTGGGGATGTGTTGTCGGCCCCCGTGCGCCGCGAACGCACCGGGCCCGTGGTGGAGCTCTCCGGCTGGGTCCGGGTCCCGGGTGCCTTTGCTCGCACCGAGGGCATGCGCATTGCCGACCTGCTCAAGCGCGACGAGCAGATCCTGCCCGATACCTTTCGGGCCCGCGGCGAGGTGGTGCACACGGCCACGGACGGCACCACCCGCTTCCAAAGCTTCGATGTGGACAAGGCCCTTGCGGGGGATGCCGCCCACAACCTGCTGCTCGAGGATCGGGACCGGGTGGAGCTGTTCCGCCTTGAAGATCTGCGGCTACCGACCTTTGTGACTGTCACTGGGCCTGTGTCCCGTGCCGGCACCTACCGCTTCCATGAGGGTATGCGGGCCTCGGATCTGATCTTCCGGGCCGGTGTGCCCCAGAAGGCGGCGGACCGGCTCGTGGCCGAATTGGCCCGAAGCACCGAAGGCAAGCCCAGCGAGGTCATCCGGCTGGACCTCTCCCGTCTGCTCTCCACCCAGCAGAACAGCCCAGTCGCCCTCCTGGACGATGCGGTGAACCCCCGTATTCAGGCGGATGATCAGCTGAGCCTTTTTGAGAAGCCGGACTTCAAGGTGCATCGCACCGTGAAGATCTCAGGTCAGGTGCTCCGTCCTGGTACCTACACGCTGGATGCTGTGCGGCCCACCCTGCGCAGCCTCGTGCTGCGCGCCGGGGGCCTCACCAACGAGGCCATGCCCAATGCGGGCATCTTCCTGCGCCGCCTGAGCAAATCGGATTCAGCTCTGGACGCCGCCGCCGAGGCCTCCGGTCTGGGCACCAAGGACCCCACGGCCAAGGGCATCAACGAGATCCTGGAACGACTTAATGAGACCAAGCGCCAGCCCACCACCGGCCAGCTTGAGCGCAACCCCCTGCTGCACAGCCTCTCCGTCAAGGGCATCAGCCGAATGGTGGTGAATTTCGAGTCTGCCCTGAAGGGCGATGCTCAGTCGGATGTGGAGCTGCTGGATGGGGATGAGCTCATCATCCCGCGGGCCACGGAGGCCGCCTATGTCGTGGGCGAGACCGCCAGCCCCTTCGCCACTTACCGGGTGGAAAAGGGCATGAAGGTCTCCGATCTGCTGAAGCTGGCGGGCGGCACTACTCGCAATGCCGACTCCTCCAACATCCGCCTCCTCAAGGCCGACGGCCGCATCCTGGACAGCTGGGTGGAAGGAAAGTCTGTGGAGCCCGGAGATACCGTCCTCGTGCCTCAGCGCTTCCGCCGCGACACCAACTGGCAGGAGAACCTGCAGGCTCTGACCCCGTTGGCGTTGATCCTGAACGCCTTGGCAAGCTCTGGCCACTTGTAGGCTTGACGGCTCGAATCCTGGATTACACTAGAAAGGCCCCGCCACGCGGGGCCTTTTCTTCGTGAGTCCCATGATCCTGCGCAAAGAATACTGGTTCGAAGCCGCCCACTTCATCTACAACCACCCGGGCAAGTGCCGCAACCTGCACGGCCACAGCTACAAGCTCTTCGTGCTGCTGGAGGGGACTGTGAACCCCGAGACCGGCATGATCATCGACTTCGACGACCTGTCGAAGGTGGTCGTGGACCGGGTCATCGCCAAGCTGGACCACCGCTTCCTCAACGACCTGATCCCCCTCTCCACGGCCGAGAACATCTCCGTGTGGATCTGGGAGCAGCTGAAGCCGTCCCTGCCCCTGCTCTGCCAGATTGAGGTCTACGAGACCACCGACAACTGCGTGATCTACCGGGGAGCCTGATGCGCCGTTGGCTGATTCTTCCTGCGCTGCTGAGTCTGGTCGCCTGCAATGCCCTCAACCCAGCTGTGCGCTACGAGGAGGCGGCCCGGCAGCTGCGCTTCAACCTGGATCGCGTCGAACCTCGTGTCGAGTTGGCCTTCCCCTTGGAGCAGTCCCGCCTGCGCTTGCGCCTGGACGTGGGTGTGGACAACCCAAGCGACCAGCGCCTGCGCAGCCGCCGGGTTACGGGCGAGCTACGCCTCCAGTCCCAGGGTGAGGACTTTGCCATCGGGCAGGTGAGCTTCCCCGAGGGAGCGGACCTCGCCCCCAAGGGACGAACCACCCTGCGGGTGGATGTCAGCTTCGGCTATGCGGACCTGAAGTCCGCATGGGGGCCCCTCTCGCACGCCGTGCTGCGCCAGGAATTCGCGACCTGGACCTTGGCCGGGGAGGGCCGCTTCGAGATCATGGGCATCGAGTTCGGCGTCCCCTTCAGGACCTACAAAGAGAGTGGCCGATGACCTTCTCCCTCAGCCCGCAGCCCGCAGCCATCAGCCCCTCATGATTCGCGCCGTCGTCTTCGACCTCTGGAACACGCTGGTCTTCAGCCCAGCGGGAAGCCCCTTCCAGCGCATGAAGGACCTGCTGCATCCCGAGCAGGTGGAGCGCGTTGGTGGTCTGGCGCGGGACGGCATGATCCGGCCCTACCCCTCGGTACAGGCCTTTCTGGAAGCCTGGCGTGGGCCCGTGGGGTTGGATGAGGCTCAGGTGGAAGCCATGGCCCAGGCTTTCCTGGAAGCTGGTGACCAGGCTCAGTGCTTCAAGGGGGCACCCGAAGCCGTGGCCGCCGTTCGGGACATGGCCCGGGTGGCCTTGCTCTCCAATACCCAGACCTTCGGCTTGGAACTCCTGGATCGCCTAGGCATCGCCGAGCGCATCCGGGTCCGCCTGCTGAGCGCCGAGATCGGCGCCCTCAAGCCTGAGCCTGCGGCCTTCGAGGCGATGGAGAGGAAACTGGGCCTCTTCCCTGGCAACCTCGCCATGGTGGGCGATAGCTGGAAGGACGACGTGGAAGGTGCTCTTGAAGCAGGCTGGACGGCCATATGGGTGAACCGCGAGGCCCTACCCAGGCCCTCCCATGACGCCGATGCCCTGATCTACGAGGTCCGCGACCTGAGCTACCTGCCCGAACTGATTCAGGGCCTTCAGGATGGGATGCGCTGCCCGACTTGCCTGGGGTAACCGCTTGGCTCTCGGCGTTGTTGCTCCCGTGAAAAGGGCCGAATAGGCACGTGACTAGGCCGAAGACCTAGGGCCGCATGACCCTGCTTGCCAATTGGGATGCTGTTCCACGGTGCCAAATCTGGGCGTGATGCCATTCCGTTTGATTTGGAGTGCTGATTCTCCTGCTGCTGATCGCTTTCTGCGGTGAGGTGTGAGAAACGCGAAGCGTTTTCCAAGTGGGCTGTGGTCAGGATGAGGACACCCTGAGGGCAGGCTATCGGCCTGTTGCCACCAGGCAATCCGCAGGCTTTCCATGGCCTCGGCGGCTCTCCGCAGTTTTGGTGAACCTGGTGTGAATCCCAGGTGCAGCAGAGTCTCTGGTGAGACGGTCTCTTTGCGCAATCTTTGCGCAATAGGATGACCTTTAGGTCAGGCAGGAACTCAATTCTTCCTGGGTCCATCTAGGGTGCTGATGGCTGGTTGGCTCTTATCTAGGATGCTTTCGTACTCCTGAAGAAAGTCTGAGAAGGAAAGCCCAAGTTCTAGAACCCAACGCCTTAACTCGATTGCGTCCAGTCTTCGTTCTCCACGCTCGCATTTGGAGATGACGCTCTGGGTCCACCCTAGCCGATCCGCGATCTGCGTCTGGGTAGTGCCGGATCTCTTCCGAGCATCCCGTAGAAGGCTGATAAGCAATTCGTACTCGCCGCTGAATTTTGACTTTTCCATCGACCCCAGCCATTTCAGGGGTCACTTTCTATTCTATTTCAGAATAGTCCAAAATAGACTATTGTGAAGCCAGCGGGTAATCAACCCAAGGAGGAAGAGATGCACTACAACGGACCTGAACCCTGTTGGTGTGGCTGCCAATCGGAACACGTCTTCGCGCTAGAAGGGCTAGCCATGCCTGCTCCCCGAGAACCGCTCTACTTCCTTTGCCCCAGTTCGGGGGAAGCACTCGGCTTTTCGGCCCGTGGGGAGTGGCTGAGCGCTTCGCCCGAGGCAGGTATTGCTGTCGTGCCGGTAAGCCGCAAGCGCTCCCCGGCCCACACCTGATCGATTGGGCGGGAAGCCACCAGAACTGTCCCCAGGCATCTAGCAGGGTGCTTGGGGCCCCAGCCCAGCAACTTGGCGCAATAGGCGCATGGGCCACTGCCCATGAGCAGGTTTCATCGGAGAAAACATGCACGTGGAATGGACTGAGCGACTGAGCAGCGTGGTGCTACCTGCGCTTATCGAGGGCGCAACTATCTATACCGGATTCGGAGAGTTGCATCCGGGTCAAGGCATCCCCAAGGGTACCGGCACGAGCCCTGATACCCAGGATGCCATCACCAGGAAACCCATCGAACTGCCAAACTGGCAGGTCTATCTTGGCGCCAAGCCGAACCAGCCTGCGTTGCGGTTTCTCCAGCTGATCCAGAAAGTGCGCAATCCGGTCGGGTCGGCGACCATGGTCTACCCAACGCGGAGCCGAGACGAGAAACTCGGTGTCCCATTGATCGTGCCGCTTGGCGAGGGCTTGGATACTCCCAGCTACGAACTGCATGTGGCGCGCGAGCTGTTGGCAACGATCATGTTCAAGCCTGTGAAGGTTATTGCTCTAGGGCGGGTCCGATTCTTCACCACCACCAGCCCATGGTCGATCTCAGAACCGATCGTCATGGAGGTCTACTCAGAGGTTGGTCAACGCATCTGGACCAATCCCTTCATCGGGATGACTCTCGAAGAGGCTATTGTCGGCCTGCAGCGTAGCGAACGCTTTCAGACCAAGTCCTTCCAGCCGGCCCCTCGCCTCAATCAGGTCATGGTTAATCGCCAAGAGGCAGAGGTGGCGATTCGTAGCTTCATTGCGCAGGGAATTTCTGAGGAGGAGATCAAGTCCCGCCTTGCTTTGACCCAAGGAATACACCCGATGGTGGCTGATCGCCTTGTCTCTGACCTTCGGACCCGGAAGGAGTATCCGCTGGAAGTCCTGACCATCGTCCGTGAATGCGCAGAACGCTTTGAGCCATATTTTGAAGGAGAATTACTGCTTCGAGCAATTGCGGAGGCCTCTGGCCAAGCGTTGGAGGTGGTGAGTAGCATTCTTGGTGCTAGGTCCCATCAGCAATAGAAGCCAGCCAGTTGACCTCATTGGCCTAGGGTGAGTGCCCACCAGGACAAGCTTGTCATGGAGTTGCTGGGGCTGATTCTGGAGACCCCTATGGAAATCCGGACCAATGGCAAGTCCATCATCGTGGCGCCGGCCGCTGAACCCACCTCCGAGCGAATGGCCCTATTCCTGAAAGCCAAGGAAAGTGCAGAGCGGAAGCTGGCCTCTGTCCTGGGAAATCTGGCCAAGTGATTAGACCTTCGGGAAGGTCCTGCTGATCTTGTTGCTGGCGGAAGCGGTTAGCCCAGCCTCCCCGGCAAATCTTCCAAAGGCAGCCACCGCATCCGCAACATCCGCCAAGATCGCCTCGGGACGCCGCACGCCGAAGCGATCGGCTTCTGCGAGGAAGTCCTTCCGGGTGATGCCATCGAAGCGCCCGTTGACGCTCATCTGGTGCTGGTAGGTCCACTCCCCACCAGGCCTGTAGGCGTAGGACACATCGTAGGTCGGGGCGAGGTCCCAGGATGTGCCGCGCTTCAGGATGAACGAGAGGTTCTTCACATGGTCGTCGCAGTTCCGGGCCATGACGTTGAATGCCATGCGCCGGAACAACTCGTCGATGCCGTCCTGCCCGACCTTCAACTGGGAGATCGTCATGAAGGCCTGCGCATAGGCATGGGTGGCCACCTGCTTAAAGTCTAGATGCTCCATGGCGCAGAGGGTCTGGACATGGTGCCGCTCGTTACCGTCGCGGTCGAAGCGCTGGGTCATGAAATGGGCGCGTCCCCCTTCGAGCAACAGGCGACAGGGAGCCATCCGAATGCCCGCAGCCTTTGCCATGAGGTGGTACGCATACTCGATCCGACCGTACCCTCCGGGTGTCCCGAGGGCATGGTCCTTCCCCATCCCGTCGAACTTCAGCAGCCAGTGCTCGAAGCCAGGTGCCACATCGAACTGCCCGCTGCGGATCTCATCCGTGGTGGGGTTCCAGGCGACCACGGCTTTGGCGCGTGCCCCGCCCGCCGAAGTGCCGACCCGGATGATTTGTGCCAGGGCGGCCTCGGCCATCCGGTCGCTGGAGAGAGCGCCATGGACCGCGAGGCGGGCCTGCTCTACAAGGCTCTTCATGTTGAGGACAGCGGCACTCTCTCGGTGGCTTCCGAGGGCAGGCCGGAAGGTCAGCGCGCCCATTCCCCGCTTGCCCATGTAGGCGAGGCGATCGAGGATGGTGACGGACTCGCGGGTGCGACCCTGGGCTTGCATCCAAGCGTCGATCAGGGCATTCCCGAAGTCGTCTGGCAGGGCATCCGCGAGCAGACCCGGCAGGCCATGGAAGGTGGCCTCTGGCAGGTTCGGGAAGACACGAGGCGCCGCCCCCGCCGCGAGGGGCATCATGCGGGGCGCCAGTTCGATGCCCTGCTTCAGCCAGACCGGGCGATAGGCGAAGACATAGGTACCAAGGCGCGGGTCCGGCGCGACGGCCCCGACGCTCTGCCCCCAGATGAAGACCTCGATCGCTGAGGTGCTCACTTCGTTTCCCTGGAGCGCCTCACCCGGCGCGGGGCTCGACGATGATCCACCAGGGCGAGGGGGTTGATGGTGGGCCGGGGCGCCAGGGCCTCCAGACCGTCGAGGGCCTCCAGGCCCTTAAGTGCCCGCAGGAACGTCTCTAGGGTGGAGCCATGCCCGAGTTCCAGAGAACGTAACGCCTTGACTGATACACCCGCCCGCTCGGCGAGGTCCGCCTGCTCAATCCGCCGATCGATCCGCAGCGCCCGAAGACGTGAACCGACCTCGCTGGCGAGTTCCTCCGAAGTCATGAACTGCAATGTCATAAGCGGCCTCATTCAGCCTATTAATCGATTCAAAACCATTTAAGAAGCGAGAACATGCCTGCAAAACACAACATACATTGATTTAATATATTGTCAATATGGGTCATAAAGTGCCGATTAAATCACAATTGAATAGATAAAAGGCTTCAATTGACCTGTTAGCTAATTAGCTACTCGAACCAATCGGGACCCCTCAATGCGCCAACCATTGTCCAAATTGGCGGCCGATAGTCTGTATGAGGTCACAATCTGTGATCTCGAACTCCTCAAGCGGGGACCCTGATGGCCAGGAAGAAGTCAAAGCAGGACCCTGCTGATCGAACCGAGTTCCTCCTCAGCGCCGACAAGTGGGAGAAGTTCCAGGCGGCCCTCGACGCACCGGAGCGGGACCTGCCTCGGCTACACGCACTCCTCGACCCCATCCAGACGAGCCTTGCCGAATGTCTTGAGGAGCTGGCCCGAGCTGCCCGCCGACACCTCGCGGATCCCGGCAATCCAGCATGGCGAGACCGTCTGAGCACCGCAGCCGCTGACGCATTCGCGCTCTTGCACGATGAGGCGAGACCGCAGCGCGTGATCACGGTGCCTGAGTTGCTGGAGGGTGACCCTGTGGTCAGGGTCGGCACGGACCCTGATGAGGCTGCAATCCCTTACTACAACAGGCGCATGATCCCCGAGGACCAGGCGGCCATTGATTCATCCGCTAATCGCGAGGCTCTGCTGAAGATTCTTTCGCTTGGGGAGCGGGAGGTGGAGGCGGGTCTGGTGGAACCTGCGGCGGTTGTCTTCAAGCAAAAGAGGTTCACGACAATGCCTGATGACCCCATCAAAGACGGAATCCGAGCGCACATTCGCAAGAATCACGGGAAACTCATCCCGTTCAATTCAGAAGCCCTCTGGGGCTGCCCGGTGCGTGTGGTGCGGCCGTTGCTCGTCGAGGCCTGGATGGGTGGGTGGGGCGATGGATGGTACGAGAGCAATCCTGGTGCCCTCTATCTGCTTGGGTCCGCGCCATACCCGCGCAATCCGTTGTGCATTCAGTTTTGGTGTGGCCCCGAGCCTCTGGCCGTATACCGCCCCGAGCATGGCCGAAGTGGTGGTCTGGTGCTGCTCTCCGATTTGGGATGCTTCGAGGATCTGACGCCGATCATCTCCCGGATCGAGGCCGCGTTTCCCGACCAGGCCGAGGCTTGGCGGTGGATCCAGGCCCCCTGTGAGGCGCTCGGGGGAGAGACCCCCCGGCGCCTCTTGGGGACCGCCGAGGGCCACAAGCAAATCGAGATCGGCCTAGCCCGGATCTGACCAAAGTTATCCCGGCCTACCTCTAATCTCGGTTGCTGGGGCCACGGCCCATCATGGTTCAGGGCTGGAGACCACATTCTTCTTACCTGGATCGACGTGGGCGACGTCAAGCAACTTTCCCCACTGACGTCAGTTATAACTCCCCATCGGCAGAGGGCCGCAGCGTAGCTGCCGGCTTACCTTTTTTCAGTCGACGGTGGGCTCAGCTGTACGACCCGTGGTGTCAACTCTGCTGAGGAAATACCGGCACAACGACA
>Ga0209697_10003469_pt1 | contig 21362 bp, 19 predicted proteins | sample AliMusrvi5mmetaG_FD_184115 | JGI IMG/M metagenome (GOLD analysis project Ga0209697, IMG submission 184115) | Freshwater lake bacterial and archeal communities from Alinen Mustajarvi, Finland, to study Microbial Dark Matter (Phase II) - Alinen... | ecosystem: Environmental > Aquatic > Freshwater...
AACTCCGTTTTTAATGATATGATTAATTATTTTTTCTAATGAACCGAAATCAATACTTCCTTTCTTGTCGAAAGGAGTTACAATAGCAACACCTGTGCCTTTAAAAATGTTATTATTCATTGGTTTTATTTAATAGAGTTAAATATTTACAAATTTGAGAAATATATTCATTCAAAGAAATAGATTCATTGACATTCAACATAAAATCATAATAATTGCTATGACTGACGCCATCTCTGCCTACTTTAAATTTAGCTTTTGACATGCCAGCAATATATTGAATTGGGAAAAAATCTTTTGTTGTCAAATCAATTAATAAATCAAAATCATTTTTCAAAAAATCTTCGATGAAAGTATTGTTAGGTATATAAAACAAACTTATATCTTTCATTATAAAATAATCAAATGAAAGTTTCGGAATACAATAATGTGGAATGATATTGTAATTAAGGTATCCCAATGCTTTCACCGTTTTATTATCATTTTGTAATGATTTTACAAATTCGCAAATTGTATGATATTCCTTTTCATCCGTGGCATCATAAAGCAATCCGATTGTCTTTGCAGTTTCAAGATTGTATACTGCTCTTTGCCTCATAACCTTCCCATGGTCTCTGTTGAAAAAAAATCTTCCGAATTTTTCTCTGGGTGTTTTTAGAAATGAAGCATTCATTATATTTATTTTTTCTATTATTTATTTTACAGGCTTTGCAAATCCTTACTATTTATGCTTTGTTGATTAATGTTTCAGATTATTTTTAAAATATACAAATAACATCAATGTTTCATGCAATGCATCTTTTCTTCAACCTGTCTTTATTTAATCTTAATGCAAAATTAAATATTTTTCGCCAATTGACAGAGAAAGAATTAAAAAAGTCAACAATAAAAAATTGGTATTATAAACATTCTAAATTTGAAAAAAAGAATCTTTTCATGAAAAATATAATTTGAAGAATGCTAATTTTGTAAGAAATTTAAATCATTTCAGATGAAAAAAAATATTGCAATTGTTTTTGGTGGCGATTCCGGAGAGTTTGAAATTTCTGTTAAAAGCGCAAAGATTGTTAAGGAAAATATTGATGCCAGTTTATTTAATGTTTATCCTATTCTTGTGACAAAGAAGAAATGGGCGTATATCAATGAAGACGAAAAGGAATTTGCTATTGACAAAAATGATTTCAGCATTTTAATAAAAAACAAAAAAGTTAAGTTCCATTGTGTATTCATTGCTATTCATGGCACACCGGGCGAAGATGGAAAACTGCAAGGTTATTTTGATTTGCTTGGCATTCCTTATACTTCATGCGGATTAGCTGCATCTGCAATGACATTTAATAAAAGATATTGTAAAATAATTGCAGAATATTATGGCGCAAAAACCGCACAGTTTATGCATCTTCATAAAGATGACAAGTTAAACAAAGAAGAATTATTTTCAAAATTATCTTTACCGTTTTTCGTAAAACCCAATAACAACGGTTCAAGTGTTGGCGTTTCAAAAGTCAATAAAAAATCAGAACTCGCTGAAGCTTTAAAATTCGCATTTAGTGCAGATGATGAAATTTTGATTGAAGAATATATTCAAGGAAGAGAAGTAACGAATGGCGTTTTTATGAAAAATGGAAAGCTAATCGTATTGCCGATTACAGAGATTATTTCTAAAAATGAATTTTTCAATTACGAAGCAAAATACAAAACCGGACATTCAGAAGAGATCACTCCGGCGCGGATTTCAAAAGAAATAGAAAAAAAAATAAGAACAACAACAGCTTTGCTTTACAAAAAAATGGATTGTAAAGGTTGTGTCAGAATAGATTATATCATTAAAAATAATCAACCATATTTTCTTGAAATAAACACAGTACCCGGTCTTTCCGAACAAAGCATTATTCCTCAACAATTAAAGGTTTATGGGAAGTCGCTCCCTGAATTCTTTACTTTAGCAATTCACGAAGCTATCAATAAAAACGAAGTCCAATAAAGCGGAAATCGCATTTTATTTTTTTAGCATCTGTAAATAATTTTGATTGCCAAATCAATACTGACAATCAAATTAAATGCAGTGAAAAGATAATTAATATAACTATAATATTCAACACGCGTATTCCTCAATAATATGCCAATGTTAGAAATAAATACCAAAACGATCAGCCAATATTCTCCTGTCACTTCTTTCCCCAAATTTGGACAAATATTTTTATCGGTATTGACCAGATAAACTAAAAACATAAAAATAACAAATAACAAAAAATATGATATAACTAAATAGGTAATAGATTTTTTCCTTCTACTCTTTTTTGACTGAATATGCTTTCTTCTGATTAATGATACAATAACAAAACATAAAGATAAAATATAGATACAGAAAAAAATTGTTATCAGCAAACTCGAATCAATATTAAAATTTAGATCACTATTATTACTTATTGGAATTGAATCACTATCCATAAAAAACAGTATTTATATTTATATTAAATTACAAGTAATAGATTTTTCATTTTATTCAAAAAAACAGTTTGTATAAAAGAAAGATCGTATAAAAATACATTTTTTTTCGTTAAATTTTATTGATTGCATAATTTTTTTTTAAAGATCTTTATTAAAAATCAATTATTGATTATTTAAAATTATTCTGAAGCATTTCTTATCATTCTATTTATTTATCTTTACAAAAATATTTAACCTTAAAAATTATAAATCATGTGGGGGAAAATAAATAAAAAAGAAATCAATCTGGATTATTTTAAAGACCTTGTTGCTGTTGCTTCAGCCGATGGTCATCTGGATGAAAAAGAAAAAAAGTTTTTACTGAAAAAAGCCGCAGATTTTAATCTTCCAATTGAAGAGGTGGAATCAATCATTAAAAACTTTAGTGAATTAAATATTCAGGATTATAAAGAAATCAAAGACAAAGAACAGCATTTGGCAGATATTGTTTTTATGGCAATGATTGATGGTGAATTAAAAAAAGAAGAATATGATCTTTGTCTTAATTTCGCCCAAAAAATGGAGCTTTCAAAAGAAGATGTGGATAAAATTATTCAAATGGTAAAAAAAATGTTTACAAAAAAATAGTAGTTTGAACATTCAACTATGAAATGGATTTATTTTTTAATATTATTACTTTTTATTGATTTAACTGGGTTTTCGCAGATATATCCGATTGAAAATTTCAGTATAAAAGATGGACTTCCTCAATCAAATGTTTGGAGCATTTTTCAGGATGATCAGGGTTTTATGTGGTTTGGAACTGAAGCAGGAATTTGTAGATATGACGGAAAAAAGTTTCAAACATTTGATACAGCTTCAGGTATATTAAATAATTACATTAAAAATATTATTCAGGATACAAAAGGAAATATCTGGTTTTCAACATTTGGTGGAGGTATTACACGCTATGATTGGAAACATTTTCATTCATTCACAACAAAAGAGGGTTTAACATTAAATGAAGTTAACTCAATCATTGAAGATAATCATCATCCGGGCATTTTTTGGATTGGCACAGCCGGCGGCGGATTGTGTAAATTTAATGGAGAAAAAGTAATTCAAAAATTTGACACAAAACAGGGATTACCTGATATTACGCTTACCTGCATGATTCAAACTGAAGATGGAAATTTTTGGATAGGTACTGACCATGGTGGTGTATGCAAATTTGATGGAAAATCAAAGTTTATAATTTATAATGATAAAAATGGATTGCCTGACAATCGAATAAAATCAATTATTGAGGATAAAAATAAAAATATATGGATTGGAACAAAAGGCGGATTAGTTAAATATAATAATAAAAATTTTAAGGTATTTACTACTGATGAAGGGCTTCCCCATAATTCTATTCAATCATTATCACTTTCAAAAAACAATGATATTTATATTGGAACAAATAATGGTATTAGTATTTCAGATGGTGAAACTTTTAAAAATATTACAACCAAAAATGGACTAACAGCAGATTATATAATTTCAATCTATCATGATAGACAAGGAGTAATGTGGCTGGGCACATTCGGAAAAGGCGTAGACAAATACACTGGAAAACGTTTTCAAATTTTTAGTTCACAAGATGGACTTTCATATAATGTTGTACACTCCATTTGTCAAGATAGAAAAGGGAATATGTGGTTTGGAACTGAAAATGGCATCTCTTGCTTTGATGGAAAGGATTTCAAAAATTACAATGTTGCTGATGGGCTGGGTTCACCGATTGTCATGACTTCATACGTTGACAGGCAGGGCAATGTATGGTTTGGAACATTTTCGGGAAAAGGAGGTGCAATTCGATGGAATGGAAAAAAATTTGATAATTATAGCGACGAACAAGGATTGTACAATAATGTTTGGTCTATTTATCAGGATAAAGATGATAACATGTGGTTTGGCACTTATAGCCATGGCGTTTATAAATGGGATGAAAAGAATTTTACAAGATATACTTCAAAAGATAATCTTGCAGGAGATAATGTAACAACTATATTTCAGGATAAACAAGGATCAATGTGGTTTGGCACATATGGTAATGGATTGAGCAAATATGATGGGAAAAAATTTACAAATTACAATTCAAAAAATGGACTTTCAAATGATAATGTATGGGCATTTCTGCAAGATAAAGATGGTAATATCTGGATTGCAACAGATGGTGGAATAAATATTTTTAATGGAAAAAAATTTCAAACGCTTTCAGAAAAAGATGGTCTGCATTCAAATACAATCTGGATTATGTTGGCTGATAATGATGGGAATATTTGGATTGGTCATGAAAAAGGTGTTGAAAAAATTGATTTTAAAACCCGAAAGAGCAAGTATTTCGGATATATGGAAGGATTCACACCAATAGAAGTCAATGCCGGTGGGGGATTTAAAGATAAAGATGGTAGTATTTGGTTTGGTACATTCAAAGGTGTTGTGAAATATTCTGCAATTGAAGACAAGCAAAATCCCTTTATGCCTATCACACATATCACTGGAATAAACCTTTTCAATAAAGAAGTCGAAGATTGGAAATCGTATGCTGAAAAATTTGATTATAAAACGAATCTTCCTATAAAACTGGTTTTGCCATATGATCAAAATTTTATCACTTTTAATTATATTGGTATTCATTCTGAAGCTCCTTTAAAAGTAAGATATCAATACATGTTGAAAGGATTTGATAAAGATTGGCAACCATTAACTGATCAGACAGATGCAACCTATTCAAATCTTTCACCAGGAGAATATACATTTATGGTAAAAGCACAAAGCGGTTCAGGGGTTTGGAATAAACAACCGGTTGAATATACTTTCCACATCAATCCTCCTTTTTGGGAAAGATGGTGGTTTTATGTTGCACAAATTTTATTTTTTGTTTCTTTATTTACAAGTTCGGTTTATATAAGTAGAAAAGGTGGAAATGAAAAATTGGCAACACCGCTTTTAATCGTTTCTTTGCTAGTTATTACTGAATTTTTACAAATGAATCTTGAAAATTATTTACAAGATTATACAGGAGGAATCCCTGTCATTCATTTATTTTTGAATGTTGTGCTTGCTTTGTTGATTAATCCAATTGAAGATCTGTCTGAAAAATTAATCAAGAAGAGAAAATTCAAAGGGCAATTGGAAGATATCAAATCTCAATTTGAAGACATTCAATTGGATAATATTAAAATGGACGACTCCATTGATCTGAATGATGAGAATGAAAAAAACAAAACATAACCGTTTTTTTGAATTAAAGTATTTTTATTATTTTTGCAATAATTAAAAAAAACATTTAAATTTGTATTCATTAAAAATTATTTTTGAAATTAATATTTAAAAAACTTAAAAATAAAAATTATGGCAATATTTAATTACAAACAGACAATCTACGCTGGTATGGTAGCTATTGCCGGTGTTGATGGTGAAGTTTCAGGAAGAGAAGAAAGTAAAGTAAATGACATTTTTAATCAACAGTTTGATATGTCAAGAAGTGATCGTAAAGAAGTTATCAAAACATGGGAACAGAATAAAGATAAGTTTACCGATATGCTTATTGAAGAATTGAAACTTCATTCATACAATGATCAACGAGAAGCTTTCAAAAGCATTTATCATTTTATTCTTGAACGAAGAAAAGAATATAATCTCAGTGGCAAATCAAGAGAAAAAGGTGTTGATACTGAATTAAAACAACTCAACATGTATGAAGAAAGTGCCAATTATATTAAGAAAGCACTTGGACTTGGATAATATAAATTAAAATATTTTAAAGAACCATTCTTTGAAAAAGGAATGGTTTTTTTATTTTTATATTTATCATTAAAAAAAAACAAATGAAAATCCGCTTACATCTTTTAATCTTATTTAGTCTGTGTTTGGCCCATTTTATTGCTATTTCACAGATTAGAATATTATCTGGAAGTAAAAAAGAAATCTATTATCAGTTTGCAGAAGATATAAAAAACAACACCAATATTCCTTTAGAAAATTATTCTTCGCAAGGTAGTATTGACAACCTCAATCGCTTGCTGACAGACAGTTTTCAGATTGCTTTCACTCAATATGACGTCTTACTTTTCAAAGAAATTGAAAATAGCGATATTAAAAAAAATATCAAATTATTTTTACCTTTATATGATGAAGAAATTCATTTAATCACACGAAATAATTCAGCTATCAACTCCCTTAAAGACCTTGCAGGAAAAAGAATTGGCGTTGGTTCAAAAAATTCAGGAACAAATATTACTTCTCAATTAATTAAATTAAAAACACAGATTCAATGGAAAGAATTTTCAATTCCTATCGAAAATTCTTTTTTTGCTTTGTTGCACGACAGTATTGACGCCTTCTTCATCGTAGGTGCTGCACCTGTAAATATACTTCATTCTTTATCTGAAAATGTTCAAAATATTATAAAATTAGTTCCTATTACTGACAAAGAATTAGACAAAATTTATAAACAAAAAACGATTGATGCCGGAACTTATCCGTGGCAAAAAAATAAAATTTCCACCTATTCAACGAAATCATTGTTGGTTGTAAATACCAGAAATATCAATGAATCCGTGTCTTTGCAAATGGATAAATTGTATTATGATTTAAAAGATAATTTAAAAGGAATTCGGAAAAATAAATTTTCACACATCAAATGGAAACAGGTTGATTTCAGCAATCTGAAAAATATTGACTGGCCTGTTTATAAACAAGAATACGTAACAGCTGAAAAGATTTTTGATTTACTCGCTTATATAGCCCTTGTTCTTACAGGGTTTCAAATTTATTTTGTACTTAATAAATTATTAAAAAGAAAACATGAGCAAACTGTTGCAGAAAGTATTTCTGTTTCGGCAATGTTTATAAGCATTTTAATCAATTGTTTTTTTGCCTCAAAAAATTTATTGAGCAATGGAATGCCTCAATTTTCTGCAAATGTTTTATGGGTTGTATGTAGCGGTATCAGTGCTTTTGTGGGGATTGGGTTTTGGGTTGCAGGTAATCAGAAGCAAGGAGTTTTTAGATTACTAAAACGTTCTTTAAAACTTGAAAAACATGAAGCCGGTGATCTTGCAAAATCATTTTTTCGACCATCTGGAGCTGATGAAATTATTGAGATTTTAGGTCGGATAGCCATGATAGATAATGAACTGGCAGATGAAGAACAAAAGTTCATTCAGACTTTTTCCGATGAATGGAATATTGAAATTGATTGGAGTTTTGTTAAAACAAATTTTTCAAATATTGAAGATGATGGATTTATAAAATTGCGTCAAAGCATGAAAATATATTTGTCTTCTCTCCCACCACAGGCGCAGGTTTCGCAGCTTGCCGATGTGATTGTTACGTTAATTAATGCTGATAATAAAGTGACAGAAGAAGAAGATCTTATTCAGTCAGAATTACTGGGGCAAATAAATAAATATCTGGGAAAACTTGATACAGATTTGTTTATTTCCGTTGTGGTTCCTCAGTTTTTAAATCAAGAAGATAGTAATAACGAAATCCTTTCTGATTTGAAAAAAGTTTTTTTTGCCGGAGGCAATGTTTATTTATCAGAACCTTATTATTCTTATAAATATGCAGAAGTGATTTGCGAAAAGTATCGGAAAGCCGGATTCTTAGCGATTGTCACTCATTATAACAATCAATAATTATAAATCTTTTTTTCTTTTGTATGGTCGAATGATAACCCTCAATGCCCTGTCATACGTGAAATAATTATAGATCCAGTCTGTAAAAACAATCAATTTATTTCTGAAACCTACAAGTGTAAAAATATGAACAGTTAGCCAAAGCATCCATGCTATAGTTCCCTGAAAATTTAAATTTTTAAAATCAGCAACGGCGCGGTTACGGCCAACTGTAGCAAGAGTTCCTTTGTCAGTATAAATAAAAGGTTTTAATGATACTCCTTTTATCATTCGTGAAATATTATCAGCCAACAGTTTTCCTTGCTGCACAGCAACCGGCGCAACCTGTGGAAATCCTCGTGGTGTATTTTTAGTAATATTAATGGATGCATCGCCAATAGCAAAAACATTGTCGTATTTTGCAAGTTTATTATATTCATCAACAACGATTCTTCCGCCCGGTCCTTTCATGCTTTCATCAATTCCATTAATCCAAACGCCTTTCAATCCTGCTGTCCAGATGAGAGTTTTCGTTTTTAAAATATGATTATCTCCATAAAAAACCTGAACGCCATCATATTTTTTTACAGAAATATTTGTCAATACATTCACACCAAGTTCATTTAAAAACTGATGTGCTTTTTTTGAAGATTTCTCAGACATATTGCTCAACAAGCGATTCCCCATTTCAACCAAATAAATATGCATCCTGTTTGCATTGAGTTCAGGATAATCTTTAGGGATAACATATTTTTTCATTTCGCCCAAAGCGCCTGCCATTTCAACGCCTGTAGGACCACCACCGACAATAACGATGTTCATTAATTGATCTTGCTCATCAACTTTTTCAGCAATCAAGGCGCGTTCAAAATTTTGAAGTATATAACTTCTCAAATCAATCGCATTAGGAACGCTTTTGAGTTGCATCAGATCATTTTCATCACAATCAAAATCAAAAAAATTTGTTTGACCACCGGTAGCAATAACCAAATAATCATAGCTTAATTCGCCAATCGAAGTGTTCAACAGATTGCTTTCAGGTTTAACTTCAAGCACTTCAGCCATTCGAAAATAAAAATTCTTCACCCGTTTGAAAATCCGTCTTACAGGAAATGCTATGGAACCCGCTTCAAGACCGGCTGTTGCCACCTGATAAAGCAAAGGCTGAAACGTATGATAATTATTTTTATCAATCAATACAACCTGAAAATTCAGTTTCAGTAATCTTTTCACCACATTGATACCGCCGAAACCAGCGCCAACAACTACAACTCTTTTCTGTTCTGTCTTAGGTATTTGAATATTCATGTCTTTTATTCAATGAATGACAAAGATAAATAAAGAATGTAGAATTCAGAATCCAGAATTCAGAATAATTCAACTTAATCTTTGTTAAGATTTTTTCTTCAGGATTCTGAATTCTGGATTCCTATTTAATATTTTCCGAAAAAAATTTAGACTTTTAAATCCACTCTTCTTTCAAGATTTCACCTTGAATGCTGACAATAAGAAGTTTTACAGGAACTTTTCTTGTTGCTTGTTGAAGCGCAAGTCTAACCAATTGTAGGAGTCCGCCGCAGCAAGGAACTTCCATAATCATCACTGTGATTGTATTTACTTTTGCATCATCTATCAATCGGCGAATTTTTTCAATATAGGTTTCCTGTTCTGAATCGAGCTTTGGACAAGCAATTGCGAGCGATTTTCCATTAAGATAATTTTGATGAAAATCTCCAAGTGCAAAAGCCACGCAGTCTGCAGCTAATACGACATCTGCTCCTTGAAAATACTGCGCCATTGAATTTACCAAATGCAATTGAACAGGCCATTGCCTTAAAGCAGAAGCGGTATTCACTGGTGGAACACCTATAGTAGCTGATTTTACGGCTGGACCAAAACTCATTTCCTTTGATCCCGGGCAACCACACGCAGAACCTTGTGGTTTCTTTTCGTGTTGAATTTTATCAAGTATATCCATAATATTAAATTTTAAATCGTTTTTATTTTTATTCAGATAATCAATTCCTTCTTGCAAAAAACCGGTTTCGCCGTGTTCTTTCAGATGTTGTAAATGTGCAATGACAGTATTTGCGCCTTTGTTAACCATTTCTGCAATGACCAATGTTTCATTATATGGTTCTGCTTCGCGTTCGATGATTTCAATTGCTCCAACCGGACAATGCCCAATACATGCGCCCAATCCGTCACACATCAAATCGCTGATAAGACGCACTTTCCCATCAATAACCTGAAGAGCGCCTTCATGGCAGTTTGGAACACATTCGCCGCAACCATTGCAAAGTTCTTCGTCTATTTTTATAATCTGTCGTTTCATGTTTTTTAAATTTTATGAAACAAAAGTATTGCAATAAATAGTTTTTAGATGTAACATTTGTTACAAAGGAAGAAGTTTTTCAAATATTATTATCTTTGACTTTAATTAATAGATAATATTTATGTTTGATGTTTTAGCTCAATCTGCTTTATTCATAGGAATTAAAGAAAATGAATTAACAGATATTTTCAAAAGGCATACCTATCAAATCTTACAGTTCAATAAAGATCAGATGATCGTTCAAAGTTTTGAAATATGCGACAGATTGCTGATTGTGATTGAAGGTTCTGTAAAAGGCGAAATGATTGACCTTTCGGGAAAGACAATAAAAATCGAAGAACGATTGCCCGGACAGCCGCTGGCTCCGTCATTTTTATTCGGTAAAATAAATCGTTTTCCGGTGAATGTAATTGCATTGAATCAAGTAAAAATGCTGTCAATTTCAAAACAGGAATTCATTCTTATCATGCAGGAAAATGATATTGTGCTGAATAACTTTTTAGATGTTGTTTCCTCACGTTCGCAGTTTCTCGCCTCAAAAATCAGATTTTTATCTTTCAAAACTATTCGTGGCAAATTAGCGCATTATATCATTCAACTATCAAATAATAATATGTTGCGTGTGGTCAATCTTCCGAATGCACAACAGGAAATGGCAGAGTTGTTTGGCGTCACACGTCCTTCGCTTTCACGCGCCATTGCTGAACTTGAAGACGAAGGTTGTATAAAAGCTGAAAGACGCGATATTACTATTCTTGATTATGAAAAATTGAAAAAATATGTAGATTAGAATAAAAAATGGAATCCGAAATTAAAAATAGTATCCCGATTAAAGAGTGGGCTGAAAGCGACCGTCCGCGCGAACGGCTGTTGTTGCATGGTGCAAAAGCATTGAGCGATACTGAACTTATTGCAATACTTATAAATACTGGCACAAAGGAAGAATCTGCTGTTGCAATTGCAAAAAAAATTCTTGCTTACACCGGAAACAATCTGATAGAATTATCAAAACTTTCTATCAATGATTTTAGCAAGTTTAAAGGAATAGGGAAAAAGAAAGCAATAACAATCATTACAGCCCTTGAACTTGGCAGAAGACGCCGCGAAGCAGAAGTGATTGAACGAAAAAAAATTACTTCAAGCAACGATGCATTTGAATATTTTTATACTTCTTTGACAGACAAAAAATATGAAGAGTTTTGGATTTTACTTTTAGATAGGTCAAATAAAGTAATTAAAAAAATTGCTGTCAGCGAAGGTGGAATTTCAGGCACTGTGGTGGATCAAAAAAAGATTTTCAAACTGGCTGTTGATCATCAGGCATCATCCGTTATTCTTGGGCACAATCATCCTTCAGGAAACCTAACACCAAGCGAAGCGGATAAAAATTTGACTCAAAAACTGAAACAAGCAGCCGTTCTGCTTGACCTATCAGTTCTCGATCATTTGATAATTGGTGATGAAAAATATTTTAGCTTTGCAGACGAAGGATTGATTTAACTTAATTACTAATTACTTTTATTTATAATATTTTAAAATTTTAAGATATAAAGAATGATAAAACTATTGACAATAGTTGGAGCGAGACCTCAGTTTATCAAAGCTGCTGCATTAAGCCGTGCGATTAAAAATAATTTTTCTAATAAAATTTCTGAAATCATTTTGCATACCGGACAACACTATGACGATAATATGTCGCAAGTTTTTTTTGATGAAATGCAAATTCCAAAACCATTGTATAATCTAAATGTTGGCTCAGGTTCTCATGCGCGCCAAACAGCTGCGTTGATTATCGGAATTGAAGAAATTTTGTTAAAAGAAAAACCGGATTATTGTGTTGTTTTTGGTGATACAAATTCTACGCTTGCCGGATCAATTGCGGCTTCCAAGATACTTGTTCCAATCATTCATATTGAAGCAGGTTTGCGTTCGTATGATAAAAGCATGCCTGAAGAAATCAATCGTGTTGTTTGCGATCACTTGTCAACACTGCTGTTTGCACCAACTGACATTGGATATAAAAATTTAATTAAAGAAGGATTTAATGCTTCTGCCAAGCCACCCTATTCAATGGACAATCCATATATCGGCATCAGCGGAGATATTATGTATGACAACACCTTATTTTATTCTGAAATTGCAGAAAAAAAATCAACGATACTTTCAGATAATAATTTAACATCCGGAAATTTTTTGCTTGCCACGATTCATCGAGATTTCAATACGGATAATCCAGAACGTTTAACCTCTATTTTCAATGCTTTCATTTACATTGCAAACAAAGAAAAAATAAAAATTGTTTTGCCTTTGCATCCCAGAACAAGAAAGTCAATTGAAAATAATTTTTCAGATGATTTTAAAAAATTGATTTTTAATAATTCAAATTTTTGCATTCTGCCAGGTGTTTCTTTTTTTGATATTATGAAACTCGAAAATCATGCTCAAATGGTTTTTACAGATTCAGGTGGCGTGCAGAAAGAAGCATTCTTTTTCAATAAACCATGTATCATCTTGAGAAAAGAAACAGAATGGACGGAACTGGTTGAAAACGGTGCAGCGCTTACTGTTGACACAGACGAGAAGAAAATTTTTGAAGCTTATTCTCATTTTAAAAAAGGAAATAACATCAATCATGAAAATATATTTGGTGATGGTCATGCAGCTGAATATATTTGTAATGAAATTTTAAAATTTCATCAATAAAAATTATGCTATTAATTTATACGACCAAAATTACACGCAGGCAGAGCTATATTTTCGACCTGATTTTTAAAGAACTGCTCAACATTGAATATGCTTTTACTGTAAGCATTGACGAGTTTAAATCGTGTGATGGGCCGAAGATAAATTATTCAAAACATCCAATTAAAGATGAGATTTTTTTCTCTGCGCATGATTTATTATTTGAAACAGGAATCAACGATGAACCGCCTTCTATTATTGACTTTGAAGGACATAAAGCGTTTTTCCCAGTGTATGAAAGACATGCTGTTTTTCCATTTGATCCGTTTGCAGCCAGCTTCTATTTTGTTACTCGCTACGAAGAATATCTGCCATTTATTGAAGATGAATTCGGACGTTTTTCTCCAAAAAACAGTTTAGCTTATCAATATGGATTTCTTGATAAACCGCTTGTAAACATTTGGTCTTTGAAGATTGCAAAAATAATTAAAGATAAATTTCCAACGCTGATTTTTCCTGCAAAACATTTTAAATTTCAACCGACTTTTGATATTGATCTTGCTTATTCTTATCGGATGAAAGGTCCAATCAGAACAATCGGCGGATACATTAAATCATTCATTAAGCTTGATTTTGATGAGATAAAAAAGCGTACAAGAGTGCTTTTAAGATTAGATAAAGATCCTTTTGACACATATGATTTAATTAGAAAAATTCATGACAAATATAATTTAGAGCCAATCTTTTTTATTTTGTTTTCGCAATACAGTCAGTATGATAAAAACATTTCTATTGAAAATAGAAAATTTCAGTCGTTGATAAAATTCATGGATGACTATGCAGAAGTGGGTATTCATCCATCATTTGCTTCAAATACAGATGATGAAAAACTTAGAAAAGAAATAAAAAATTTGTCTAATGTTTTACATTCTGAAGTAACAAAAAGCAGACAACATTTTTTGAAACTGAATTTGCCATATACTTACAGAAACCTGCTTTTAAATGATATTACAGACGAATACTCCATGGGATTTGCTTCCGAAACAGGCTTCCGTGCCAGTATTTGTGATTCTTTTAAATTTTACGATTTAGATTTGGATCGAGAAACCAATTTGCGTATTCATCCCTTTGCCTTCATGGAAGGTACGCTCAGAGATTATAAACGAATGACAGCCAAGCAGACATTAGCTGAAATTTTTCATCTTATAGACGAAGTAAAAGCGGTGAATGGGACATTTATTTCTCTTTGGCATAATGAATCAATGAGCAATGAAAAGCGTTGGAAAGGTTGGCATGTCATGTATGAAGAGATGGTAAAATATGCAATAAAAAAATGATTAAACATCTCAAGCATTCTGAAATTGATAAAAACAAATGGGATGAATGTATTCAACGTGCTGACAATGGTTTGATTTATGCGTATTCATGGTATCTTGATTTGGTCTGCAATTCGTGGGATGCCTTGGTGGAAGATGATTATAAAAGCGTTTTTCCTTTAACTTTTAATAAAAAATTTAATATTCATTATTTATATCAACCTTTCTTTGCGCAGCAATTAGGCGTTTTTTCACAAAAAATTTTAACTACTGAAAAAGTTGAGAATTTTATCAAATTGATTCCGTCAAATTTTCGTTTGATTGAAATTAATTTGAATACTAAAAATAAAATTACAAATCCTGCAATCCCTTTAAAAGCATCGCTTACACATGAATTACCACTAAATGTTTCTTATGATATTTTGAAAAATGAATATTCTTCAAACATAAAAAGAAATATTAAAAAAGCCATTGCTGCCGGTGTTGAGATTAGAAACAATCAATCAATAAACCCAATCATAGAAATTTTCAAAAATAATAAAGGTAAAAGTATTTCTACTTTTTCTGATAAAGAATATCTAATACTTGAAAAGCTTATAGATACTTGCATTTCCAAAGGTTTAGCAACTGTTCTTGGAGCTTATGAAAACAACAAATTATGTGCAGGAGCTTCGTTTATCGAAAGCAATAATAAAGTTATTTTTCTTTTTTCAGCAACTAATAAACAAGCTTTTGAAAATGGCGCCATGTCATTATTGATTGACACATTCATCAGAGAACATGCGCAAAGCAATCTCTCGCTTGATTTTGAAGGTTCCAATAATCCTGATTTAGCTCGTTTTTATAAAAGTTTTGGCGCTAAAGAAAAAAAATATTTTCAATATTATAAAAACACCTTGCAACAGCCACTATGCTTGGGTTTTGCATTCTACAAAAAAGCAAAAAGTTATTTCAAGTAAATAATTTAAATGAATTGAAAATGAAATTTGACTTACTTCTGATTTAGAGAAACATAAATAATATTAGTATTTTTGTAAAAAAATAATTTGTCAAATGAGAATTACGTGCCTACTATTCATATTACTTTTTAGTAAATTTTTAACAGCACAAACTGTTATGCGAGAGCAACCAGCACCTGAAGCCGAACACGGATTAGTGAAATGGATGACGATTGAAGAAGCTGAAAAAAAGAATAAAGAATTCAGCAAACCTATTCTTATTGATTTTTATACTGATTGGTGTGGTTGGTGTAAATATATGATCAAAACAACCTATTCAAATCCTGATATTGCAAATTACATCAATACGTTTTTTTATCCGGTGCAGTTCAATGCTGAAACGCATGACACGATTCACTTTCAAGGCGACACATTTGTAAATAAAAATCCAAATCCACGTTCTCCACATGATTTTGCAATTAAAATGTTAGGTTCAAGTTTGTCATATCCTACCACTATTTTCATAAATGATAACTATAAACTTAACCTCAAAGTACCCGGTTATCTTACGACAGAGAAGATTGCACCGTTGCTTATTTTCACACTGGAGAATGTTTTCAAAACAACATCGTATCAGGATTTTGATAAATATTATACCCAAGCAAATAATGACACTTTAAAAAAGAAAGATACTTTAAAAATCCATTGGTACACAATGGATCAGGCATTGGCAGAAAACAAAAAAAAGTCAAAAAAATTAATGATAAATATTTTTACAACTTGGTGCAACAGTTGCAACGTAATGAAATCAACTGTTTTTAAAAATCCTGAAATTGTAAAGTATATCAATGAAAAATATTATCCGGTTGATTTCAATGCACAGTCAATGGATTCAGTGAATTTCATGGGAGATAAATTTGGCAATGGTGGAAAAGATAAAAATTTCTTTCATGATTTTGTCATTGCTTTATTAAGAGGAAATATCATCGTTCCATCACAAATTTTCTTTAATGAAAAAATGCAACTGATCAATCAATCGCCCTATTTTCTTACGCCTCACGACTTTGAAGCGATCCTTAAATTTTTTGGTGATGATGCCTATCTGACTACCAAATGGGAAGATTATATAAAAACGTTTAAAGGGAAAATTTCAGAGTAGATTAAAAAAATATTTTTTCCGAATACTTCTTTTTTATTACACCTATTATTATTTTTGATTTATTTCAATAAAAAAAATTGAAATAACATTATATATTTGTATTAATATACATATTTCAAACGTATAGATTTTCAAGGCGTTCTTAAAAAAATAGTAAAAAGATTAATTTCCCGAAAATCACAATTGACCATGTGATTCTATAGATTCATTGTAGCAAAAAAACAAAGAAAAAATATTGTTTAATTTTTATTACATGACCCCATATTTAACCGAATTGATTGTTATTGTTGCTTATTTTTCCTGTATAATAGGAATAAGTTTTATTATTAGCAAAAAAAATAAAACTACAGATGCGCATGAATTTCTTTCAGGTAAAAAGTCAACCAATTGGTTTCGTGCCGGCATGGCTGCTGTCGGTGTTTCATCTGACGGGATGCTAGCATTGGCAGGTATTTCATTCCTTTTTGGATTTCATCTACAATGGAATGCCATAACATTTCTCATTGCAGCGCCTTTTGCAGCTATGTTCTTCATGCCTGTTTACTGGCATTCAGGAATTGTTACACTTCCTGATTATCTCGAAAAACGCTTTAATACTGCCAGTCGCACTTTATTTTCAATTATTATGACAATATGCATGATTGTTTCTTTATCCCTTCCTCTTTATTTTGGGGCATTGTTGTTAAATCATTTGTTCAACTGGAATCTTTATGCTGACGCCATTATGCTTGTTCTAATTGCTATCATTTATGTTTCTTTAGGTGGAATGAAAACAGTTATTCGTATCAATGTTTTTCAATCAATTTTCATGTTAACATTATTTGTTTTAATGGCAGCTATTTCTCTTTATGTAATAGGTGGTTTAAAAGGAATGATAAATATTAACATCATCAGTTTGAACGAACACAAAATGCCAAGTACGCTCCCAGCCTTTGATTGGCGCATTGATTCAGATAAATTTTTTCCATTGCCAGCTGTTTTATTCTGGTCTCCTATTCTTTGTATTGCATGGATTTCAACTAGCTATCAAACTATTCAACGAATGCTCACCACGCGCACTTTGAAAGACGCTCAGAAAGGAATATATCTTTTTGGCATACTTAATATTTTCACCTGTATCATAGCATATATTGTTGGTATTGCCGCAAAAAAATTATTACCAAATGTTGCTCCTGACAATGCTTATTTAACAATGATACTTACCTACTGTCCTACGTTTCTCAAAGGCTTGATGTTAGCAGCAATCCTTGCTGCACTGGTCTCCGCTATTGACGGTTCGCTTACAGCATCCAGTTCATTATTTATGGAAGATATTTTTCTAAAATACATTAGCCCGAAAGCAAATAATAAACGAATCATTTTTATTACAAGAATATTCCAGTTTTGCGTAGTTATTTTGGCCCTTTTAGTTTTTAGTGTTATCTTGAAACAGCGTTCAGCCATGGAATTTATTCAGAAATTCATAAGTTTTGTGCTTGCTGTGATTATTGCATTATTTTTAACAGGAATATTTTCAAGACGCACCACATCTCGCGCAGCCTTAATTGGTGGGATATTTGGGATATTACTGTCAACAATTGCTTTTTTCACATTCAAAATAAATTTTGCATATACTTGCTTATTCGTTTTTTTAAGTACATCATTGATGATAATTTTATTAAGCTTTTTTGAAACTCCGCAAAACGAAGAACAATTAAAAAATCTAACTATCTTTACTATTCCCGGCGTTAAAGGTCCTTTTGCCGGACACCATTCATGGCCAGGACTTTGGAAATGGACTCTTATAATAATTTTAATATGGGTTGCATTTATTTATTCTTGGGAAGTATTTATAATAAAATAACTATATTAATTTTCAATTTCATCAAAAAAATCAATACCACTAATTTTTTGACTATATCAAATTCGGCTTGATTTGTAAAAAGCAAAAATCACATTTTATCTAATCCAATATTTTAAATTAATTTAAACAGATGCACAATTATATTTATTTAATGAAAAAAAATTGTAAATAATATAAATTTTGTATCTTTGCAAAGAATTAGGATTGATAGTGAGGGGCGGGAGCCCCTTCTTTATTGAATTGACCTATGATAAAAATTGAAAAAATAAAAAGATTGGTTGAACAACAAACGCAAGGCACAGAGCTATTTCCTGTTGAAATAAAAGTGTCTGCAGCGAATGATATTTTGATTTATCTTGATAGTGATAAAACTGTTACCATTGAAGATTGTCAAATGATAAGCAAATTTGTCGAATCGAATCTTGATCGCGAAGCTGAAGATTTCAGTTTATTAGTTTCTTCTGCAGGGCTTGATAAACCTTTAAAATTAGCAAGACAATATCAAAAAAACATTGGACAAAAAATAAAAGTAAACACAACAGACAATCTAACAATTAAAGGTGTTCTATCATCAGTTGATGCTGAAAAGATAGTAGTAACAATAGATTCTGCAAAAAATAAAAAAAACAAAGAAGAAAACAATATGGATATTCTATTTCAAGACATTAAAGAAACGAAACTGATTGTTTTAATTAAATAACAAATTTTAAAATGGATGCAATAAATTTAGTCGAATCCTTTTCGGAATTTAAAGAGTTCAAAAATATTGACCGTGAAACGCTCATGCTTATTCTGGAAGATGTTTTCAGACACATGATTCAAAGAAAATATGGCTCAGATGAAAACTTTGACATCATCGTAAATGTTGATAAAGGCGACCTTGAAATCTGGAGAAACCGCATCATTGTTGATGATGAAGAGATTCAGGATCCTAATAAAGAAATTGGCTATTCTGAAGCAATAAAAATTGAACCCGATTTTGAAGTTGGGGAAGAAGTTTCAGAAGAAGTAAAGCTGGAAGCCTTTGGCAGAAGGGAAATTCTTTCAATCAGACAGAATCTTGTGTCAAAAATTCTTGATTTTGAAAAAGACGAAATCTTTAACAAATACAAAGAAAAAGTTGGAGAGATTGTCACTGGTGAAGTATATCAGATTTGGAAAAAAGAAATCATGATATTGGATGATGAAGAAATCGAATTGATTCTTCCAAAAACGGAACAAATACCTTCTGATTACTACAGAAAAAACGATACTGTAAGAGCTGTTGTTCTTAAAGTAGAAATGAAAAATAATAATCCTATAATTGTATTATCACGTACATCACCTAAATTTCTTGAACGATTGTTTGAAGCGGAAGTACCTGAAATATTTGATGGTTTGATAACAATTAAAGATATCGTAAGAATTCCCGGTGAAAGAGCTAAAGTTGCTGTTGAATCTTATGATGATCGTATTGATCCGGTTGGGGCATGTGTTGGTATGAAAGGCGCAAGAATACACGGCATTGTGCGTGAATTAAGAAATGAAAACATTGACGTTATTAATTTCACAACCAATCCAAAACTTTATATTACGCGTTCATTGAGTCCTGCAAAAGTAAGTTCTATCACGCTGGATGAAGAAAATAAAAAAGCTGAAGTCTATCTTAAACCTGATCAGATTTCGCTCGCCATTGGTAAAAACGGATATAATATAAAATTGGCATCAAAACTTACAGGTTACGAATTAGATGTTTATCGCGAATCTGATGAAGATGCTGATGATGTTGACTTGCAGGAATTTTCAGATGAAATCGATCAGTGGATTATTGATGTATTGAAAAACATCGGTTGCGATACTGCAAAAAGCGTACTTGACTTAAGTACTGAAGAACTTGTAAAACGTACAGATTTAGAAGAAGAAACAATAATAGAACTTGTCAGAATATTAAAAGAGGAATTTGAATAATTAACATTTAATAATATTATTTATTCAGGTAAATTTAACATATGAATGGGATTAAATTCATAGCTTTGCCTGTAATTGAATAGTGTCGGGAGCAAACGAAAAACAGATATGTCAGATATAACCACGATACGATTAAGCAAAGTCGCCAGAGAGTTTAATATTGGTATTCATACCATTTTAAGTTTTCTGATTAAGAAAGGGATACCTGTTGAAAACAGCCCTAATGCAAAAATTTCTGAAGAAGTTTATAATGTGCTTTGTCAGGAATTTCAGCCGGATAAGAATGTAAAAGAACATTCGCGGATGAAAGACAGTTTTCTTTCAGAAAAAAAAACGGTTACCATTGAATCGGAAAAAGAAAACACACAAATCCAAGATGAAATTCTTGAAGAAAAACAAAACAAAGAGTTCTTAATTAAAGACTCAAATATAAATATCGAAACTCCAAAATCGGTAAAGAAAAAATCGGTTTCACCTGTTGAAATACCTGAAAAGACTCCTATAGAAACTCCACAAGAACAAGCAGAAGAAATAAAAATTGAAGAAAAGATCGAAGTTGAAATCGAAGAAAAAACTGCTAAAGAAAAAGAGACTAAAAAAGAAATAAAAGTTATCGGAAAAATGAATCTTGACGATCTTAATAACAAGTCAGGTTCAGATAAAAAAACAAAAGAAACTGGGAAAGTTAAAAAAGCAAAAAAAGAAACCAAGGAACAAATTGTAACTACTGAAGAAGAAAAAATACCAGTTCAAGAGATTAAAAAAACACCTATTGAAACGCCTATAGTTGCTAAAATTGAAACTATTGAGCCTAAATCCGAAACAGAAGTTGAAATTACGATTGAATCAGAAACTGAAATTGACTCCGAATCAGAAACTCCAGAATCTATTGATTTTCTTAAAACAAAATATCAAAAACTTGATGGACCTGTCATCTTAGGAAAGATGAAACTTCCAGAAGAAAAGAAAAAAGAAATTACAAAAAAAGTTAATCCTGCTACAAAAGCTGGAACTGATGCCGAAAACAATTTAAAGAAAAAAAG
>Ga0209697_10003475_pt1 | contig 21337 bp, 27 predicted proteins | sample AliMusrvi5mmetaG_FD_184115 | JGI IMG/M metagenome (GOLD analysis project Ga0209697, IMG submission 184115) | Freshwater lake bacterial and archeal communities from Alinen Mustajarvi, Finland, to study Microbial Dark Matter (Phase II) - Alinen... | ecosystem: Environmental > Aquatic > Freshwater...
GCTTAATTTCAGGAGTTTTTCAGCATGCTTTGCCTTTCTTATGCCTCTCGGCAGGGTGGCGGATTGCTTCGGAACGGGGTGGCGGAATCAATCGGAATCAGGTGGCGGATTGGATCGGAATTTGCATGATATCCCGAGACCTGAATAAACTCATCAAGGATATGGCTTTTCTCACCTTTTGATACTCTACGATACCGCTCTCGAATTGCATTTAACAACTCTTTTTTTGATTGTTTGCTTATTGTGGTTTTTTGCATCTATTGCCTCCAGTTTTTTGGTAACATTATACTGAGGCAACAGCTACATTTCAGTAACAAAAACTATGGCGCAATGCGTTCGGGCATAACAATTGTCGCTGATCACTCGCATTATTTCTATGCTCGGCGTTAAGCCCTAGCATTGATTTGAAAGATTTCAAAGGCGAAACAACCCAGTAAAGTAGAAAACTCGTACCGACCAATAGTACAGATATGATTACCAAACCCGAATATCCAGGAAAGGTTTTCGGATAAGCAGAGAAGACAAGTCCCATGCATTCGAGCAAGATAATTAGCAGAAGCAAAGAACTTATTAGTACATATAATAAACTCAGCCCCCAAGAGGATATGACCTGCCCCCAGAATATATACCACTTTTCAGTTGAGATTTAAACAAGCGCTTGCCCTCCCCAACCACGATGTAACAAGTACTGCTTCCGGTGCCGGAGGTTTGCCCCCGAGAGAGCTGTGAGGCCTGATCGTGTTGTACTCGTGAATCCAGTTTCTCACCACAAACTCCGCTTCAAGAACTGTTCCGCAAGCATTGATATTCAAGCACTCTTCCCGCATCTTGCCGTTAAACGACTCCACATATCCGTTCTGCCAAGGGCTGCCCGGCTCGATGAACAGTGTCCCAACATGCAATTCTGTCAGCCATTTCATCAGACTTCTGGCTGTAAACTCGGCTCCGTTATCTGACCTCAGATACTCAGGCCGGCCTCTCTGAATGAAAAGGTTCGCAAGCAAACCCTCTACGTCGATAGCTTTGATGCTCCTCTTGACCAATACCCCTAAACTCTCTCTTGAACATTCGTCAAGGACATTCAATATCCTGACCTTTCCACCCCTGAAGAGTTTCCAGGTTACAATGTCATAGCTCCAAACTTGATTCTTTCTTTCTGGCCTAATCCGGATTGGTTCACCATGAAACCACCTGTGTTTCTTCTTCTTTTTCCGGATCTTTAAACCTGTTTCATCCCACAGCCTTTCGAGTTTCTTGTGATTCACCACGATTCCGTCCTGGTTCCGTAACAAATCCAATATCTTACGATATCCGGCTCTTTTAAAGCGTAGAGCCCAGTAGGTGATTCGTTCTACCAGAGTTTCATCGTTCCTTTGTTTCCTCATATAGCGCTGTGTTGCTCTTGATATTTCAAGCGTTTTACAGAGGCATCTTTCAGACCATCTATGCTCCTGTAAAAACTCTTTGATTATCGCCCGCATCCGTTCTATCGGGACTCTAGTTTTTTTTTAAACTCTTTCAGGATTTGGTTGTCTATGGATAGTTCTGCGACAACCTTTTTCAACCGTTCGTTCTCCAGCTCAAGAGCCCGCAGCCTTCTTGCTTCTGATATGTCCACTCCGCCGTAGCTTTGTTTCCATTTGTAGTACGTGTTTACTGAGATACCAACCTGCTTCATGATTTCTTCGAGCTTTTTCCCTGCGGCCTGCTCAACTTCAACCTGCCTCAAAATAGATATGATTTGCTCCATGCTGTGACCTTTTGCACCCATATGCTACCCCCTTGAATGTAGCCCAACTCATATTATACACTAGTATCTATGAGTGGACTAGTTTTTGGGGGGCACGTCACCTACACCACAACTTTGGCCAATTCTCCTGGGTGAAAGCCCAAATTGTTTCCTTAATCGTAGAATTTCCCTCAAATGCCTCATGCTTATTCGCTCCTTTGCCATTTAAAGCCTCCTTTTAAGGTTTGGGCTTATTATGGCTTATTTACTGGAGTCTTTCAGCATGTTTGCCCCTGACAGAATGATTCGGAACAGGGTGCCGGAATGGATCAGAATGGGTGGCCGGAATCAATCGGAATCAGGTGCCGGATTGGGTCGGAATTTGCACAAATTCGGTGATGGTGTCAATACGGGAATCTATCTTCCTAATATCTATTATCTTTGAAGATGGACTTTTTACTGAAACTATTTGAATGGAATCTTTGTGAACATCTAAGCCTATGAACATATTGAACGCTCCTTGAAAAAGACAATATAGTACCGGTCTCTTGCTCAAGCAAAAAGCAAGATGGAATAAGCAAACCCGGAATAGATCGTGTCTTTGCAAGTCGGTAGGGCAGCCACTTACGATGGCGAGCTCTTGGCTCATAATAATATTCGACTTAATCCTGCGACTCGAGCAAAAGACTTGATCTGAATCCGGCTATTTGATGGTATTTAGGCACGAAAACGATGTATTATATATCTCGTTTTGTATCATCAGCTGTACCCGGTAGCGAAGAAGCTAGTTCTACCAATCTTTTTGAAGGTTATCTCGTTTTGTATCACCTTCTTCCTGAAGGCGCCCGGAATGAGTAAAACCAGTTTAAATATAGAGTTTCTGACAGGCACTCGTTTTGTATCAGTATTACGGTAAAGGTGTTTCCTGCGCCATGCTTTGACAACGCTATACCGGCCTTTGAAATAGTTAGGATTTCTTCTGTACCAGTTATTAAAGGCGAGCTGCTGCCTGGCTTTCTTGCATTGTATTCTGAAGCAGGCTTTTTGATTCTTAACGCGAGGATCAGGGTTGAAATATCGGCCGCAGAACAAACATCTCTTAGTCATCAAAAGTTACCTCCTTTGGATGATATAAGGGAGTTTACTCTGTTATTTCGGCAGAAAAAATGGAAAAAGTATAAACGAGATAGTTTCGGAGTGATGAATGGGAAGGAGTATCTTTGATTTTCAAGAACATGTTCAGCAAGAGGAAAGAACCTGCAATATTAATGAAACTCTCTTTCTAAACTTTTACTTGCTGTGTCATAAACAAGGCAGAGGATCTCATATGAAAACCACTCATTAAACCTTTTCCAATTAAGTTGATCCGGCCAACACTGTTTATCGATTATCCATGATAGAAGTTCATTTTCAATTATTTCTTTGCATTTTCCTTTTAAAATATCTATCGCCTCTTTGTAATTCTCGGATTCAGGCAATAGATATACAGTGTTTTCATGCTCATCTGCTGTGTGGTATTCGTCCCCGTCTTCATCTGTTTCGTTTATCCAATCAAGGTATGCTTTCTTTGGCTTGATAATAACTGCTTGCCTATTCACCACAGGAAAATACCCCCATATTTAATCCCTCCATACTTGTTTAACAAAACATCGGACTTATCCCGTAATATTTCAAAATCACGTATACAATACGCCCCATTATTGCTATTTCATTTTTATATGCATTTGCCGCTTTCTGAGTTAGACAAGGCTTTCATTGCAACGGAGCATGTCAAAGTGATTTCTAAAATGATTCACTATCTTTATCATCCATGAACGTCGTATTAATCGCTAGCTTCAATATCTTAAGATGGCTTTTATTCCCTTAACTAATCTTATTTTGTTAAGGCAAAGGGTTATCCTTATATATGCTTTCAAGAAACTTTTTCATTTTGGTATTCTCTTTAAATATTATTTTATTGCCTTGCTCTTCTAAGATATTCACTAGTTTTGAAACACCCTTGCTATTGTTTTCGTTAATCTTTACAAGTAGTTTTCCGAACTTGTTGAATATTTGCAGACCAATTATGAACCTGCCCTCGGTCACATCGCAATACTCAAGCTGAAATATAATATCTCTGAATATAAATATCTTGGATGAAGAAAATGGGACATAAGGAATAAATCTTTTAACTATTCTATCTTCATATACATCGTATTTAACAAACATTCCTCTTATGTAGAAGAACAAAAACATAATTGGGATAACATTTATTAGTAGCATCATGACTCTGACATTAATATCCTTAATTAGGAAAAACATAATAATTAAAGTAATGAAATACAATCCAAATAATATTGATTTTTCCTTGCCTCTATTCTCAGAATATTCTATTGAAAACAGATACTTATCCAAAGCACCCCCCCTACTTCTTGAACTGTTGCATAATCTTATAATAATCCGGATTTGCAACAACTTTAGTAATTGCTGGTGTATTTGCTTGAGTTGCTTGGGTGGCAGACATTCCCAACTCAGTATTAAGCGTTTGAGGTTCTTTGCTTAGCCCGTTAATCATTTCCACAACAGCTCGAATAATGTTTGGATTCTTGGCAATAAATTGTTTCGCAGCTGAAGCTGCATTTTCTATGTTTTGTGCGGCAAGTGCTGAGCCAACAACAATCTGACTGGCAGTTGCAGAGGTTGCTCCCTGAATTAATTTACTAACGGCCTCTGCTCCAATACCAATTTCTGGGGCCAGTGGCAAAGCTGTAGACACAGCCAAACCAATGCAACCTGCTATGACTTGGCTATCCGTCATGGTGGGTAAATCTTGACCACGCTGTTTAGCTGATTGAGAATCTTGACGAATTTCTTCTGACTTCTTTTGAGATTCGCTTTTCTGCTCTTCTTCATCCTCTCTTCCATCTGGATCAACCCTATTTATAGGATTATCGTCACAATATATATAGGCGTTAACGTGAGGCACAGGATCCTCAGACAAGAACCTACCAACTTCAGGATCATAATACCTGGCACAGAAATAATAAAGCCCGCTATCTTCATCAATTTCTTTGCCAGTGAACTGCTCTTTGTTTACACAATCATGTTTTACATTGGTACTCTTGCCGTACGAATCGTAAGTAGTAACTTCCGGCATTGCTCATTCGCAGATACACATATTCAGTAAAGACTTTTTCAGATTCCCCATTGTTCCCAATTACCGCGGGTTTATCACCGCAATCCATCGCACATCTTGTGACGGATCATGTCAAAGTGGTTCATAAAATGATTCTTTAGCTTTATCGTCCACGAACGTCGTAGATATATTCTACACTTAAAACTGCCTCAATGAATCGACTATGAAGTTCGCAAAAAGAATATAACAGTAATTATTGCTGGTAGAGAAACCAATAACCATAAAACTGCATCAAATACTTTAATTGGAGATTCATTCATTAAACCTAATTGCACATGCAGTATATTACTTCCGCCTAACATGTTTGGATGTCTATCAATAAGTAATGCAAAAAGATTTCCTAGCAAGATAATAGCTGCAAACAAATACAGCGACAATCTTACATAGTATATAATTAATGATACATTAATTATCGTAATTGTATATTTAACGACTTTCAAATTATTCTCCTAATACGTATTGCAATAATAGATAAGACAAAAATAATCATTGCAAGACAAACAACAATAGCAATATCCTCAACAATAGAGAAACCTTCTTTGTATGCTAGTTTGAGCAAAGGACTTCCATCCTTCCCATAATATATCCTCTGACCATTCATAACTTCATTCTTATAAGTAACTTCTTCGAATAGTGAACCATCTTTTGAGTATTTCTTTACAACACCTGATACAATGCCTTCATAAAACACCCCTTCTTCCTTCTTGATGCTGCTATTATAGTAATACAATACATATGGTCCATTTTTCATTCCTCTTCTCGTGAAATATTCTGCTGTCTTATTCCCATTCTTATCGTTCAAATGGATTGTTGTGTTCATTACATTGTACAAGTATATCGCTCTCTTAATCAGTTCTTTTTCTTGTACTTCTGTCGCCTGTTGATCTAACACCAATAACTCGTTCAGATAAAGTATGTATTTCTCTCGATTGCTTGGCGGATCTTCAAATACTCGAGTAAAAATGCCCCACAATTTCCTGGCCGAATTATGATTGATGCCAGCCAATTGTATTTTGGCATTTTTATAATCTCTTATTGACAGATAATCAATAAGAAGAAAGAGATTAATGTTGTTTCCCTCGATAAAGACAGTATCTTTTATTTTCTTATAATAATCAATTGACTTGTTAATTTCTCCGCTTTTATAAAATATATCCCCTAACGCTTTATGCGTTTCATTCTCGGTGAGCTTACTAGCACCTAATAACTCTTTATCGGTAATTATTTCAGCCGACAAAACACTACAAAAGAGACAAAAAGATAACATACAGAAACATTTTAACATATGACTAATCTTAATCCTTTTCATTACATTTCCTCTTATTACACTATACATGCTGTTATTAACTAATCTCTTCTGATATACGGATTTATTACTGTCGGTACGATTGGATCTATTTTCCGTTGCAAGGCTTGATCGTGTTCGTTACTTTTCTTTTGAATTTCTTTTAAAGCCTTTTCTGCGTTCTTAGCTTTTTTCGCATCAGCTGCAACACCCGAGGGTTCTCGTAATTCTTGAAGTGCCTTTTTTTGCTCAAGATCATTTACAAAATATTGACCCAATGCAGGATTATTAGCACCATTCGCTTCGCTAGCAGGGGAGGGCAAAACGAGACCTGTAACTACATCCCACATAATTTCAACAAATGTCTTAACTTGTACTTCGAACTTGTCTTTATCTGCTTTGGGGTTTTCTTTTGATTTATCTTTTGATTTATCTTTTGATTTATCTATTGTTTTCTTATCTGCCTGATTTTTCTCTGTATCATCTCTCCCATCTGGATCAATCTTATTAATAGGATTATTGTCGCAGTAAACATAGAGGTTTGCGTGGGGTACAGGATCTTCAGAAATGAACCTACCCACTTCAGGGTCGTAGTATCTGGCGCAGAAGTAATATAACCCGCTATCCTCGTCTATTTCCTTGCCTGTAAACTGCTTCTTATTGACACAATCGTGTTTTACATTGGTACTCTTGCCGTACGAATCGTAAGTAATAATCTCCGAAAAGGGGAAATCATCAGATGTCATTATTTTATCTAATGTTCCACAATTCCCCATAATAACTCCGTAAATAACTCAATTTCGCCTTTTCCAACAAGATTCAGCCGAAATAACAGAAAGCATTATGCTGCCATCGACTTGAAAACGATAATGTCAGAATTCACTGTGTTTTGCTTTGTTATTCCCTTTCAGTTTTATGGCAATCTCTTCACTTGAGCTGTGAACATCCTTAATGCCCATGCCCTCGGTGTAGGACGCAATGACAGGAACCCATTCTTGAGTTGTGACCGGATCTATAAGACATGAAGTCCTGACATATTTATCAACAAGAAGTTCTTCCAGATGTGACGGGTATCGGTTATATTTTTTGCGGTAATTAGCTAAGGCCATTCTGACTTTGTCAAGCCGATAGAGCATTTCTGTCTCTTTCTCGCGTTTAAGTGAGGTGCTCCACAGAGAGACGGCGGATGTAATTGATATGCCGATAATAATCACGCTTATCAATGCAAGAACGAATGTGAACCCGCGCTCTTTCTTCAAATCATTTTCCTCGCTTAATAAGTATTACCAGTCAGAGTAAGGCCTTCCGTCTGAACTGGTTTTTGTGCAGGAACTTTTTACATCATATACATCATTTCCTTTGTCTGACGGTACGACTGTCCAATCAGCCACCTTTGTCAGTGGATCCTCCGGCAATTGTCTTATGTACTTGTTGTCAACTAAATCCTGAAGACTTGATGGGTATTTCCCTTTGTCCGCGTAGTAATCGTCAATGTTTTTTCGAAGCATTGCCAAGTCATGCTTTAAAGCTGTCTCTTTCGCGCTGGTTATCCTGCCGCCTACCAACACTGTCCCAACCGTATATAGTATCCCAATAATAAGAACTACGAACATTAGTTCTATTAGTGTAAATCCCTTATTTGATTCTATGCTTTTAGACATTGCATTATTTGCCTTTTCATAGATTATTGTTACCAGGTATTGTACTTCGTTCCGTCCAGTGCTGTATTGTCTGAAACGGAAAAGACATCGTAAACATCCAATTTATCGGACAATATGGAATCAAATTTGTCAGAGAATGATCTTGTGCCCCACTCAGGAGAGTTACTTATAGGGTCAGGAGGAATTTTTCTAAGTATTTTCTTTATTACTAACTCGTCAAGTGTTTTTGGGTACCCGGAAGCGCCGGCAATTTTGGCCCCAAAATCACCCCGGTCATATTTTTCCTTGTATTTATCTATAGACTGCCGGAGTTCTCTCAATGAGGTTCTCAGAGCCATTTCTTTTGATCTTTTAACCGCTACCTCGGATAAAGGGAGGACAATAGACGCAAGAATGCCTATAATGGCGAGAGAGATGACAAGTTCAATGAAAGTTAAACCTTTATTGGTTTTAAGCATATTATTTTATTTCGCGCTGATTATATGCGGCGTTATTGACAGAATTATTTCGGATTCAATTATTTGAGTGCTTGTCCCGCCAAGTACGAAGTCAAAAATAGTTCCTATTAACGGGATGTCGCTCAGCACGGGGAGATGCGTTTTTGTCACGCGTTCTTCTTCTTTTTTCAGGCCGCTCATTATGCTTGTTTCACCGTCTTTCAACCTGATAATTGTCTGGGCTGAACGCTTTCCTATCTCAGGTATGTTATTTGTGGCTGTAACCTTGCCAAGGGAAGTTATTTCCGCGTTTAAATCAATGGTCACTTCCTGGTCATTGTGTATTGTCGGTACGATGCTGAATTTAATCCCTATATCAAAGAATTGCACCTGTGTTGTTGTATAGGCGGTTGGGGTTGCCCCGCCTCCGCCTGTGCTGCTGCTAATCTGTGTTGTTGAAAGTTGTATCGGTACCTGATCCGTTATGTTTATCTGAGCTTTCTGTCTGTCGAGGACTCGTATGTTCGGGGTTGCCAGCAGCTTTACATTGCTGTTGGTTTGAAGGAACTTGATTAGGGCCGGAAAACTATCAGCAGTAAGACTGAGGTAGTTATTATTAGGAACAAGTTGGCTGGAATTGAGTTGGTAACTCAATAATTGACTTCCGACATCCACATCTTTTTCTCTGCTTACTTCAGCTATTTTGAGTTCTACAATTACCTGGGACACCTTCTGATCAAGGTCTTTTATGGTCTTTGCAATTTCATCAAGTGTATCTTTAGACCCTACAGCAATCAGGAGGTTTCTCTTATCTTCCGAAATAAGTTTCAGCCCGCCTTGTTTATCAGGACCGGTTGCATACATTGACTGTAAGGCCGGAATAAGTTTTGCCGCGTCAATATATACAACAGGTATTATCTGTTTGTCGTTTTTCACGTACTGTTGATACTTTGTGGCGGGAACTATAATAAATGTGTCAGTTGATATCTGTACTGCTTCCAGCGCGTTTGTGGTTAAAATCGCGTCAAGGGTTTTGGAGAAAGGAAGGTCTTTCACCGTAAACGATGGGACCATCTTGTTGAGCTGCACGCCGTCATCATATATAAAGTTGACTTTTGCGGCTTGTGAGAGTGTTGCGAAGACCTGTTTAAGGTTTGCCATAGTGTATGCTGCGGTTATTGGCGGGTCGTTTTGGAATTTCAGTGACGAACTGCTCCCATCGGCGGCTGCGATACCCTGCAAAAGGGCGGCAATTATTAGAGCGATAACGGTTCTTTTCATGTTTCCTCCGGTCATTTATTCTGGCTAAGTACATATTTAAAGTTTGTATCATCGTTTATCCCGACAGTAAGTTCAGTGTCGGAAATGTCTTTTACTATATATTTATCCCCAAAGGTATCGCCTTTCTTGAGGGTGTAAGTCGCGTCTCCTCTTGAGAGAAATACTATCTTGTTATCTCCGTCTTTGCTGAACCCAAATATCTGATAAGTCTTCAGCTCCCTGTAATACTGTTCATATGGATCCACGGGAGGAGGAAGCTCCTTTTTGGGGGGTGGAACGAAGACCGGCGCGGGTGGCGGCGGCGGAGCAAAAGACGAGAAGATATTTGATCTTACTTCCGGAAATGTATATTTCTTCAGTAGACTGTCTTTTAATTGCAGGCTGGCTGAAATGCTGTCTCCAAGCTTGGTGGTATCAAGCTCAAAAGCGCCAATAGATGCAATAATGGCAAGTGTAATTGCAAAAAGAATAGCGATTCCTATTAGGTTTCTTTCTTTAGTCACGTGCGTTCCCATTGGCCTGGTTTTTTCCTTTAATTGAAGAATGTGGAAACTTGAAGATCTATAGTCATGTTGTCTTTATCTTGTGATGTCTTGCGCAGTGTAAGCGATTCAATATACATAAGCTTATCCATGGTTTCTATCTCATAAATGAAACGCCTGATGTTTTTGTACTCGCCGGATACCGAAAGGGTGAACACCATGTTCTTGTATCCGTTCGCGTCATTTTTTATGGGGTCATAATGCACGCCGGGAATGCTGAGGTTAAGACGGCTTCCGAGCTTTGTGAGCCTCCCGGCCAATTGTGAGATTTCCTTTTCTTCAGGCAGGGAATCGTTAAAGATTTTTAGCTTCCCGGCATTTTTGCCGGCTTCGATGGATTCAACCTGCTTTATAAGGGAGTCTTTTCTGTCCTGGGCAACAAAGTAAAGTGAACCATTTGCAAGGAGAAGTAGGGCGAATATTATTCTCACGGAAGCGTTCATTTTGCCTCCGTGTCAATGTATTTGAAGCTTATGGCAAAATCAACATGTCCGTCCGTTCTGTTTTTCTGTTCGGCAAGGAATGTATTTGCGAAGTTGTTGGAGCTGCCAAGTTTTGTTGTAAACCGGATAAGGTCATCTATGGAAAACGCTGTGCCCTCGATTGAAACATTGCTCCCGGCAAAAGCGGGTGTCACGGAAGTGATGCTTATTTTCCCCGGGACATTCTCTTCAAGCCGGCTAAGGAACCTGCTCCAGGAGAACCCCCGCCTCTCAAGAATAGAGTTTGCATGGGCGAATCTTGCCGAAAGGTCATTTAGGGATACGCCGGCAATGGCTTGCTTCTTCGTGCTATTATCGTATTTTTTCTGTTCAGCAGATATTTTGTTAAGCGAATAAGTATTTAATGCGAGAAGAATAAGCAATATTACTGAGCCGGAAATATAATAAATGTTTTGTGCCCGGTCTGACATGAGTTTTTTGTGCTCAGTCGTTGCTATGTCTATCGTCCACTTTACACGCATAGAGCTGCTCCAAGGGCGGGCAATATTAGGTCACGGAGTTCCCGGGTTAACTCCAAGCCCTGTGCGGTCTTTATCCTTTCCATGAGATCAATGTTTTTAATGGTAAGGTTAAGGTCCAGCCCGTTTGTATCAACATTTCCGGCGGTAAACAAGGTGCTCACCGGATCTTTTGAATATTTGCTTCCATAAAAATCAAGAGTTCTTGAGAGTTCGTTCTTTGCGTTTAATTTAAGTTTTCTTGAATATACCAGTTTGCCAGCGTGAACGAAATAGATTGTACTGCAATCCTTGAAACCAGTGCATAGAGAAAAATCATCCGTATCGGTGAAGTTAAGAAAGGGAAAAGAGAAGGAGGTGCATGTAAAGTTTTTGATGTTCCTTGAATAAAGTGCTGTTTCGTGTTTTTTCACGAGGTTCTTCTCAATAACAGCGGAAAATAATGAAATTTCCCCGTCTTTTCCTGTTGATATTACTTGGTTCCCAATGATAGATTCATCGGTCGGATGGGGGATGAAATCTTTTACGCGGAACCCGATAATCTTTTCAAGTTCGTTTTCTTTCGCTCCATTAAAATTGCTGAAGAAATAGTTTATGAAATTATCAGAGAAAGTCAGGCAGGTTTTTGTTATGCCATTCTTCTGCAATCTTTCATTTTTCTCAAACAGTTCTTCTATAGAACCTGCCGTAAATATGTTTGTTAGCGTGAGTTCTTCGCGTTTTCCGGAGAGAAGTACGCCGCAAACACAATCGGAATATATTGCAATGCTAAGGAGTGTCATCAGGCATCTCCTTCTGAAAAGGTGACCCGGTTGAGTTCTTTGAGAGATATTACGCCTGCTTTTACCTTAATCATCCCGGCTTCTCTCAGGGTTGCCATTCCTTCTGTTTTCGCTATAGCCTTTAACTTTATTGACGAGTCGCCGTCAAGTATCATTTCCTTTATTTTATCTGATAGAAGCATAAGTTCAAATACTCCAATCCTGCCGGAATATCCTGTGTTATTGCAGTTTTCACAACCGGTACCTTCGAAGAATGTAATGCCTTTGTGATTTTCATGGGATAAGCCGGCGGCTTCCAATTCTTCTTTCGTATATTTTACTTCTTTTTTGCATTTTGGACAGAGTTTTCGAACCAGTCTTTGGGCCAGGATGCAGCTTAGGGCAGAAACAAATTCATATGGTTTAACTCCCATGTTAATGAGTCTGTTAATGACATCTGTAGCATTGTTTGCGTGGATGGTAGTATAAACCATATGCCCGGTTAGCGCCGATTGCACAGCGATATTAGCCGTTTCTGTATCTCTGATTTCTCCCACCATTATCTTATCAGGGTCGTGCCTGAGGATTGAACGGAGACCTTTTGCGAAGGTTAATCCTTTTTTCTCGTTTACAGGTATTTGTGTGGTGTTGAACAGCAGGTATTCTATCGGGTCTTCAATCGTGATGATTTTATCTTCTTCAGAGTTTATCTGGTTAATGACCGAGTAAAGAGTTGTGGTCTTTCCTGAACCCGTTGGGCCTGTCACAAGCACCATGCCGTAAGGTTGGCGTACAATTCTTTCGAATTTCTCAAGATTTGGCCCGTCAAACCCGAGGTTGTCGAGGCTTAGGTCAAAATAACTCTTATCCAAAATCCTGATTACGCAGACTTCTCCGTGCATGGTAGGAAGTATGGATACGCGAAAATCAATGTTTCTGCCTGAAAAATGTATCCTAAATCGTCCATCCTGCGGGTTCCGTTTTTCCGCGAGATTGAGTTCTGCCATTACTTTTATCCTGGAGATCATGCTGCCAAGATATGCTTTGTCTATATCATCCATTACCTTCTGAAGCACACCGTCAATTCTGTATTTTATGATGACCCGGGTGTTGTCAGATTCTATGTGAATGTCGCTAGCCGTCTTTCTTACCGCGTTGAATATGATGGAGTTTATGAGCCTTATTATCGGCTGGCTGGTGTCCGCAAGGTGCCTGTCTGCTGTTTGCTCCTCAAGGTTGTCCTCTTCCGTGATCTTTGTTGAGAAATCCTCGGATATTTTCTCTATTTCCGCTTTTAGATCGGCTATTTTGTCTAAAGTCTTTAGAACCGCTTCCTTTTTAGCGAGGACAGGCTTGAGGGGAGTTTTGAGGTAAAGTTCAAGCTCATCAAGCATGTCAAGTGGGGTGGGGTCAAATATAATATGCGAAAGAGTGTTGTCGGTGTTTTTGTGCGGTATAAACTTGTATCTGAGCATTATTTCAAAAGGGAAGGCGTTGATAACCTGCATGTCCAGCGGGATTTTTTCTATCTCAATATACTCAAGTCCAAATTGCTCCGCGAGCGCCCTATAGAAAGCTTCCTGGGAAACTATGCCCATATCGTCAATGAGAATATCGCCAAGCCGCTTCTTCTGCTCGGAAGCCGACTGCATTTTTAGCGCATCCTCAAGCCCTTTTTTATCAAGGCTCTTGCGCCGCAGTAATATTTCTCCTATCCGTTCTTTCAATCTATTTTCCTCACATATTATCGAAGGTGCTTAAAACTTTGCGGAAAGTTCAAATATTGGCATATACATTGATAAAAGAATGAAAGCTATGAATATTCCCATGACAAGCATCATTAATGGTTCTATGACTACAAGAAACGCCGAAACTGCGGCATCAACATTTTCTTCATATATCTCCCCGATATTATCCAGCATCTCGTCCAATGCCCCTGTTTGTTCTCCCGTATGAATCATTTCAACAGCGAGGGGAGGGGCAAAGCCCGTGTTTTTCATTGATATGGAGAAACTGTTTCCTGCGGCGAGGTGATCTTTGGCCTCCAGTATTTTCGCCGATATTACCGAGTTATCTGCGGTTTCAGACGCGGTCTCTATTGCTTTGGTAAGCGGTGCGCCGCTTCGGATAAGCATTGAAACAGTGCGGCAAAACCTTGCTATAAAGCTCTGGATAATTATATCCTTTAATACCGGTATTTTCACTATAAGCCTGTCAAGAAATGCGCTACACTGCTTTCTGAACCTTATAAATCCAAGATACCAGGCTATTGCAATAGTAAGAACTAAGAAAGGAAAGTAGTCCCGAATAGTGTCGCTCATATAAATCACTGATTTTGTAAGCATTGGCAGGTTTTGCCCCAGATCTGCATAGAGCTTTGCGAATACCGGAACTACAAATGTTAGCAAATAAATGACGGCAAATATTGCCAGTGCGAGCAGAAATACGGGATAGATTAGAGCGGAAAAGACTTTTTTCTTTAGAATTGCGGAAGTTTTGTAGTATTGAGACAAATTATTGAAGACCAGCACCATATTATCGGTAGCTTCTCCGGATCTGACGGTAGTGCAGTAGAAAGGGCTAAATATATCAGGGCTTTTTGCCAGGCTGTCCGATAGAGAAGCCCCGCCTTCTATTTCCTTCTTTGTATTTGAAAGAGCTTTTTTTATTCGTTTTTTTGCCGAATGCTCATGGAGTATTGAAAGACAAGTGGGCATAGGAAGCCCCGCTTTTATCAAAACAGCAAATTCCTTGCTTAAAAGGGAAATATCCGATGGCGTGATTTTCTCTCTGAATAAATATACTTGTTTAACTGTTTCTTCAAGCTTGTTTTGCTCGCGTAACTCAAGAACCATCATACCCTTTGCTTTGAGTTTTGCTTCCAATATTTCAATGCTGTCAGCCTTTTGCGTTTCACTGACAACGCGGCCATCCGGGGAGAGTGTCCTGCAAAGATATGATTTTTCAGGCATAAATTAACCCTGCCGTTGTGTGAAGCGGGGAGAGACTGACTATCAAAAAGCCCCCAAGAAACTGAATTTAGTATACACCCAAGCGGAAACAGAAATCAAATAGATTTCGCCTCTTGCTAATGCTTCATAATCTCCCCTATCCTCCGCGGCCAGTCGCTTAACGCCTGGCCGCAGCTCCTTTCCCGGAGAAAGGAGCGAACCTATCCCATATTTACAACGGCGGCCCTCCGGAGTATGCCCGCCTGTAAATTATTCCGAACGCTTCGCTTCGGCCTCGGGGATGCGGATATCAGCGGAAACAAACGAGGCCCAATGCCAGGCAATTGTCAGCGTGAAAAGTCCGAAATTGTCGCGTTCAGCTCCCATACTAAGGTTATGGATTTAAACAAAAACATTTGACATGGTGGGTGTATTGTGATACACTTATAGGTGTAAAAGGAGAAACGTTATGGTATCGCTTGAATCACACATAACCAGAAGGCTGCTTAATTACCTTTTTATGAACCCGTCAATTGAACTATATGTAAACGAAATAGCCAAAAAACTTGCTCTGGACAAAAGAAATCTTGTGAAAAAGATGAAAGAATTGGAAATAGAAGGAATTATTAAGTTCCAAAAAAAGGGAAATGCAAAGTTTTACTCTATAAACAGTGATTACCCATTATATCATGAATATAAGAGTATCCTCTTTAAGACCGGCGGATTTGAAACAAGGCTAAAAGAGCTTGTTGGCAAAATTAAAGGTATTAAAGAGGCCTATATCTATGGCTCCTATGCAAGAAACAACATGGACAGCCATAGTGATATTGACTTAATAGCCATTGGCAGTCACAATATTGCCTTATTGCAAAAATCTTTGAACATTCTTCAAAAGGAAATTGATAGAGAGATAAATGTTGTAAATATGGGCATGGAGGAATTCGCCAAGCGCAAGCAGAACAAGGATCCTTTTATAAAACAAGTATTTAACGGTAAAACGGTGAGAATAGTATGATTCAATATGACAGCAAATACTTTACCAGCTTCAAGTTCGCGAAAGAACAGACAGTTAAGCATTATGAAAACGCCTTGAAAGATCTCAATATTGCCATAGAAGATAAAATACTGGATGTAAAGTTCAATTATAGTTACACTGCTTTAATAAAATCAGGCGTTGCGTTATTGAGTTTCCATCAGATAAAGGCCAAAAATGCGCTAGGCCACCATTTTAAGATTATTGAGATGTTGGCAAGTATATTAAAGGACGACAATATTTCAGTACTGGGAAATATTATGCGCAACAAACGCAATGTTGGTTTGTATGCCGGCGGCATGATAGTTACCGAAAAAGAATGCAAAGATTACCTGGAGTTTGTAATTGATGTTTTAAAAAGAGTTAAAACAATATTGGACAAGCACAAGATATAAAATCATCTCCCCTATCCTCCGCGGCCGGTCGCTTAACGCCTGGCCGCAGCTCTTTTCCCGGAGAAAGGAGCGAACCTATCCCATATTTACAACGGCGGTCCTCCGGAGTATGCCCGCCTGTAAATTATTCCCTTTCCTAAAAGTAAAGGGAACGCTTCGCTTAGGCCTCGGTGATGCGGATATCAGCGGAAACAAACGAGGCCCAATGCCAACAATTTGTCGTGAGAAAAGTGCGTTTACTATTCAGTAGACAAATCTAATATAATCTCATATAATCTAATATAGGTGATGTATTAGGGTAAGGAAGGGTTTTCTAGTACATCTCACATAATCTCATACAGGCGTGCGGGGGCTTATGAACAACTTACTGGAAAAGAGATTAAATGCAATTCCAATAAAACTGGTTATGAAATTAAACAGTATTGACCGGTTCGCCGGACAATGGAGCGCCGGAGTTCATTATAAGCCGCAATTACTGGGACAATTGAAGAAATCTGTGCTTATTACCTCAACAGGTGCCTCAACCCGTATTGAAGGCGCAAAGCTCTCAGATGAGGATATTGAGAAACTGATGCAGGGGATGTCATTGCAGAAGTTTGCAGATCGCGACAAACAGGAAGTCCAGGGTTACTATGAACTCCTAGAGAATGTTTTTGATTCCTGGGAGGATATTGCTCTTTCCGAGGGTGTTATTAAGCACTTCCATAAAGAATTGCTTAAATATGTCGTGAAAGACAGCCTTCACAGAGGGGAATACAAGAAGAAGGAAAACAAGGTTCAGATGATTAATTCTGAAGGAAAGATTATCGCGACCGTTTTTGATACTACACCTGCGTATCTTACTCCTAAAAGAATGACTGAGTTGGTTGAATGGACAAATAGAGCATTAAAAGAGGAGAAATATCCTCCGTTATTGATAATTGGCGGTTTTCTGGTGGAGTTTCTTGCCATTCACCCCTTTCAGGATGGCAACGGGCGAATATCCCGCATTCTGACAAATCTTTTATTGCTTAAGAATGGTTATCTTTTCGCGCCTTGCGTATCACATGAAAAACTAATCGAGGACAACAAACCTAATTATTATTTGGCTCTGCGTAAGAGCCAGAAGACGCTTGGCACAAAACAAGAGAACATAACCGACTGGCTTGAATTCTTTTTTGATGTGATCTTAAAGCAGGCCGAAACGGCGGTTGTACTATTATCCAAAGAAGCTATTGATACGATGCTTTCCCAAAAACAATTAGCCGTGTGGACATATCTGCAAACAGTACAGGATGCGGCTCCCGATGAAATAGCGACTAAAACTAAAATAGGCAGGCCGACAGTAAATCAGGCTCTCACCAAATTATTGAAACTTAAGAAGATAGAACGAATCGGCCTTGGTCGCGCTACAAGATACAGAAAAGCAAATTGAAAATATCATTTAAATCATACACTCATAGAAAATAACCTGAAATCATCTCCCCTATCCTCCGCGGCCGGTCGCTTAACGCCTGGCCGCAGCTCCTTTCCCGGAGAAAGGAGCGAACCTATCCCATATTTACAACGGCGGCCCTCCGGAGTATGCCCGCCTGTAAATTATTCCCTTTCCTAAAAGGAAAGGGAACGCTTCGCTTCGGTCATCGCAACGCTGAGTAAATTCGGTCGTATTGAGGATAATTATCCCGATACGGCCGTTTCCTTTTTTGGGGGTTCTTTACGGCCTGCGGCCTAAACCCCAAAAAAAGAACCTCGGCTATTCTTCGAATAGTTCCGGCTGCGCCTTCACCGTTTCAGGACCCATTCTCCTACCGCGTTTTGAGCATGCGATAACGCCGTATGCTCAAAAACACAGCTGGGAAACTCAGCTTTTACCTTCGGTAAAACTGCCCCGCGTCGGCCGCAAGGGCCTCCTTGTTCAGCATAGGCTTCCTTTCCACTGCCTCGCCTGTTCGCAATCAATACTTCCCATTTACTTCCCTCAACTCCGCTAACACCTGGAAATTGTGTTGTCGCAAGCAAAGACCGCTTGCCCGATGATCGACCTTCGCCCGCCCCCTGCCCTTCTGCGAAGGGGGCGGGCGAAGAAAAAGCGGTTGGCTCAAAGAGCCCAAAGAGGAATGGTGCCAGAGGAACAAAAATTCTTTCGCGGAGGGTGTAGACATGGAGAAAAGGTATCTCACAATAGACGAGACAGCGGTATACACGGGGTTCGCCGTAAAGACTCTCTACAAATGGAGCCGGCGCGGCATGATGCCCTGCAGTAAGGTAGGCCGGATCCTGAGGTTTGATGTCCTTGAGATAGATAAATGGATAAAAAGCCTGAGCAGAACGGCCTGTAATGTGGAGTTGCTTCAAACAAATCAAACTATATAAGGAGACAATAATATGAGAACTATGAATAACAACGGTATTGCTGTTGTCTATCATCCAAATCTGATTCAGCGGAACCGTATCTGGCACACTGACTTTGTTGAGCCAATGGGAAGAAGAATCCGGGTTTCTTTGAAAACATCAGATGCGAAACTGGCAGAATTACGGCTCAAAAAGATGCAGGTTGAAGCCTACGAGAAAGGCCATTTTGAGATGAAGAAACCCGCAAGGGTTCTCTTTAGCGATCTGGCTCAGAAGGTCTTAGACTACGCCAAGGACAGGAAGAGGTGCTTTAAGAAGGTGTACCTGCCGGTAATGAAGCATCTGGTCGCCGCTTTCGGCGACAGATACCTTCACGAGATAACAGTAACCCATATCAATGCCTACCAGTCGGAAAGAAAAAACTCCGTATGCCTCACAACCGTGAATAAGGAGGTGGGGATCCTTAGAAGGTGTTTTAACCTGGCAATTCAGTGGAACTTGGCTCAGAAGAATCCGGTTAAAGGCATAGAGTTCTTTAAGGTACCAAAGAGCAGGATACGCTTCTTGACAGTGGAGGAGGTCAGCAGGTTACTCCAAAGCTGCGAGGGCTATATCAAAGATATTGTCCTAACTGCCCTGCATACCGGGGGCAGGAAGAGCGAGATTTTAGGCCTACGCTGGGAGAACATAGATTTTGATAACAGGTTGGTTGTCTTTGAGCGGACCAAGAACGATGATGTAAGGCAGATTCCCATGACTGACGCTTTGTACCGTATGTTCACCGCCAAGAAGGTTACAGAATCAAACAATGAGTATGTTTTTGTCGGTAAAGACGGAAAGCCCTTTGGAACTGTCAACAAAGCATTCAAGAACGTCCTGAAAACCGCCGGAATAGAGAGCTTTAGATTCCACGATATGAGGCATACCTATGCCAGCCAGCTCGTCATGGCCGGTGTAGACATCCTTACGGTCAAGGAGCTCTTAGGCCACAGAGACCTGAAGACAACCTTAATCTACGCGCACTTGGCTCCAAAGCACAAGATAGAGGCGGTCAAGATCTACGAAAGGCACCTTGGTCATATAGTCAGGTTAATGCCGGTAAACAATAAAATTAGCGGCGAGGCGCAGACTTGTGCAGGCATGAGCTGAATTCGGCACTATTCTCATAGGCCGTAGTGCGTGCCGAATTGACAAAACGAAGATATAGTGTTATACTCCTAATGCATATAATATACATATGTGTATAGGAAGTGAAATGAACTTTGATGCCGCATTTAAACTATTGGAGAGTAACAATTACGTTGTATTCTCGGATACAGAGCTTGGAGTATTATTCCCTAACGAGAAAAAAGAGAATATTACTGTTTATCTTTCCCGATGGGTTAAATCAGGGAAACTCATGCGGATTAGAAGAGGAGTTTATGAACTGATTTACCCGCGCAGGCACTCAGTGCCTGACCTCTTTATTGCCAACAAACTATATTCCCCATCCTATATCTCAATGGAAACTGCTCTGTCAAGATATGGCTTGATCCCGGAAGTTGCTATGGAATGTATTTCTATTACCGTAAAGACCTCAAGGATGTTTAAGAATGAATATGGCAGTTTCGTTTACCATTCTGTTCAGCCGGAGGCTTTCACAGGCTATAGAACGGAGAACAACAATGGTTTTGAAGTGCTGATTGCTGAACCTGAAAAAGCGGTTGTGGATTATCTCTATTTTAAGAAACGGAAAGGTATTAAAATCGACTCTCTAACGGACAGAATGGATATTAAGGCCGTGAAGAGTCTGAACAGGCCTAAGATGAACCTTTATGCGGATAGATACAAAATGAGTCTAAAGGAGCTGTTTAATGTTAAGCCTTGAAGCGCTTAAAGAAAATGCTGATAAACGGGGGATGCCTTCTGCGAAAATGCGGGGGGTCTTGAGAGAATATATACAGATAATCCTTTTAAAATCGCTCTATGCGTTGCCTGAAGGCAGGAAGTTTTGTTTTACCGGCGGCACTTACTTGAGACTGGTTTATGGCACGAAAAGGTTTTCTGAGGACCTTGATTTCAATGGTAAAGGAATAGATAAGCAGGAATTCGAATCCGTTTCAAAAGTTCTCGTGCAAGAGATGAGAAAGAACGGCATGAAAGCTGATGTCGAGTTCAACCATAGAGATAATCTGCTTATCGGGTCTCTATCTTTCCCGGAAGTCGAAAAGGAATACGGAATCATCTCCAAATATAGCCATAAAGGGTTTAGTATTAAAATAGATATGAATTGTCCAAAATGGAAGCTGATTCCTGAGTCAAAAGTAGTCTCCGGATATGGGGTGATAAGTCCTGTCATTTGCACCCAGAAAGGGGCGCTTTTCGCGGACAAGATAGATGCTCTCTTAAAGAAGGATCGAGCGAGGCATCTATACGATATCATATTCATGCTCTCAGAAAAGTTCCCGGTTGATGAAAAAGTGCTAAAGTCGCTTTCGTTGGCAGGTGACCCTTATGATTTGATTTTAGATAGAATTAAGGGGTGCCAGGACAAGCAGTTGAAAACCTACGCGGACCAAATCAGGCCGTTTCTATTCGATGAACAGGATACAAAACTGATATTGAATGCAAAGACCATCGTGCCGGGGTTAATCTCCCAAAATAGGCATGAGCCTCCCCGGACTAAAGAGGCTGTGCCAAAACCTCCTGCGCCTTTTTGCATACCTTGGTAATTTCGTTTATTTTTTAACTTTCCGACTGGCTTATTGCTGATTTGCCAGTTTTATCTTCCAAATCTTCAATAAATTATGCCC
>Ga0209697_10003480_pt1 | contig 21307 bp, 16 predicted proteins | sample AliMusrvi5mmetaG_FD_184115 | JGI IMG/M metagenome (GOLD analysis project Ga0209697, IMG submission 184115) | Freshwater lake bacterial and archeal communities from Alinen Mustajarvi, Finland, to study Microbial Dark Matter (Phase II) - Alinen... | ecosystem: Environmental > Aquatic > Freshwater...
TATCCAGCCTCGTTTCATGCGTCAGGAGAGCTGCAGCGATGGCTGACACCTTCTGGGGAATAGACCTTGGCGGCACCAAAATCGAGGCGGTGGTGATTGACCGCTCCATGCAGCCGCTCATTCGCCGCCGGATTGTGACGGAGGCAACCCAAGGCTATCGCCATATCCTTGATCGCATAATGCACCTGGTTGAGATGATCTCAGAGGAATCAGGCATTGCACCTCCGGAAGTGATCGGCGTCGGCACCCCCGGCCGGTATGACAAGGCCCTCAGCGTCATGAAAAATTCCAATACAGTATGCCTGAATGGTCGCGATTTCAAAGGCGATCTTGAAGCGGTGCTCCAGAGACGCGTGATCATAGAAAACGACGCCAACTGTTTTGCCCTAGCCGAATCCCGGCTCGGCGCAGCGGCATCAATCATGCGCGACCCGTCAAAGACAGCTTTCGGTATTATTCTCGGTACCGGTGTCGGTGGCGGGATTGTCTGCAACGGCAGTGTGCGGCACGGAGCCCATGGCATTGCCGGCGAATGGGGGCATAATGAGCTAATCCCTGACGGCGAGCCCTGCTATTGCGGCAGACGGGGCTGTGTGGAGATGGTTATTTCGGGCCCCGCGCTTGAACGGTTTTATCAGAAACTCAGCGGACGCTCCCTCCCCCTGGAGCAAATCTCTGCTCTTGCCGGAACTGAGGCTGCTGCAGCAGAAACCATTGAGCGCCTGCTCTATTATTTCGGCAAAGCGCTGGCACAGGTGCTCAATATCCTTGATCCTGATGTCTGCATTTTAGGCGGCGGTGTCGGGCAGGTTGAGCAGCTTTATTCGAAAGAAGCTGTGCAGGCTATTGAGCGGCATTTGTTTAACAGCGAGCTGAGGATTCCGCTACTGCGCCCTCTTCTTGGAGATAGCGCCGGTGTTTTCGGAGCTGCGCTGCTTACTATAGGGAGGAGAGAAGAATAGGACCCTATAGGTCGTATGGGACTTATAGGGCCTATAGAAGACGGGGTTTGCGGAGAATTTAATTTATGCTCAGCGTTTTGAGTGGATTGAATCCATTGCCTTGTTCGTGCGGGTATCCTTTGGGGTTGCATATCACCTTTGTATTTCCAATTGAATATTCCATGGCGGTATGGCAGTGGCCACAGATCCAGTAGGCTATCTTGTGGGTCATGACTTCTTTTTCAAGGTCAGAAACGTAAGCTGCATTAAGTGCATCCCCCCTGTAATCGGGCAGAATTCCCTGCAGTGAAGGATGGTGATGCGTTACCACTACAATCGTGTATCCCAGCGCCGCATAGTGATCAACAGCGAGAAAAAGCCTCTTTTTTTGCTTATGGTGCAAGGCTAAAATGTATTCCGGCCTTAACCGACGGTATTCAGTCCCGACTTTTATCAGACTATAGTCGCTGAGCCCATGACTTACGTCAAACATTACGAGGGGATTGCCTCCATAATAGTCCGTCCAGAGAGTTGTGCCGATTATTGCAATTGTTTCCTCTTCAATAATAAGCTGACCGGTAAGCATGTTATTAAATCCTTGCTCAACAATGCTGTTCCGGTAAGAGTGTTTTTCGATGTTGCCTTTATACCATTCATGATTTCCCTCAACCAGAAAGACGTATTTGAACTGGCTGGAACATTTTGAAAGAAAACTGAGCCAGGTTTGATTACGGTTGAGGAGTCCAATATCTCCGGCAAGAATGAGGGTCGAATCCTTATCATCATCAAGTTCAGGAACCAGATAGTCACTCCCGCTCTGCTCGTGACAAAACTCATTGTGGATGTCGGACATCACCCTGATAAGCATCAGCTGTTTTGGGTGAGATTCTGCGCTTTCATTTCCTCTGCGATTTGCCAGGCAATGACGCGCTTGAGGGTCATCACAGTAGCTTCATCCAGAAGAGCCTCTTCTTTAAGAAAATCATCGAAATTGCTGCCAATATTGTTCTGTTCCATTTTCAAATGTACCAAATAAATACATCTTATCAAGTATTCTTTTGTTTGTCGACTTCACGCTTGGAAGACTAAAGTGGTTAAGATGGAGAGAGAAGAATAGGGCATATAGGTCGTATGGGACATATAGGACTTAAAAAAAACGTTTTTGGAGGCGAGGCAATTGCAAATATTTGACGAGGTATTGACGTAAAAAACACTTATATTGTTGAATAAAGAAAGGAAATAGATTCGGTAAAAAAATACCCTAGAGTTTATCGACATCTGGCAACAGATATGCAACACCAATTGTAATTCCCCTGAATTCGAGGGAATTACAAACGAAGCAGTGAGTATAGCGCTTTTCGGAAAAACGGCTAAAGAGTGGCAGGATGAAAATCCTGATGATCAAGGCAATATCCATTAGAGACTTTGCGAAAGTAATCGCACCGGGTTTGCCTGGCCGTTTGAAGACCATTTCGTGAAGATGCACGAGATAGTTTGCTCTTGCTTTTTGTAATTTATTTGTTGAAATGATTGTTATATGCTACATTTTAATTATTAGTTGATTTATTGTAGCATATAGATAACAATTATGGTTGATATTGAGGAGGTTGGTGAGCAGCTTCGCGCACGGAGGAGGGCTTTAGGGATGTCGCAGACAGAGGTGGCGGCTCTTAACCGGATAAACCGGGTTACGCTGAGTCGGCTTGAAAACGGAAAACTGCCGGAAATCGGGATCAGAAAGGTTATGGCAATCTGTGCTACGCTCGGGCTCGAACTCACCCTTAAAGTTGCATCACAGCGCCCTACTTTGCAGGATTTAGTAAACGAGAAGGAGGCTTAGCATGCTGGATGTCTGGGTCACGCCTCAAGTTGTCGGCTCTCTGGATCGCCACCCGGCTGAGCGGGGGGCTTTCACTTTTGCTTATCGCCCATCAATTGATGACGGGAATGATGTTTCCCTGACGATGCCATGGTCTCTTGAGAGCTATCATTACAAGAGGGGGCTGCATCCGGTTTTTCAGATGAATCTGCCTGAAGGGCGACTGCGTGAGTCGATAGAGCTTTCGTTGAGAAAGCGTGTTGAGGGTTTTGATGCACTCTCCCTTTTAGAGGTTGTAGGCCGCTCCCAGATCGGCAGGCTGCGGTTTGCCAACGACCCTGAAGTGATAGACCAGGTTCCGCTGCAACGGGTTTCAGAACTGGTGGCTTATGATGGCGCTGAGGATCTGCTGCGTGATCTTTTGGAGCGGTTTTCTATGGTTTCCGGTGTTTCGGGTGTGCAGCCAAAGGTATTGATCAGAGATCAGGAAAAAATTGATGCGGAACCCTACGCTCTTGATCAGTCGAGGGTTACCGTTAAAGGTGCGACCCATATCGTCAAAGGCTGGAATGCGAACGAGTATCCCCATCTTGCGGCCAATGAGTTTTTCTGCATGAGTGCGGCCCGCCTCTCCGGGCTGGAAGTGCCGGAGTTCTTTCTTTCTGAAAATAATCAGTTTCTGGTTGTCCGACGGTTTGACCTTACTGAAGACGGTGTCTATCTGGGGTTTGAGGATTTCTGTTCCTTGAACGGCGTCGGCACGTCGGAAAAGTATGACGGCAGTTATGAGAAACTTGCGAAACGGATTCGCCAGTTCGTTTCGCCGGCACAGCAGGCATCAGCTCTTGAAACCTTTTTTCGCTCTTTTGCTCTCTCATGCGTCGTGAGAAACGGTGATGCCCATCTTAAGAATTTCGGAGTACTCTACGGTGCGTCAAACAATGAGGTACGCTTCGCACCCGCCTTTGATATTGTTTCAACCACAGCTTACATCAAAGGGGACTCTCTTGCACTTACCTTAGGCGGCAGCAAGCGCTTTCCGACACAGAAGCGCCTTATTGCATTTGCACACATGCACTGTAACCTTCAGCCCGCACGAGCAAAACTCATTCTTGAAGAGGTCGGCAATGCTGTCGCAGAAACTGTATCGGGTGTGCGACGGCACATATCAGATTATCCAGACTTTAAGCCAGTCGGCGAGGCCATGCTCAGTGAGTGGAATGAGGGTCTTAACGCGCTATCAGCCTAACCCGAAATCAGGATAGATGGGGGATTTTCGTTCTGACAATTTGGAGGAAAACAGGCGAAACAATCCTTATGGAATGAAGCGCACAAGTCACCGCACAAGTCACCGCACAAGTCCGGCATTTGCTGATCTGCCTGGAGAGGCTGTAATGAGAGTCTTAATGCTCTCACGCAAAGTTTCGCAACAGAAGTATAGAGGCGCGCTCTCGTTAAAATGATAGAGATTCTGTTTGGTGAAAAGCGCGGCCGTCGCTATTCGCTAGTCCGTTAAAAAGATATCAGACAGTTTTTGATGCAATGTTCAATAATTATTCAATAACTGTTCGATAAGTGCTCAATAACCGTTCAATAACAGTTCAAAATTTTTGCTCATTCCTTTTCCAATTTTTCTACGGGTAGTGGCTCAGTTCATCATGCCATTTTTTCATACAAAGAGGGATATGCACTCCATATCATCTTTGATGACGGGGCAAGAGGAGATGTTGATTTTTCTGAATATCCTTCCAAAGGACCAATCTTTGAGCCGTTAAAGGATAAACGCTATTTTTTGCAGGCATCTATAGACGGGGGAACAAATTCATGGTCAAATGGGGCTGATATAGCTCCGTAAACACTCTACAAGAAAATCCTGCAGTGAACGAACCCTGACTTTATTCCTGATCCTGATTTCAGCACTCCTGGAGGCGGCGTCGGGCAGATAAAATAGCTTGATTCAAAAAAAGCCCTGCGGACCATAGAACCGCATCGGTTTAACATCGAACTCAGAATCACCCCTTCTGCCCACATCATGTTTTGCTTGAGCGATTATCATACAAATAAAGCAGTAAACAGCGTTATTGTTTTCATGTGACGGGTTTATTTAGTAAATAAAAAGCGGGTTGTCATTTTTATTAAGGCCAGACCACTTCCTCTCAATTGAATAATTATTTCCCCATCATCGATCTTTTCGCAGGTCCAGGCGGTCTCGGTGAGGGTTTTTCCGCCTTTACAACACAAGAAAAAAGCAGACCATTTCGAATCGGTCTCTCTATTGAAAAGGATTACTATGCTCACAAGACCCTTCAGCTAAGGAGTTTCTTTCGCCAGTTCACTCCTGATAAAGTACCGGAAGATTATTACAGTTATTTAAGAGGCAATTTTGATTTTTCACTCTTAAAGGAAAGATACCCGGCCGAGATGGATCGAGCAAGGAATGAAGCATGGCAAACTGAATTAGGGGTAGAGGACCCGAAAATAGTTGATGAGAAGATTATAAAGGCTCTCAATGGCACCAAAAGATGGGTACTTATCGGCGGGCCGCCCTGCCAAGCATACTCTCTTGTAGGCAGGTCGCGGAACGGCGGAACAAAACCTGAAGATGCAAGGCTTTACCTCTATCGTGAATATTTGCGAATTATTGCCCAGCATTCACCGCCGGTCTTTATTATGGAAAATGTTAAAGGTTTGCTTTCCTCAAGGATCTATAATGAACTGATTTTTGATAAAATTCTATCTGACCTTCGCAGGCCATGTGCAGCGATAAAAAACTCATTAGAAAAAAGTGCCTTTTCGGCGACTGATAATGAGTACAATCTCTTTTCACTGGTTAATGAATCTTCAGAAACAGCCAGCGGGTGGAAAGAACTCGATCCAAGAGATTTTATAATAAAATCGGAGGAATATGGTATACCTCAAGCACGCCATAGAGTCATTATACTTGGTATCAGAAAAGATTTGTCGCCAACAGGAGCTGACGTTTTAACACCGAGTTCACCAATTGATGTTAAGACTGTTCTAGCTGGACTTCCATCGCTGCGCAGTGGACTTTCAAAAACAAAGGATAGTGCTGCGACGTGGAAAAATGCCATACAAACTATACTCAATCTTAATACTGTAAATAGTTATAGGGACGATTCCGGCAGCCAGGTGTTGCAGAAGATTAAGGAAATTGCCAGTAATTTGTGTGCTCCCGAAGCGGAACGCGGGTCGGATTTTATCTTTAAGCCTGCGGGAAAACTTGACGAATATTCATACTGGTACCTTGATCATCGCATGTGTGGGATATGCAATCACAGCACCCGAGGGCACATAGTTGAGGATCTCCATCGGTATCTTTTTGCAGCATGTTACGCAAGAGTGCATGAACGTTCGCCTACTTTACATTCTTTCCCAAAAGAGCTATTGCCACATCACCGTAATGTGGAGAAAGCTATTCTAGGCGGTCATTTTGAAGACCGCTTCCGAGTTCAAGTTGAGTCCAGGCCATCGACAACGATTACCAGTCATATCGCTAAGGATGGACACTATTATATCCATCCTGACCCAAGTCAGTGTCGGAGTCTGACTGTAAGAGAGGCTGCAAGGTTGCAGACTTTTCCTGACAACTACTTTTTTGAAGGACCGCGCACTGAACAGTATAAGCAGGTTGGAAATGCAGTTCCACCGTTACTTGCTCGACAGATTGCCAAGGTTGTTTATGATGTGCTTCAAGCAGGTTAAACTGCCATGAAATTATGGACAGTCTGAGTCGCGGACATAGAAGTTGGAATATGTCACGGATAAAGAGTAGGGATACCAGTCCAGAACTGAAGGTCCGCTCAATATTGCATAGTTCGGGATACAGATTTCGGCTGCATCGTAAAGACCTTCCCGGAAAGCCGGATATAGTATTGCCCAAGTATCGGACAGTAATTTTTGTACATGGTTGTTTCTGGCACAGACACCTTGACTGCAAATATGCGTATACCCCAAAAAGTAATATTGAGTTCTGGGAAAAAAAGTTCACGGCAAATATTCAAAGGGATTTGAGAAGCAAGAGATTGCTTCAAGAGCAAGGGTGGACTGTTATTGTTGTCTGGGAGTGCCAAGTGAATAATCAAGAAATTTTAGGGAGCTATTTGACGAACTCTCTTATGAAAAATCTGTAAAAGCAGTTTCTATAGTTAAAGGCTCAGGCTTCTCTCTTCATTGAAATTATAGTTCGGTATGATAGACTATTCAATACTTGAGCATACATCCGCTGAGCCTGAAGCATGCTCAATGATAGAGTCATTTCGTTCTATTGGGTATTCAATTGAAACAGCAATTGCTGATATCCTGGATAACTCAATATCAGCAGGGGCAAAAAATATCTGGATTGATTACGCATGGGAAGGTGCAGATACAGTTCTGTCTATAATGGATGATGGATGGGGTATGAATGATGGTGAGATAATACAGGCAATGCGACCGGGGATTTTAAGTCCATTATCATTAAGACCAGAAGACGACCTTGGCAGGTTCGGACTTGGATTAAAAACGGCATCTTTTTCACAATGCAGAAAGTTCTGTCTTATATCCAAAAAGACTGATAGTCAGCCTGCTTTCTGGACATGGGATCTTGACTATGTAAATACAATAAAATCATGGCAGTTGCTCAGGTATAAACCTGAGCCTCAATTTTTTGAAAAAAAGTTTAACGACTTAGAACGTGGGTCAATAGTCTTATGGTGGGATATCGATCGCCTTACTAACAGATTAAAAGCTGATAGTTCAACATCAAAAGAGCATTTTTTATCAACAATGGATACTGTGAAAAAACATCTTGCTATGGTTTTTCACAGATACATAGAAGATGGGTTGAATATATTTCTCAGAGATAGGAGAATTGAACCTTGGGATCCCTTTATGATTGGTTATGAAGGTCTTCAACCACGCCCAGAAACACTGCTTGAAAACGGCAAAATCAAAATAAAAGGGTTTGTTCTTCCTCATCGATCCAGACTTACCCCTGAAGGCTACACCTATGGTAAAGGTCCTAAAGATAGCTGGACAGCACAACAGGGCTTCTATATATACCGGAATTGCAGATTACTTGTTGCTGGTGAATGGCTTAATCTGTTCAAGCGTGAAGTGCATTATGACTTATGCAGGATCAGGATCGATTTACCAAACAGTATGGATAATGAGTGGCAGATTGATATAAAAAAATCGGTTGCTAGACCTCCCGCAGAGCTTCGCGAGCAGATTATTGCCATTGCCAAAGATGTGAGAGAACAAGCTGTAGAGGTTTATAGGCATAGAGGGAAAGTTATTAAACGAAAACTGGCCAGAGATGAATACTTCCCATTCTGGGAGGAAAAAGCTCGGTATGGCAAAAGGTTTTACAAACTGAGCAGAGAGCATCCGATACTCAAGGAGCTGCTTGATAACGCTGGAGCCTTGAAAGATCAGCTGGAAACTACCCTTCAATTTATTGAGGAGACTGTACCTGTTCCTTTAATCACGCTGCAAGAAAGTGAGGGTGAACGGCCGTATGGGCAACCTTTTGAAGGAAAGAATCATGATGCTGTGTATGATGTCATGAAATCCATGTATTCCCGTCTTATTAATGAGGGCGATACTCCTGAACGGGCAAAAGCAAGAATTGCAAACATTGAACCGTTTAATTTTCATCTCGAATATTTAGATAAGTTATCATAGAACCCATGCTAAATGATGCAATTAGAATATTAAGAATAATGCTTGGCAGTGGAACATCTGTCACTAGAGAGCAAATTGAACATCATGTGAAACTGGTTTTAGAAATTCCAATATATAGTGATTGCCGTCCTGACGAATTGATAAGAGAGATAGAAAGTCAGTACAGAGTCAGAGTAGATGATTACCGAATTATTGAGAAAACTGAACGGAAGCTGCCTTGGTTATATTCCAAAAAATCTGAGATAAACTGGAATTTCTGGTCGCGATACAGGGAGTATCTACAAGATGAAAAAAAGTTTGCGCCTGAGGTACTATTAAAATCTGATTTGCTCACAGATAGAATACTTGACAGTCTTTTTGATCCAACTGCTAATGTCCAGATTGACAAGAGAGGGTTGGTTGTTGGTCAAGTTCAGTCCGGTAAAACATCAAACTATACCGGCTTGATCTGCAAGGCGATTGATGCTGGCTATAAGCTGATCATCGTGCTGGCAGGAACACATAACGATCTCCGAAGTCAGACACAGCTCAGGCTGGACGAGGGAGTTCTTGGTTTTGACACGCAACATACCAGGGCATTTAATCAAAATGATTTTAAAATCGGAGTTGGAAAAATTCTGACCAAAGCAGCTACTGTTGCGCATTCATTAACGTCAAGCGCTAGCAAAGGGGATTTTTCAAAAGGGGCAGCAGACTCTTGTGGATTTAACTTTGAAACAAGAGAGCCTGTTATAGCTGTGGTCAAAAAAAATTCTCAGATACTAAAACGGCTTGAAGGGTGGCTCAAATCAAAGGCTGGTGATGAAGGCGGAGAGATAATAAGCAGTAAATCTCTTCTTCTGATTGATGATGAAGCAGATAATGCCTCAATTAATACTAAGAAAATCGGCAGTGATACTCCTACTGCTATCAATGGTCGGATAAGAGGTATCCTTGGCTTGTTTCGCAAGTCAGCTTATGTCGGATATACCGCCACACCATTTGCAAACATTTTTATACCATTGAATGATGACAATCTTTTTCCTCGCGATTTTATCATAAATGTCCCCCCTCCATCAAATTATATTGGCCCTGAAAGAGTATTCGGCTTTAATTTTCAGGAAAATGATGACAACCTTAACGATGTACTTCCCATAGTCAATAGGATACAGGACTATGCTTTGTTCGTGCCGGATAAGCACAAAAAAAACGACACATTACCATCAATTGCCCCAGAGTCCCTGAAAAGAGCAATTCGCTGTTTTATACTGACCTGTGCCATTAGAAGACTAAGAGGTCAGGTAGACGTTCATAATTCTATGCTGATCCATGTAACGAGGTTTCAGCTCTGGCAGAATCACATAACCGAAATGGTACAAAAAGAGCTGTACCGTTATCAGATCGGCATTGATCAGCGCGATCAAGATATACTTGATGAGTTCAGACGTTCTTTTGAACTTGATGATGAACAATACCGGTCTTACCTGAGTGTATCAGAAATTATTCTTAATTCCCCGCTTCGGGAGATTGATATTCACGTTCAAATTCATTCATGGGGTGAGGTACAGGAGCAGCTTTTTCATGCTGTTTCTCGAATAGTAGTGAAAGCAATACACGGATCATCTGGTGATGCCCTGGAATATTTTGATCATAAAAAAGGTCTTTACGTCATTGCAGTAGGTGGGGATAAGCTGTCCAGGGGCCTTACACTTGAAGGGCTCTCTGTAAGTTATTATCTACGTGCATCAAAAATGTACGATACTTTAATGCAAATGGGGAGATGGTTCGGCTACCGACCCGGTTATGTGGATCTTTGCAGATTATTTACAAGCCGTGAACTAAACGAATGGTTCTGTCACATAACCCATGCATCTGAAGAACTAAGGGAAGAGTTCGATTACATGGCAGACAAAACTGGCTCAACTCCTGAAGAATATGCCCTTAAGGTAAGGACTCATCCTGGGGTTCTTCAAATATCTGCAGCAAACAAACTCAGAATGGCTGTCACGGTTAAAGTCAGTTGGTCAGGACGATTGGTAGAGTCGTATGAATTAAGAAAAGACAGTGAAGCGATAGCGAACAACCTTGAGTGTACTCGGCGCTTCATATCATCGTTGTCAAATAATTTTATTAAGAAAAATAGTGGCTATTTATGGTTTGATGTATCTGTCAAAAAAATTACAGAATACTTAAGCGGGGTAATGACTCCGGAGAATCTAAAAGCTTATGCTCCGAAGAACTTAATCAGGTTTATTAATGCGCAGATTCCCAACCATGAGCTTACCGATTGGCGAGTAGCATTAATGACGAAGAAAGCGACGAATACGTCAATTGATTTCCAGATTAACAGCGAAACCTTAACCACTGGTTGTTTTCTTAGGCGGCAAGATGTTAATAGTTCGAATGAACATATCTATTATCTCAGAAAATCGCATCTGATCAGTCCTGATGATGAGTTTATTGATCTCAGCCCTGAAGAGCTTAAAGCAGCTATGGATCTGACCCGAAGAAAACGATTGGAAGAGAAAAAAGAGGGGGACCCATTGTATCCGAATGGAGAAATCGTAAGAAACGAAATACGTGACGCCAAAAAACCTCTACTGTTAATATACATCTTGGATCCAGCAGGGGTATATCCTAAAAACACAGAAATACCTACAGGATTATCTCCATTTGTAGGTTATGCTATTAGTTTCCCTGGTAGTCGGCATTCTGTGAATATCGAATATGCTGTTCATGAGCAGTTGCTAGAGCGCTTCATGACACAAGACGAGGATGACGAAGATGACAACATAGAAGACTATGCCGATGAAGATTGAATCAATTTGGGAAGAGCTTGAAACTGACAATTCATTTTGCAGAGGATTGCTACTCAAGCGGCTGTCCAGCAAGGTTAAACCAGAGGTTTATGTTGCCTTGAAAGCCCCTGAACGGCTCCGATGCATAGCTATCCGCCTACATCTGAACGAAAGCCTGAATATGGCCAGCAATATTAATATTCGTGAGATTCAGATTGAGACGTTCATGGATAGTAATAATCAAGAAAGTAATTTTCTTCTTGTCTTGCTTATCAACGCTGAGCATAGCGATATTTTTTCTGTTCTCTGTGAAGACCTTATAAGTGCTGTTCAAGATACTACCGATGAAGGAATCCTGATCGGGCAGTTACTGTTCAGGCTTGAAAAGTGGCAAATGCTCTTTGAGCGATTAAGCCAACAAGGATTATCCGAATCTGCCCAGCTAGGGTTGTATGGTGAGCTACATTTTTTAATGAATCTTCTCCATCACATTGATAATCTAGAATACTGTGTGAATTCGTGGAAGGGCCCAGAATTGGCGGTACAGGATTTCCAGTTTGCAGACCAAGCAGTTGAAGTCAAAGCGACTCATGGAAAAAATCATCAGAAGATTCATATCGCCAACGAGCGACAGCTTGATATAGCTATCGTACCTCATATATTTATCTATCATGTCTCTCTCGATGTTCGAAGGAATTTAGGTGAAAATTTAAACCAGATCGTCAGTCGGTTAAGGGATCATTTAACAGCAAATCCCATTGCATCTGATTCCTTTCGACTAAAACTTCTTGAGGCAGGCTATTTTGATGTCCATGAGCACCTTTACCTTGAAACAGGCTATTCAATTAGGCAGTTGAATATTTATAAGGTTACAGATACTTTCCCAAAGATTACTGAAAGTGGAGTGCCTGCAGGAGTAGGAGACGTAAGTTACTCAATTATCGTTGGGAGTGCGGAGAGCTGGTCAATAAATGAAGAAGAGTTGTTTGGCAATCTCATTAACTGCTGATAATATGGTGGATAATCAAGAGCTTAATACTTTTTATGCTGATATTTTAGAAGATATCAAATCCGGATTGCTTTCGGATGCAGAAGGAGCAAATCCAGAGCAGTTATTTACGGAATATGCACTTGCGCGTTTAACTGATGCGGGTGAGACAGAAAATTATAGAGTTTGTTATGATGAAAAAATTAGCAAGCGCGGAATTGAGCATAAGATTAATGCATATGCTCTTTATGATAACTACGAGACACTGGATCTTTTTGTAACCATCTATAGCCAAGAGGATACAATCCCGTCTATATCAAGAAATGATACGGAAAAGGCTTTTTTACGGCTTGATAAGTTCTTTAAAAATTCAGTTTCGAATGGATATGTGAATGAACTGGAAGAAAGCGCTGAAATATTTGATCTTGCTCATACTTTGGGAAGGGTTCCAGAAATAAAAGAATATTTGACAAGGGTCAACTTATTTCTAATCAGTAATGCTGAAGTTAAAGTAACTCTAAAAACAACAGGAAGGATCGAAAATTATCCTATTTTTTACAGGGTAATTGATATCAATTATCTATTTAATCTGGCTGATAAAAATAGAATCCCTATTGAAATAGAATTTGAAGCAAATGGTATATCCGTCCCATGTATTGAGAACAGTACTTTAAATAGCGACTATCAATCATACCTTGCGATTCTTCCTGGTGGTGTTTTGAACGAAATATATGAACAATATGGCCCTAGGCTACTTGAGCAGAATGTTCGCTCATTTCTCCAGTTCACCGGTAAAATCAATAAAGGGATAAGGAAAACGATCCTTGAAGAACCGCACATGTTCCTTGCGTTTAATAATGGTATTGCTGCCACTGCCGAAGAAGTCAGAATAACAGATCTGCCTGATAATAAAGGAAAGAGCATCGGGTATGTAAAGGATCTTCAGATTGTAAACGGGGGACAGACAACGGCATCGATATATCACACTTGGAAAAAAAACGGAGCTGATTTATCGCAAATCTTTGTGCCGATTAAACTTACTATTATCAGAAATAAAGAAAAATTTGCTGATACAGTCGGTAGAATAGCAGAATATGCTAACACGCAAAACAAAGTTTCAGCTGCCGACCTCAGTTCCAACAGAGAAAATCATGTTGCCCTTGAAAAACTATCAAGAACAATATGGGCTCCGCCCAAGTCAGGGGAATCTCAACAAACTCGGTGGTTCTACGAACGTTCCCGAGGGCAGTATAAAAATGAGAAAATAAGACTTGGAATAACACTTTCAAGAAAAGCCCTCTTTGACAAGCAGAATCCGAAGTCCCAGATGTTTACCAAAGAGGAGCTTGCTAAATATATAAATACATACAAGGGGAAATATATAGGGAAAAAAATAGTTATTGGGCCACATATTGTGGTTAGAGGACGGGATAAAAATTATGCTCAATTCCTGAGCTACAATTTCGACAGTCAACTTGATAACATATATTTTGAGGATGCAATCGCTCTTGCCATCCTGTTTAAAGCCGGTGAAAAGGTATACGGAGTCAGCCCGAATGCCATAGGAGATATGAGGTATATTACGCTTCCTTACTCTATAGCTTGGCTTGGCGTACATCTTGATTATAAGCTTGATCTTTATAAGATATGGAGAAGCCAGCAGATAAGCGTGGCATTAAAGGACGTTCTTTACAACATAATGGTCCAAGTTGAGACGTTCATAAAAGCGAATGCTCCCGGATCACTTTATGGGGAATGGGCCAAAAAAGAAGAATGCTGGACCTCGGTGAATGCTCAAGGTTTTGGCATAGAACTTTCAAGTATCAATGACGAGCTTTTTAGTAATTCATTGGATACCAGAAACAAAGTAACTATCACCGAAACTTTACAGGCAGAAATACAAGCCTCTGTTGAACGGATCCGATCTATCCCACTGGCTACATGGAAAAAAATCGAAGACTGGGGAGAGTCAACAGGGAAATTATCGCAACACCTGTGTGATGTAGCTTATAATATCGGATCTAAAGTTAAGAATAAGAGGGAGTTGACTGAGATTGAAAGGATACAGGCGATAAAATTATTAGATATGTTAGCGGAGCAGGAACCTGAACTGTTCTTTGATATGGAAAAATTTATTCTTGATGATGGAAAGGAATTCAGTGACATTGATGGTATTACAGTTGAATTGATTGAAAAAATTATCAAGTGGGATAATCAGAATAAGTGCCTGAAAGAATTTGAGTACAACTTTATGAATGAACTGCGGTTAAGCAATAAACCTTTGACTGATAGGAATAAATATATTGCCAAACTTAATCTAGATAAGGTCAAGCGAAATGGGTTTGTCGTTGATTAAGAGTTTACTATAGACCAGATGATGACCGTGCCCCCGAAGCTATTCTTAACATCACCGAACCCAACGGCTAGGAAATAGCCAAAGCCCTCTTATTGCTCAAAAATGCTTCTTTTCAAAAGAGCTCAAAAGCGCCCTCTCTTAAGCTATACTTTAATGAATAGTAAGTGTTCATAATTTTATTAAATTATTGATGAACATTTCATTCGAGAGCAAGGATTTGAGGAAATATGCGAATGATGATCGTCTGGCGGAGCGTAAACTTGGGGCGAGAAGAGCAGAGTTATTCAAGCAACGGCTTGATGACTTGAGAGCTGCAGAAACCCTTGAAGATGTCCGCCACCTGCCGGGTCACTACCATGAAATGAGAGAAAATCGTAAAGGCCAATGGGCATGTGAACTGGACCAACCTTACAGGTTGATTTTCGAGCCTCATGAGAACCCGATTCCCACAAACGAACACGCACAATACATTTGGCTTGAAATAAAGGGTGTAGAAATTGTTGAAATTGTGGACTATCACAAAGAGGGTTGATAATGACGAAGCGTAATGAATATATCCCGCAAACGGTAACCCATCCCGGGGTGACGTTGAAGGAGAAGCTGGAAGAGCTGGGCATGAACCAGAAAGAATTTGCGGTGCGCACCACTAAACCAGAGCAGACCATTGTTAAGGTTATTAATGGCGAGAGCTCTCTTACTCCCGATATGGCGGTGCAGTTTGAATCAGTCGTTGGAATCCCTGCGAATTTCTGGTTGAAGCGGCAGCAGAATTATGATGAGGCTGTTGCACGGACGAAGCGCCGGGATGTTTTGGTCGCAGGAGTAGATTGGGCAGGTTCTTTTCCCACTGCGAAAATGACTCAACTGGGTTGGCTGCCAAAAACAGAAAACCATGAACACAAAGTTGAGTCGCTGTTATACTTTTTTGGGATTTCCGGTCACCAGGCCTGGGAGGACTATTACTGCGGCCTTAAGCTGAAAGTCAGTTTTCGAATATCATTAGCCCATTCCCGTGAGCCCTACGCTATTTCCGCATGGCTTCGACAGGGCGAGTTGGAAGCTATGAAGCTTGACGCCCCGACTTTCTGTCCAAAAACGTTTAAATCAAATCTTGAGAGCATCAAGAAGATCATGGCCGGGCATCCTGATGATTTTTTTCCTCTTCTTCAGCAGTTGTGTCTTGACGCAGGTGTAAAGGTTGTCTATACGCCTTGTCTCCCGAAAGCCCCTGTTCACGGCTCAACCCGCTGGATAAACGATAATACCCCACTGATTCAACTGTCAGCCCGGTATAAACAGAATGACCGTTTCTGGTTTACCTTCTTTCATGAAGCTGGCCATATTCTTCTGCACGGCAAAAAATATATATCAATAGAAGATGATGCCTTTAACGATATCGACAAGGCAAAAGAGCGTGAGGCTGATGCATTTGCTGTGCGATGGACTTTTTCTGAAGAAGAGGAGCAGGAGGTACTTCAGTATGGATCGTTGAAAGAAAAAGACATCATCAACTTCGCACAAAAATTCGGCACTCATCCGGCCATGATTATCGGGCGTTTCCATCATAAACAATTTCTGCCCTATACTGTTGGTCGTCAGTTTATTCAGCCTGTTCATCTCGACGGACAGCTAACCTCTCGCCTCGCAATGATTGAAGAATTTAAATGATCTGTGTGAAGCTCATAAATTTTGAAGATTTGTATCAATGAGGGCTCCTGAAAATCCTAAAATTTATCACATCGTTCATGTTGACCGGCTGCCATCGATTGTTGCTGAGGGATCGTTATTGTCTGATGCGGAAATTGTCAGGCGTTCATCAGGTGGCACTACTATCGGCATGAGTTCGATTAAACAGAGGCGGCTAAACGAATTATGTCTTGAAAGATATCCGGATTTGCATGTCGGTGAATGCGTCCCGTTCTATTTTTCTCCTCGTTCTGTTATGCTTTATCTGATTTATATGGCAAATCATCCAGATTTGGAGTATCGGGGTGGTCAAGAACCTATTATACATTTGGAAGCTGATCTTAGGCAGACAGTCTCCTGGTCTGAAGCTCATCAAAAACGTTGGGCGTTCACATTATCAAACGCGGGGTCAAAATATTTTGAAAGCAGATATGATCTTGACTGTTTGAACGATATTAATTGGTCAGCAGTGAATGCTTCGAGCTGGCAAAGCTGTATGGAACACAAACAGGCGGAATTTCTTGTTGAAGAGCAGTTCCCTTTGGAGCTAGTATCACGTATAGGTGTTAATTCTAAAAGGGTTTATAATCATGTGCTTGATTTTTTGCCAGCAAAACATCGTAATATAATTGTTGAATTGAGGCCCGAATGGTATTATTGATATCAATAAAAGCTTGGGACCAATATGATCGAGTTCAAGAAAGGAAACATACTGACTGAAGATGCTGAAGCATTGGTCAATACCGTAAACTGCGTCGGTATAATGGGGCGGGGTATTGCTCTTCAGTTTAAGAACGTTTACCCTGAGAACTTCAAATCTTATGTTGCTGCTTGCCAGCGTAATGAGGTCACTCCGGGGAAAATGTTCGTCTTTGAAACCGGTAAATTGACTTACCCGCACTACATCATCAATTTTCCAACAAAGCGCCACTGGAAAGGCAAAAGCCGTATGGAGGATATCAAGGACGGGCTTGTTGCATTGGCTGAAGAAATCAAGAAAAGGAATATTCGGTCAATAGCTATACCTCCTCTAGGGAGCGGGTTAGGCGGCTTGAATTGGGGCGAAGTGCGTCAGCGTATTGAAGCTGCTCTTCATGAGTTTAGCGATCTTAAGGTTATTATCTTTGAGCCGGATGAGACTTTCGTTGATAAAAAGTTGAATCTTTCAACCAATGTTCCGGAGATAACCCCTGGCCGAGCAGCACTGGTCGGACTGATGCACCGTTATCTTGGCGGCTTGATGGATCCGTTTATCACCCTGTTGGAGGTACATAAACTCATGTATTTCATGCAGTGTGCAGGTCAGGATTTACGGCTTAAATTCACAAAGGGTATTTATGGTCCATATGCAGAAAACCTTCGGCACGTTTTGCATGCTATCGAAGGGCATTTGGTCTCCGGTTATGATGATGGTGGAGACAGACCAGACAAACAATTGACTCTTGTCCCTGGGGCTCTGGATGATGCTCTTTTGTTTCTCAAGGAGAAGGATGCCACCAACACACAGGAGCACTTTAATAGGGTATGCGACCTTGTGGATGGCTTCGAATCTCCCTTCGGATTGGAATTGTTAGCTACTGTGCACTGGGTTGTTGAGAACGAACAAGTCCAGACTATTGATGATGTTATTACATCTGTTTATGCATGGAATGAGAAAAAGAAACAGTTTTCCAAGCGTCAGATTATGCTTGCTTTTGACGTTCTATCAAAAAAGGGTTGGATAAACCATTTCGCACTTCATCAATACAGCGCCCTCTCTTAAAATTTGCGGACTAACAACGCAGTTCCATATGCACCTGTGACGCGGAAGAAATGGAGGCATTGTTCCATAAATGAAATGCATCGTGAAGTATACTCCAACAGGATTTACTTGTTCCGATAAAGGAAAATATAGATCTCGCAAAACGGTCGTTTAATAGGGCATTTGATCAATGCTCTCCCCAGTAACTCCACCCTTTTTCTGCCTCAAGAACCCGTTTTTCTATTCCTATATAATCTCATAAACGATGGGCTTTTCATATCGCCTCAAATCAATGCCGTTTTATCGGGCATAGCTCGGCTGAAGTTATTTTATTACTTTAGCACCTGTCTAAATTGAATTGAATGCGGATTTGATAACCCCGGCACTGAACCCTGCGGAGCAAAAAACTGCTTAAGGCATATAAATACAACGTATTATGGAGATCACGGAACAGCCGAAATTAAAGAGAGACGATATTATAGAGTTGAGAATAACTGATCAGGCGGAGAAAGATCAGTGTTTCGGGAGGCTTGAAAATGGCATGGGAGTTATGGTCAGCGGCATGCTTGCGGTTGGTGACCTGGTATCGGCCAAGATAAAAAAAGTCAGACAGCGCTATATCGAGGCATTTGTGGTTGAAGTGCTTGAGCCATCGCCCGACAGGACCGAACCATTGTGCAGCTATTTTGGCGTCTGCGGAGGATGCAAACTGATGCATATCCGCTATGAGGCCCAGCTTCAATACAAGCAGAAAAAGGTAAAAGATGCCCTTGAGCACTTAGGGGACTTTGTTGCTCCTCCGGTTACACCTGTCAGCGCATGTGCCGATCCATTCCACTACCGCAACAAGATCGAGTTCTCCTTTTCAAACATGCGCTATCTCTTGCCTGAAGAGCTCTCGATGGAGAAGCTGGACCGACCCAAGGATTTTGCCCTTGGATTCCATACACCAGGCAACTTTGAAAAGGTAATTGACATAGACTACTGTTATCTGGCCAAGGAGTCGATGAACAAAGTGCTTAAGCTGACCAGGGAGTTTGTGCTTGCCAATGCCCTTGTGCCCTATTCGGCAAGAGCGCATACCGGGTATTTGCGCAATCTTGTGGTGCGCTTCAGCGAGAACCGTGAAGAGGTTATGGTAAACCTCGTCACCTCATGGTATGACGAGGATATCATGCAGCGATACAGGGCGCACCTTGAGTCGGGGATGGAGGGCGTGAAGATGACGATACTGAATAATGTGACGTCACGACTGAACACCGTAGCCACAGGCGATGAGGAGTTTACCCTGAGCGGCGAAGGGTATATTACCGAGCGGCTTGGCAACCATGATTTCAGGATATCGGCCAACTCTTTTTTCCAGACCAACTCCTCACAGGCTGAGGTGCTCTACAACGCAATACTGAAGGTTGGAGGCCTCAAGGCGGAGGATACTGTGTATGACCTCTATTGCGGAACAGGAACCATAACGCTCTATCTGGCAAACCACTGCCGCCAGATAATCGGGCTTGAAGTGGTTGAAAGCTCCATCAACGATGCGCGCTCCAATGCCCTGTTGAACGGCATTACCAATGCGGAGTTTTTCAAGGTTGACCTCAAGGATTTTCAGGCGCTGTTAGGGACACTGGAACGCTATGATAATCCCGGGGTGATTATTACCGATCCTCCACGGGCCGGGATGCAGCCGAAGGCGCTTGCCACCATGATCCGGCTCAGGCCGAGGAGAATAGTCTATGTGAGCTGCAACCCGGCCAGCCTTGCGCGCGACGGCAAGGAGATATGCGCACACGGCTACACCCTTCTCTCGGTGCAGCCGGTTGACATGTTCCCTCATACCAGCCACATCGAAAGCGTGGCATGCTTTGAAAGGACAAGCCCCTTTTGAAGAGTTATTTGCCGCCGGCTTTAAGAAGCTTGCGGCGTTCTTCGGCTGTTAATGAAGCATATCCCCGCGCGGAAATTTTGTCGAGGATGGCGTTGATTTCATCTTCAGAAACCGGAGTCTCTTTACTCTTTGTCTGGTAAAGGCGGGGTCCGCTTTTCTGCTTTCCAAGGGAGCGGATTTTATCAGTCATTCCGGACAGTGACCACTCGGCCCGTCTGATGGAAATGTAGATGAAACCGATAAGCATGCCTCCGAGGTGCGCAAAATGGGCGATGTTGCTGCCGCTGCCCATGGAGCGGCTGCCGAAACCGGAGAAGAATTCGATAAGCGCATAGCCCGCTATAAAGTACTTTGCCTTGACGGGAAAGAGGAAATAGAGGAAAATATAGCGGTTGGGGAACATCATGCCGAACGCGAGCAGGACGCCGTAAATGGCCCCTGAAGCTCCAACGGTTGGATAGGGGTCGCCCATGGTAGCCAGCAGGTTGATCAGGGCGGCCCCTATGCCGCAGACAAAATAATAGATGTTGAACTGCCGGGTGCCCCAGTAATTTTCAATTTCAGCACCGAACATCCAGAGCGCAAACATATTGAAGAAGAGGTGTGTGCCTCCTCCATGGATAAACATGTAGGTGAGCGGCTGCCAGATACGGAAGTTGCCGGAGCTGACCGGCCAGAGTGAACCGAGGGTGAGAAGAGCTTCACCGAACGGGGATTGCTGCAGCAGAAAGACCGCTACGTTAATAAAAATTATTGTCTTAATCGCCGGAGGTATAACCTGAAAGCCCCCGGGACTGTATGGCTGGCTGGAATAGTTCATCAATTGCGTTAGTTCTGCCCGTTCCCGCTGACCGGCAGCGGGAATGGGCGGCTCAAAAGTTCATTCCGTAGACTGTTTCTCTAATCTACGGAACGGGTTAATCGTTCAGGGCTGCGATTCCGGGGAGCTCCTTGCCTTCAAGGAATTCAAGGCTTGCACCTCCACCGGTTGATATATGGGTAATCTCTTTCGAGAACCCTGCTTTTGCTATAGCGGCTGCAGAGTCGCCGCCTCCGACAATTGTTGTGGCTCCTTTTGCCGTTGCTTCAGTCAAGGCTTTTGCAACAGCCATTGTGCCTGCAGCAAAATTGTCTATTTCAAACACGCCCATCGGTCCATTCCAGAGTACGGTGCGTGCTGAAAGAATTTCTTTGCGATACGCTTCGGCTGTGACTGGTCCGATATCGACGCCGATCATGTTCTCGGGGATACTGTCAATGCTTGCCGCATGGCTTGCGGAATCAGCGGAAATTTCGGCTGTAAGAATGACATCTGTCGGCAGGAGCAGCTTAATCCCCTTCTTTTTTGCTTCGTCCAGAATTTTAAGGGCGAGTTCTACTTTGCTCTCTTCAACCAGAGATTTTCCTGTCTGGTAGCCTTGCGCCTTGA
>Ga0209697_10003481_pt1 | contig 21300 bp, 23 predicted proteins | sample AliMusrvi5mmetaG_FD_184115 | JGI IMG/M metagenome (GOLD analysis project Ga0209697, IMG submission 184115) | Freshwater lake bacterial and archeal communities from Alinen Mustajarvi, Finland, to study Microbial Dark Matter (Phase II) - Alinen... | ecosystem: Environmental > Aquatic > Freshwater...
GTTCGCAGAGGGAAAAGAAGACCAGAAAATCCACAGAGTTCACAGATTCACACAGATTTTTCTTTGCCAGTGATACGCCGGTTTTTTCCACGGCCCTCCAGTTTTTTGATGCAATCGCCCCCATTACGTCGCCCTTTTCGCCAGAGCGCTGAGCAGCGGTTCGAGCAGGTCGAGATCGGCGCCGGTAAACGGCTCGGGGCTCCCCCCGCGCCCGCCTTCTTCCTCAGCGCAAACCCCCAAGCCGCCAGCGGCTTCGTCGTAGGCGCGGAGGTGGGATTGGAGCAGGCGCGCCAGCGCGGCGGCTTGGGCGCATGAGAGCGTGAGGCGGCAGACGGCGGCGCGCGGGCCTCCGGGATTCTCTGATGGGGTCATAGGTCACTTCCTTGTTGGTTTACCGAGCGAAACCGGTTCCTTCCGGCGCTCGCGGCGCACGTTTTACAACGGTTTTGGATGCGGCCCGCCTGCCTGGGCGTTTTTGGGGCTTTTATGACCGTTTTTGGGTAATATTGGGGCATCGCCGCTGTTGACGCCTGGTGGGGCGTCGCCAAGAGGGGCGACTTCCCCGCGGCTTTTCATTCCGCGAAGGGTCTTGCGGTTCAACCCGCGCAGCTCGGCTTCCTTCTGCTGCGAAAACACCACATAGGGGTTGATGAGTTTGACGAACAGCAGTCCGATTTGCTCGTCTGTCAGGTGGCTGTGGATCACCTCCAGCACGCGGGCATTGATGCGTGGGCGGAGGATCTCGAATAGTTCGGGAATCATGGATCGACGTTTGACTACGCAATAAGATGCGCTGGGAGCGAACAGAAGCACGGCGGGGACAGAAAGCAATCCGCTTCCGCCGCGCCCGCCGGAAACGGCGCGTGAATTTCTTCCACCTCCCCCTTGCGAAAGGCGAAACTTTCGATAACCTTCGGGCCTCATGCGTCGTTACGTCTGGATTTTCCTTGCCCTGCTCGTTTTTGAACTCCCGGCCCGCGCCATCTCCATCATCGAGGTCCGCAAAAGCCTGGTCCACATCACCACCACCGCCCAGGAGGCCAACTACAAGATTCCGTGGAACCCCGGTTCCGTCGGCGGCGGCAGCGGCACGGGCTTCATCATCGGGGACAACCGCATCCTGACCAACGCCCACGTTGTCAGCAACGCCCGGTTCATCTCGGTCGAACGGGAAAACGACCCGAAGCGCTACATCGCCAAGGTCCAGCACATCGCCCATGACTGCGACCTTTCCGTGCTCACGGTGGACGATCCCAAGTTCTTTGAGGGCACCGTGGCGCTCTCCTTCACAAACCAGATTCCGCAGATCGAGTCGTCGGTCTCGGTTTACGGATACCCGATCGGCGGGGACCGGCTTTCGGTCACCACGGGGGTCGTTTCCCGCATCGCCTTCCAGCAATACTCGCACACGATGGGGGATTCCCACCTTGCCATCCAGACCAACGCCGCCATCAATCCCGGCAACAGCGGCGGCCCGGTGTTGCAGGACGGCAAGGTGATCGGCGTGGCGTTCCAGGGCTTCAGCGGGGAGGTGGCGCAGAACGTCGGGTACATGATTCCCGTGCCGGTGGTGCAACGTTTTTTGAAGGACATTGAGGACGGGCATTACGACCGTTACATGGACCTTTCCATCAGCACCTTTTCGCTGCTCAACCCCGCGCAGAGACGGGCGCTCGGGCTCAAGGACGATGGCACTGGCGTGCTCGTGGGCAAAGTCTTCACGGGGGGGGCGTGCGACGGCGTGCTCAAAGCCGGCGATGTGATCCTGAGCATCGACGGGCATCCCGTGCAAAGCGACGGGTTTTTGGAACTCGAGGGCGAACGCGTGGAGATGCCCGAGGTGGTGGAGCGTAAATTCAAGGGCGACAGCGTGGCCTTCCACATCCTGCGGGATAAACAACCCCTGGATGTGACCGCGAAATTTGAACAAGCCTGGCCCTACAACATCCAGATCAACCAGTATGATGTGAACCCGCGCTACATCCTCTTTGGCGGGCTTCTTTTCCAGCCCATTTGCCGGGATTTCTTCCACGCAAACCAGATCGAGAATCTGCGCGTCCGCTACCTCTACAATTTTTATGTGACCGAGGAGTTTTACAAGGAACGCCCCGACGTCATCGTCCTGAGCAGCATTTTGCCGGACCCGGTGAATACCTACCTGAGCGGGTTCCGCGGCGGCATCGTGGATGAAATCAACGGAACCAAGATCAAGAGCCTCAAAGACATGGCCGAAGCCTTCGCCAAACCGGTCGATCAATACGTCATCAAAATGCTCGGCAACGGCCGTCCCATTGTCCTCGAACGAGCCGGGGTCGAGGCAGCCCGCGAGCGGATCAAAGCCCGTTACAACGTCCGCAAAGAACAAAACCTGAGCGAATAATTTCTATGTCTTTCCGCACCGCCCTTTTTTCCGCTTTTTTGAGCGCTTCTCTCGCCGTTTGCCTTCCCGCCGTTGTTGCGAAGGAAAGCGCGGCGCAAACCCAAAAAAACTCTCCGCAAAACCCGGCGTCCAAGCCGACCTCCGTGGTCCGCGTGAACGTGACCAGCCAGGCCTACGACTTCCTGCGGCCCTGGAGCAAACGCCCGCCCGTCCAGCGCCGCGCCGTGGGAGCGGTGCTGCCGGACGGCCGCATCCTGACCACCGGCGAGCAGGTGGCCAACGCAACCTACGTGGAACTCGAAAAACCCGACAGCGGGGAAAAGACCCCCGCCACCGTGGAGGTGGTGGACTACGAGTGCAATCTGGCGATCATCAAGCCCGCCAAGGCGGAATTTCTCGACGCATTCAAACCGCTCGCCCTCGCAGAGCCGAGTGTGGGAGACGACCTGGCCATCTTGCAACTGGAGAACAACGGCACCGTGCTCAACACCCGGGCGGTCTTCACCACGGCCGAAGTGGCCTCCTACCCCCAAGGAGACACTTCCCTGCTGCTCTACCGGGCCACCTCCTCCCTTCAACCGCGTGACAGCGGCTTCACCTCCCCCGTCGTCAAGGGCGGCAAACTGGTCGGCATGCTCCTCTCCTTTGATTCGCGCAGCCAGACCGCAGACATCATCCCCGCCCCCGTCATCCGCCATTTTCTCAAAGCCGCCTCCGCCAAAAGCGGTTATGTCGGGTTCCCTCGCGCAGGGATGTACTCCACGGCTTTGCGCGATCCCCAGCTGCGCCGCTACGCCGGGCTCACCAACGGCACCGGTGGGGTTTACATTACCGAGGTGCGCTCCGGCGGCCCCGCCGACAAAGCCGGCGTCCGCCCCGGGGACGTCCTGCTGGCCATCGGCGGCAACGCGGTGGACCAGGACGGCAACTACGTGGACCCGCACTACGGCAAGGTCTCCATCACCCACCTCCTCGCCTGCGAGCGCTTCGATGGGGAAAAGGTGCGCTTCAAGCTTTTCCGCCAAGGAAAAGAGCTGGACTGCGACGTGACGCTCACCCACCCCGACCTCTCCCAGTTGATCATCGAGCCCTACACCATCGACAAAGCCCCGCGCTACTACGTCCTCGGCGGCCTCGTCTTTCAGGAGCTCTCCCGCCAGTTCTTGAAGGAATGGGGGCCGGAATGGGTCCGCAAAGCCCCCGAGAAGTTCCTCTATTACGACTGCTTTCAGGACGAACTCTTCAAGAACGATCCGCGCCAGCGCATCGTCATCATGAGCAACGTGCTTCCCTCGCCTTGCACCGTCGGCTACGAGGAACTCAACTGCCAGGTCGTCACCTCGATCAATGGCGTGGCCTTAAAGAACCTGGCCGACATCGAAACCGCCCTCGCCAAACCCGTGGACGGCTTCCACAGGATCAAGGTGGACGGCCACCCCGGCGAACTCGTGCTCGACGCCAAGGAAGTCACCGGCATCGAAGCCGGCTTGATGCGCAATTACGGCCTGCCCTCGATCAAGCGGCTCTAAGAGCTTGTGAAAAAAGTGGGGGAGAAGCCCGCGCTCCGAATTTTTAGGTGGCTGCTTGGCCCGGGGCCATCGTTTTTGCTCCCGCGTCGCCTGCCACCAGACTTTTTCACTGGATCATCCTCGCCCATTCTGGAATGGATTAGCACAACCCTATTGATCCCGTGAACAACGCTTCCTTGCGCGCCTATTGTGCCCCTTTTTTTGTTTTCATGCTTTTGCTTGCTCTTCCCGATCTCTTTGGGAAAATGGCGAAATACTGGGTGTTTCCCCTGCAAACCCTCGTCTGTGGCGGACTGGTGATCGGCTTTTGGCGCCACTACGAAATCCGCCTGCCCAAGGGGTGGCTTTTCACGGTGGCCGTGGCGGTTTTGGTTCTGGTTATCTGGATTTCCCCCCAGGAGTGGCTGGGATTTTCCCGTCGCACGGACGGGTTCGACCCCAACGTGTTTCCCGCAGGCTCCGCCGCTTATTGGGGAACGCTCTCTCTGCGGTTCCTGCGTTTGGTTGTGGTCGTTCCTTTTTTGGAGGAAATCTTCTGGCGCGGGTTTTTACTGCGCTATCTCATCAATGAGGATTTTGAGAAGGTGCCGTTTGGCAGTTTCTCCTGGATGTCCTTTGGAGCGGTGACGCTTTTCTTCGGCTTGGCGCACTTTGGGCCGGATTTCGCGGCGGCGCTCCTCACCGGCGCGCTTTACAACCTCGTGGCCATCCGCACCCGCAGCTTGAGTTCCTGTATTCTGGCCCATGCCATTACCAACCTGCTTCTGGGTGTTTACATCATGACCACCCGGCAGTGGGGTTTCTGGTGACATTTGGGTATCCTTGGCTATCTTATCCCCACCCATGCATCACTCTTTTTTTCAAAAACTCATTTTGGTTGTGCTGGCGGGAGCGCTCACGGCGGGTGCCTATGAGGTGGTTTACAAAGGCATCGTCGTGGGAGCCGAAAACGCCATCAACGGTGGATACAAAGTTCCGGGCGAAAAAGTCACCCCGCGTCCCACGCCCCGCCGTTTCTAGGGGTTTCACATTTTTTAAGGAATGAAGATCGGTTTCGCCCAGATCAACCCCACCGTGGGGGACTTGAAGGGCAATCTTGAGAAAATCCTCACCGCCTATCGCAACCTTGTTGCGCAGGGAGCGGAGCTGGTGCTCAGCCCCGAGCTGGCCATCACGGGCTACCCACCCCAAGACCTCCTTTTCAAATCCCAGTTTGTTCCGCTCAACCTGGAAGCCTTGCGCACCCTGCACGCCGAAGTGGGCGAGGTGCCGCTCGTCACCGGCTACGTCGATTACAATCCGGGCACGGGGCGCCCCTTTCGCAACGCCGCCGCCGTCCTTCAGCGCGGGCAACCGCCCCGCAGCGTGTTCAAGTCCCTGCTGCCCACTTACGATGTCTTTGACGAAGACCGCTATTTTCAACCGGCGGAGACCGTCACCCTGTTGGAAATCAGCGGACGGCGCGTGGGCATCACGATTTGCGAGGACATCTGGACGGAAAAATACCTTCCCCGGCGGTTGTATGATTTCGACCCGCTGGGCTCCCTCGTCAGCGCGGGCGCGGAGATGATCCTCAACATCAGCGCCTCGCCTTTCTGCGTCGGCAAACCGCGCCAGCGCCGGGAGATGCTCTCCGCGTTGGCCGCCTGGCACAACGTCCCCATTTTCTACTGCAACGCCACCGGCGGCAACGACCAGCTCGTGTTCGACGGGAACTCCCTGGCCATCGCGGCAGGCGGCGGTCTGCTGGCCCAGCTCCCGGGGTTTGAAGAGGCGCTGCACGTCGTGGACACCTGCGCGCCCATTCTCCCGCACGTCCCGGAAATGAGCGAGGCGCAGGAACTCTTCGAGGCGCTTTCCCTGGGTCTGCGGGACTACCTGCGCAAGTGCGGCTTCAAGAGCGTCGTGCTGGGACTCAGCGGCGGCATCGATTCCGCTGTCACGGCCGCCATCGCCGTCCATGCCTTGGGGGCGGAAAACGTGCTGGGTGTGGCCATGCCCACGCAGTTTTCCTCGCAAGGGAGCATCGACGACGCCCTCGCCCTCGCCCGCAACCTCGGCATCCGCTGCCCCGTCATCTCCATCCAGCAGCCCTTCGAGACATTCCGCGAACTGTTGGCCCCGGAATTCGCCGGGCTGGCCGAGGACACCACGGAGGAAAACATGCAGCCTCGCCTGCGCTGCATGGTCCTCATGGCCCTCTCCAACAAGCACGGCCATCTCCTCCTGAGCACGGGCAACAAGAGCGAACTCGCCGTGGGTTACTGCACCCTCTACGGGGACATGGCGGGCGGTCTTGCCATCCTGAGCGACGTCCCCAAGACCCAGGTCTATGCCCTTGCCCACTATATCAACCGCGAACGCGAGATCATCCCCCGCTCCAGCATCGAAAAGCCTCCGAGCGCTGAATTGAAACCCGACCAGACAGATCAGGACACCCTGCCCCCCTACGATCTGCTTGACCGCATCCTTGCCCTCTACGTGGAAGAAAACCTCACTGCGCGGGACATCATCGCTCAGGGATTCGACGAAAAAACCGTTCGCTGGGTCGCCCGCAAGGTCGATCTCAACGAATACAAGCGCGAGCAAGCCGCCCCCGGCCTCAAAGTCACCAGCCGCGCCTTCGGCATCGGGCGCAGGATGCCCATCGCCCAGCGGTTTGTGGATTAAGACTGCTTGGCTTGGGTGATGTGCGGTTCACGCAGATAGATCGGCTCCAAGTCGCCACGCGCCACGATGGAGAGGTCCGCCGCCGCCAACCGCGCAAGGCGTTCGGCACAGGGGGTGCGAAATGCGAGGGCTGCGGGGATCACCGCCGGGATTTCCTCGGAGGCGAGGACAGGGAGCGGGCAGGCGGCGAGTTTTTGGGCCAGTTCCTCAGCCGAGAGCAGCACCGGCCCCTCCAGGCATTGGCCCTTGCGAACGTGGGCGAAGTAATAGCTCTCGCGCCGGGCATCGCCCAGGGCAATATATTCCCCCTCCTCCAAAGCCACGATGGAGGGCAACCCGACCAGTTCCGCGCCTGTCGCCAGCGCGAAACCTGCGGCGGCGGAAATGGCGATGCGCACCCCGGCATACGACCCCGGCCCCAGGCCCACGGCGACACGGTCGATGCGCCCGCCCTCTGGCAGGGACGCCAGCGCGCGTTCCAGGGTGGCAAAGAGTTGCGAGCTGTGGCTGCGGCCCGCCCCGCACGACTCGGAAAAGACGATTTTCCCCGCGCACAATACGGCCACGCTTCCCTGGTGGGTGGAGGTTTCGATTGCCAGTGTTGTTTGAGGAGTTGGGTTCACGGTTTTCAAAAGCTCTTACCACAGAGGCCGCGAATGGCACGTTTAATACGACTTATGAGACCTGTTCCTCCACCCGGCGCAGTACCACGCTCGCGTTGATCCCCCCGAACCCGAACGCGTTGTTCATGGCGGCGCGGAGCGGTTGGTGGCGTCCGTGGTGGGGGACGATGTCGAGGTCGCACTTCGGGTCGGGCGTCTGGTAATGGAGCGTGGGAGGCACGTAGCCTTCCGACAGAGCCAGCGCGCAGAGGAGCGTTTCGATGGCTCCCGTCGCCCCGAGCGGGTGGGCGGTGAACGGCTTGGTGCCGCTGACGGCCAGCCGCTGCGCGTGCGCCCCGAACACGGTTTTGATGCACGCGGTTTCGTTGGCGTCGTTGAGCTGCGTGCCGCTGGCGTGGGCGTTGAGGTAGTCCACCTCCTCGGGCTGCATTTCAGCGTCCGCGAGGGCTTCGCGCATGCAGGCGGTGACGCTTTCGCCCGAGGGGAGGGGAGTGGTCATGTGGAACGCCTCGTTGTTGAGCCCGTAGCCGCACACTTCCGCGTAAATGCGCGCGCCGCGGCGGAGCGCGTGCCCGTATTCTTCCAGCACCAGGCTCGCGGCGCCCTCACCCATTACGAAGCCGTCCCGATGGAGGTCGAACGGGCGATAGGCCAGCTTCGGCTCCCCCTGCCAGCGGCTCATCGTTTTAATCTGGTCAAACGCGCCGAAGGTGAGCGGGCTCAGTGGCGCTTCGCTGCCGCCCGCGATCATCACGTCCGCGCGGCCTTCACGCAGATAGCGCATCGCTTCGCCCACGGCGATCACTCCACTCGCGCACGAGTTCGAGTTCGTCGTTCCCGGCCCCCGGAACCCGCATTCGATGGCGATGTTGGCATGCGTCGCCCCGCCAAAAATCTCCAGCGCCAGCGCCGGATTCACTGCACGCATCCCCTTTTTCAAAAACCGGGTGTGCTCCTCCTCCGCCTGCGCGATGCCCCCCAGCGCACTCCCGAACGCAACGCCCACGCGCGGCTGCGGCGTTTCGCGTGACCACGGCAGGCGCGCATCCTCCAGCGCCAGCAGGGCGGAGGCGACGGCGAACTGCGAGCAGCGGTCAAGCCGCTTGAGACGGTGCGGCGGGAAGACGGAAGCGGGGTCCCAGTCCCGCACCTCCCCGGCGCAGCGGGCATGGAAGGGACTGGCGTCAAAGTGCGTCACGGGGCCGATCCCGCTGAAGCCGGCCTGGACGTTGCGCCAGAAGGCGTCCCGTCCCACGCCGGAGCAGGTGATGGGGCCGAGACCCGTGATCACAACGCGCCGAGGTTTCATGATTGGTGGAAAAGACAAACCCCCTTACTTTGGCGGGAAGTTCCCGCCCCGGCAAGCCGATCTGTTCGCTGAATTCCTTGCGCGATCCCAAATAAACACCCCTCATTGAGGAGACACCGACGAATGACGGGCGCTTGTTTCAGGGGGGGGATTCGGAAAAAACATCCTCTCCACCAACCTCCCAAGCCGGATGCCCTGAATATCTCCAGCATAATAAAGCCCCCATGCCGCCATTACGGAAGCGAAAATGCAAAGCAACATTGCAAGACTCGCACTGGCGGCGTGTCCGAACATTGCATTACGCAATCCAACATAAGCCCAGCAGCCAAATGAGAGGATGATTGGCATATGGATTACGTAAATAGAAAACGATATCTTTCCCAAAAAAGCAAAGACTCCAAGCTCCAAGACACGCCGCAAGGTCTTTGACATCAACGTGCCTCCCACAATCATTGTGGCCGCGATGGGATGCCACGCAAGTTTCAATGAAATCCCAGCGTGAGAGGTCAACCACCCTGGTAAACCTCCCCCAAGAAATAGTCCCACTCCCACCATCGAAAAAGACACCCACAGTGGCGCATTAAGGGGTTGTGACAATTTTTCTCGCCGGGTGTATAGGTCGCACATTGCAATGCCGCAAATGAAATCCACAAAGTAATCCTCGAAGACAAAAGCCAGCAGGACATAAATTACACCGCGTTGAGAGACCCCCCCAAAGAGGGATAATACCGAAAACACGAGAAATGAACCCGCCAGCTCGATCGGCATTGTCCACAAGGCAGAATTCAACAATCGATCACAGTTAAAAAAAACACCAAACAACCCTTGATTGAGCGCTTCCCAAAAGTTCATTTCTCCAAACGATCCGAAATCGCCCAGCCAATGTTTTCCATCGATCGGAGGGAACGCCATCATTTTTGCGGCCTCCACATTCCAGTAAAAACCCGCTTGCAAAAAAACCCAACCAAGCATCGTTGCGATAAACACAGGAACCACAAGGCGAAAATAGCGTCGGAGAGCTGCCGATGGCAAAACTTTTGGACTTTGGGTGCGGAAAAACGAAAGCGAAAGCACGAAGCCGCTGAGAACAAAAAACACTCGAACCGAGAGGGAGCCGTTCACGAATAATTTCAGAATGGGCCTTACGAACTTAGACACACCATCCTGCGCACTATAGACATTGGGAAAAAAAGTCAGGACCAAATGATGAACAACAACAACAAAAGCCGCTACTCCGCGGATCGACTCTAGAAAAATCAGCTTTTTTCCCGAGATCTCGGGAATCGGCCTTGCTTCCATCCTCGTTTCATGGGTTCCTATCGTGGCGATTTCCACGCCATCCACCGGGGCCGAACAACCGCATTTTTCGGAATTTTTGGCTAATAAGGCATCCATTAAAAACAAAAACAGGTAATGAGGTGGAAAGTGACACCACGAAATTCGCGCCAATATCGGCACGTGCATTTTTTTGTCGATTAAAATTTCGATGTGATTGCTGATTTTTCCGCAGCGCTTGAATCCTTCACGAAATCTCTTGCTTGAATTTTCCGCAGGACCGGTTATAAATGGAAATCAAATGCGTCATTTGCTGACCAGCCGACTTACGTTGCTCCACGGGTTTTCGCTCTAAAAAGCGGATTGTCTCGCGGAGCCTTTTATCGTAATTCGGCTGCGGCTGCTCCCGGTGGAGGCGGTTGCACCGCTTCTCTACTTCACCCATCCACCACCGAGAGAAAGTTTTTTTATGTCAGACAAAGTCATCATTTTCGACACCACGTTGCGCGACGGCGAACAATGCCCCGGCGCATCCATGAATTTGCGGGAAAAAATGGAGGTCGCCCGGCAACTGGCGCGCCTCAACGTTGACGTCATCGAAGCCGGGTTCCCGGTGATCAGCGATGGCGACTTCGAGGCGGTGAGCAAGATCGCCACGGAAATCCACGGCCCGATCATCTGCGGCCTGGCGCGTTGCGTCGCCAAGGACATCGAGGCCGCCGGAGCCGCCGTGAAAGCGGCGGGCGAGCGCGGGCGCATCCATGTCTTTTTGGCGACATCCGCCATCCACCGCGAGTTCAAGCTCAGCAAAGCCCGCGAGGAGATCATTCGGATGGCCGTGGAGGGGGTCAAACGCGCCAAGGCCTTGTGCCGCGACGTGGAGTTCTCGCCCGAGGACGGTTCGCGCACGGAACCGGATTTTCTGGCGCAGGTGGTGCAGGCCGCCATCGAAGCCGGGGCGACGACTGTGAATATCCCCGACACCGTCGGCTTCGCCGTGCCGGAGCAGTATGCGGCGTTGATCAGCTACTTGAAGAACAACGTGCGCAACATCGACGACGCGGTCATCAGCGTGCATTGTCACAACGATTTGGGGTTGGCCGTGGCCAACTCGCTCGCGGCCATCAAGGCCGGGGCGCGGCAGGTCGAGGGGACCATCAACGGCATCGGCGAACGCGCGGGCAACGCGGCGTTGGAGGAGGTTGTCATGGCGCTCAAGACGCGCGCGGATTTCTTCAGCGGCATCGAGACCGGCGTCAACACGCGCGAGATCGTGAAATCCTCCCGCCTCATCAGCCGCATGAGCGGGTTGTTGGTGCAGCGCTCCAAAGCCATCGTCGGCGAGAACGCTTTTGCCCACAGCTCGGGCATCCACCAGGACGGCATCCTGAAGAAACGCGAGACCTACGAGATCATGGACCCGCGCGAGGTCGGCTGGGGGGACACCGAGTTGCCGTTGACCAAACACAGTGGCCGCCACGCCATGGTCAAGCGCCTGGAACATTTGGGCTACAAATTGAGCGATGCGGAGATCGAAGGCGTCTTCATCCGCTTCAAGGAAATCGGCGACAAAAAGAAGTTCGTCTATGATGACGATTTGTCCGTGCTCGTGGACGACTCGATGGTCGCCAATCTCGAAGGCTACACGCTGGACTACATCCACGTGGCCAGCGGCAGTTCGACCATCCCCACCGCCACCGTGCGGATCAAGCGCGGCGAGGAAATACTGCAGGATTCCAGCCCCGGCAACGGCGCCGTGGATGCTGCGATGAAAGCCATCGACCGCATCCTGAACCAGCGCGGGCACTTGGTGGAATACAACGTGCAAGCCGTCACGCAGGGAAAGGACGCGCTGGGCGAGGTGACGATCAAATGCGACTTCGGGAACGGCCACCTGGTTACCGGAAAGGGAGCCAGCACCGATGTCATCGAAGCGAGCGCCCGGGCCTACCTCAACGCCGTTAACCGCGTCTTGAGCGGCAAGGCGCTCGCGCGGACGGATGCGGCAGCCACACCGTAGGGCGTTTTATTTTCACACGAAACACGAAATCACAAAGGTGTGTGCTCGTGCTTCGTGTGAGATATTCTTTTAATGAGACGGGGGTTGGCGGGTGAGGAAGGGGGCTTGAAATTTAGGGAAGGGAACCCTATTATGGCGCGGTGCCAACGATTCTCAGAGAACGCGGTTATCGTTTTTTCTTTTTCATGGCTGATCGTTACGAACCACCCCATATTCATGTTCAGCGGGAGGATTGTTCCGCAAAACTCTGGCTTGATCCGCTCGAATTCGCCTTCGTTGAGGGTTTTCGGGAACACGACTGCCGGGAGATACTCGAAATCACGCGGGATCACCTCGACGAATTTCGAATTGTGTGGTATCAAACTTTTGGAGGCTTGAATTCCAATGAATGAGCTACGCATCAGCACCGTATCCTTTTCCGGCGATCTGCTCACCGTTACGTTTGCCGACGGACAACAAGTGAGCGTGCCGGTCGCGTACTTTCCGCGCCTCCAATCGGCATCGCCCGCCCAGCGGGCCGAATGGCAGCTCATTGGCCGGGGGTTGGGCGTCCATTGGGAGTCGGTGGATGAGGACTTGTCCGTGGAGAACATCCTCACGGCATACAGCCGCCACCGGAAGGCGAGCTACGCGGCATCTGCGGCGTAGAGAACGCGAGAGCATCTTTTTTTTCAAGGGAGAAAAAAATTGCTTCGTGGCGGGTGTGAATACGTTAAAGTGCTGACATGATTCTTTACCGTGCTCGCGGTCTTCAAGCCCTGCACTGCGCATTTCAGGCAGTGGCGGCATCTGGAGCCTTTGGAGCCTGGCTTTTATTTTTTATTCACTTTTTTCCGAAAGCCGGTCCCGGCGGCAGCCTATTGTTTTTTATCAAATATGGTGTGTTGGTGGGGATCGGTGTGGCGATCAGCCATTTGCATACGGCCAAGCAGAGGACGGATTTTTTGAACCTGGGGTTCGTTGAGAATTGCGCGGTGAGTTTTCGCCAGACCTTGACTGTTCTGCTGGTCGTGCTGTCTTTCCTGGTAGCATTCAAGCATCTGAGCATCTCGCGGGAGTTCATCTTCAGTTTTATGCCGGTGCTCTTCCTGCTCATGATGTTCACTAATCGCGCCTTTCCTCTGTGGCTGGCGCGGTTTGTTTTTTCCGGCAGCTACGTGCAAAACACCATCCTCCTGGGGTCGCGTCGGGGAGTGTCCCGGTTGAATGAGTGGCTTTCCACCAAGGTGCTTTACGGGGTCAAGTTGAAGGGGGCCGTCACGGATGGTGTCGTGGATGATCATGCACGCACGCTGCCGCATCTCGGTTCCATCGCCCACCTCGAAGATCATATCCGCAGCGTGAACGCCACGCAGGTCATCGCTGTGGATGTGCCGCACTCGCCCGTCGTCGTCAATCATCTGGCAAACACTTGCCAGCGCATGGGCGTCCGCTTGTTGCTCGCCAATGATTTTGAGTTGATGCTGGGGCGGCGCATTTCCATGATCGAGGAAGACGGCATCCATTTCATCAGCTTCCACCGCGAACCGCTTGAATCGCCGTTCAACCGCCTGGTGAAACGGGCCTTGGATCTGGCGGTCTCGCTGCCCGTGGTCGTAATACTGCTTCCTCCCTTGAGCCTGTTCGTTTGGCTCCTGCACCGGTGGCAATCTCCCGGCGGGCTCTTCTTTTACCAACTGCGCACGGGGCTCCAGGGCCAGGATTTCCTGTTGTATAAATTCCGCACGATGCACCCCAACAACCCTGACGAGGCAAGGCAGGCTCAGCAGAATGATGAACGCATCTTTTCCGCAGGCCGTTGGATGCGCAAGATGAGCATCGATGAAATCCCCCAATTCATCAACGTGCTCAAGGGGGAAATGAGCGTCGTCGGGCCTCGCCCGCACCTGCGTCAGCACGACGATTTGTTCCGCCAGAAAATGATTTCCTACGGCGTTCGCACCTTTATTAAACCCGGTATTACCGGCCTCGCCCAAGTGCGCGATTTGCGCGGGGAAATCCTCGCCGACAAGGATGTGATTGACCGCGTGCGGAGTGATCTTGACTATTTGGAGAACTGGTCGCTGCTATTGGATTGCGAAATCATTGCCCGCACGGCTTGGAAAGTGATTTTCCCGTCCAAAAGTGCGCGTTAACGCTGGGAGGGATTCTTTCTCAAGGGGGCGATTCTCCCGGCCAGCAGCCGCGTGAAAATCTCCGCCCCCTGCTGGTTGATGTGCCCGGAATCAAACCGGTTTTGTTTTTCGAAAAGCTCGGGGTAGAGGAGGGGATCGGCGAAATTTAAATTCGCAAGCGCGGGATGAACGCTCGGGTCGGGGAGAAACACATTCTTTGCCGCCACGGGGGGGGCAAAGGTGATCATCTGCCCGCCGAAGGATTCAATGAGCCGACGCTTTGCCTGCAACTCATACTGGCTGGCTCTTGTGGCGTAGTCGGGAAGGGTTGGTTTTTGCAAAACCTTCTGGAGCTTTGCCTGGAGAAGAGACCATTCGCCTTCGCTGATTTTGGAGACGGGCGTGTCATACATGACATAGCCGTCGTTGTATTTGCCGATGTCCTGGAGCGGCGTGGGCTCCTGTTTTACAAGCCGGGCTTCCAACCATTCGAGGCCGCGCCCCACATTGAGGCTCTTGTTGACCGTGGTGTCCAGATTGTAGCGCAAGGCTCCCAATGTGGCCAGGATGGCTTTTGGCGTGAAAGCGCCGTGTTTACCGGCGTGCTCCTCAAGGATGCCGCGGCAGATGTGTGTGAAGCGTTGGAAATCATGCCAGTACACGCCGCGCAGGGTGCCCAGCGAGTTGGCGTCGGCTTCGATGCGCAGGGCGTTGGCCTCGACGACCACCAGTTTGAGCGGCGCCTTGCGACCGGCAAGCGCTTTCTCCAGTAGATAGGTGTCTTCCGGGGAACGCATGCCATTGATGCCGAGATTAAAGGAGTGGGTCGGCATCCCCGCCTGGGCCATGCAACGGTCAAAGATTTGGGGGATGATGTGGCAAAAGGTGCGGCTTGATCCGATGAAGAGCGTGTCGTATTCATCGCCATGCCGGGAAAACCAGTCGAGCTTGCCTTTGACCGTCGGCACCGGAGGGAAGGGGAGCAGACGGTCGATCACGCTGGCAGTGCCGAAAAGGCCGCCGCAAAACAGCGCCAGCAGCAAGGCGACGTGCAGGGGCCGAGATATTCCGGATGATGGCGGGGCTTGCTGCGGGAGGCGTAATGACGGCTCCAGTTCGGTTGGAAGGGTTGTCGGCGGCATCGGGTGTGAAGGAGGGCGATTAAAACTGGAAGTAAATGAACGGGGCGTATTTCGCGGGGATGAACAGGAGGATCACCGCCGTCATGCAGCCGTAAGCCGTGGCAAAAAGGGGCTCGGGACAGCTCCGCCACCAAGTGGAAAACACGCGTTTGAAATTCAGCCAATGAACGAAGGCCAGACCCGCAATGACAGCGAAAAGCCGGAGGTCGAGCTCCTTCAGGCCGCCGGTCTCGGAAAGGAATCCCAGTCCGCTAAAGGCTCGCGTGATGTGGATGGCCCGCGCGAAGTCCTCGCCGCTCATCGGTTTGGAAAGGTCCGCTGCGCGGAAAAAGATGAGGCATGCGCTCACAAAATAGAAGGTGAGCACGGTCGCGGCAACACGCCACGCGGTGCTCTCCTTTGCCTTGTTCCACGCTTGCGTCCGCGCTGTCCATTCCCGGTGGCCTATCAACGCCAACCCGTGCAGGGCGCCCCAGGCCGCGAAGGTCCACCGGCTCCCATGCCACAGCCCCCCCAGGAACATGGTGAGCAGCAAATTCCGGTAAACGAACGCCTTGGAACCCCGGTTGCCTCCCAGGGAAATGTAGAGATAATCCCGCAACCAGGTGGAGAGGCTGATGTGCCAGCGCTGCCAGAATTCCGTCACGTTGCGGGAGAAGTAAGGGAAATCGAAATTCTTCGTCAGGTCGTAGCCCAGCAGACGCGCGCAGGCGATGGCCATGTCCGTGTAGCCGGAGAAATCGCAATAAATCTGGATCGCGTAGAGGGGAGCGGCGATCCAGGCGCTCAGGGCAGTGTAAGCGGTGGGCGCGGCAAAATAGCTGTCCACAAACGGGGCGATGCTATCCGAGACGCAGGCTTTTTTGACAAAGCCGACCATGAAAAGAACGAGGGCGCCGCGCACATCGATATCCGCCCACTGGCGCTTTTGCGCGAGTTGCGGCAGGAAGCTCACGGCGCGGACAATCGGCCCGGCCACGAGCTGCGGGAAGAAGGCGATGAACGTCGCAAGGTTCAGAAAATTGCGCTCCGCGGGGCGGTGCCGCCGGTACACCTCGATCGTGTAGCTCATCGACTGGAAGGTGTAAAAGCTGATGCCCACCGGGAGGATGATTTTGAGCGTGTGCGGGGAAGCCGGCAGCCCGATCCATGAGGCGAACGCCAGGGCCGAATCCAGGAAGAAGCCCATGTATTTGAAATAGAGCAGGACGCCGATGTTCACGCAGACGCTGGCCGTCATCCAAAGCTTGCGTGTGCGCTCTTGCGGGCTGTCTTCCAAGCGGAGGCCGACGACATAATCCATGCAGGTGGACGCCAGAAGCATGAACGGAAACCACCATCCCGGCGGCAGGGGCTTGCCATCCATGACCCCGGTTCCCAGGAAGAACGCGGCGTAGAAAAAATAACTGCACCCCAAAAGCCATGCCTTGCGGGCGGCGTTGCCGGAAAGCGACCAGTAAACGCTGAAGACAATGAGGAAAAAATAAAAAAAACGGGATTCGACGAAGAGCATAAAGGGTGCGGAGCCGCCCCCTGTGCGGACCTTGAGGCGGTAAAGCCGCCCAATCTATGCGCTTTTTGGAAAGAAAAAAGCCTGGATTTTCTCGCCGCTCATGACCTGTTGCCTCAAAAGTTTTGCCGTCGAGGAGAGCGGAAGGAAAAGGATGGAAAAAGGACGTTGACTCAAAAAGGATGACACCGGCAACCCATATGAATGCCGATGAGTCAAAAAGTAAGAGAAGAGATGCTGCCGCGATTGAAGCAGCGGTATGTAGCCCGGGGCATCGCGGCGATCACGTCCGGCGGCAGCGGTTCGGTCACATCGCCGATGCCGCAGCGGATCAACCGCCGGGCGATCTCCGGGAAGAGATAGCCGGCCTTGAGTTTGAGGTAGTTGTCGTTGAGTTGAACCATCGCGGCCTAATCAGGTAGCGGTTCCGGGGGGGGCAGGGCAAGCCGGGGGTGAAAAAACGGAGAGGGTTGACACTGGCAACCGGGCGTGTTGCCCCGCCGCGATTTGCATTGACGTTCCTGCGGTATTGAAGTGTTATTATAAGTTTGCGCCCAACTCTATGAACTCATTCCGCTTTCTGTGCCAATCGCTTTGCGCAGTCGTGTGTTTGGGCTTGGTTGGCGCCGGCACCCCTGCGAGAGCTGTAGTGGTTTCGCCGGTTCAGTCTCCTGCGGATCCGCTGGCGTTGCCTGTCGCGGCCCCCGTGGACATCGGGGGGAGCGATGCCGCATCGGCGGCTTTCATGAGATCACTCCCCGCCCTCAAGGCTCTCGTTCAGTCCAAGATACCGGCGACCCATATCGGAGCCATCGACGCGGCCTCGATGGCCCTTAACCCCGCCTCGCTCCGGCTCGCCACCGACACGTCGGTGCGCGTCTATTTTTTGGGCGAAAGCGCGGGCAATCACAACTCGCTCGGATTTAATACGTTTGCTCCCGGAGCGGCCATTCCCACCGCCTCCACTCCCGGCATCACCTCTGATGCGAAGCTGATCTTTCCCAACATGTCCAGCAGCGAACCGGGCAGTATCAGCGCGGCCAACAACTCGATCCGCACCGCCGCGGAGCCGCTGCTCACGGGGGATTTTGTCGATCTGGGCACCTTCAGTGCGGGCACCCTGCTGGACTTCTTTTTTATCGCCTATGGCGCCAGCGGGGGCACGACCGCCTTGGGTGAAGAGACCGCCCGAAACTTCGATAACATCCAGCACTTCGTCTCCTTCTCCAGCCCCGGCAGCCCCTATCAGGTGCTTTCCTTTGAGGACAGCTACCATGGAGGTGACCTGGATTACAATGACGGGATATTTGCCTTGGAGTTCACCTCGATGAGCGCCATGGTTCCAGAGCCCGGAACTTGGGCCGGACTGGCCGGGCTGTGTCTCATGGTGGGCTTTAATGCCCTGCGCGGCAAGGCGCTCGGACGGGCTTCCCCTTCCGCCTAAGGCCCGGATCCAACAAGATATGCCTCGGTTCCAATCGGGAGATTGGGAACGAGGCCAAAAGAAACGACTACTCTTAGTAGTAATACGACCTCAGTTTCGGTCACTTTTTGGAACCCGAATATCCTTGAGCTTCCATTTGCCGTCCTTTGTAAGGCGATAAACTTCCTCCAACTCACCGTCGAAATTGCCAAGACCGAATTTCGAAAAATCGAACTCTTGATTGGCCTCCTTTGGGCGTAGCCCATACTCGACTATCACAAACTCACTCTTGGAAATCCATTCTCCAAAACTCTCCCCAGGATTCGCGTTCGTCGTAAGATAATCAAAGACCTTGCCTTTTGGGTGTGTGCTGGCATCCGGCAATGTGATAGGGCTCGCGTGGTGGCCAGTTATCGAATAGAGCACAAAGCTGTGCATCATTCGACCAACGCGAAAGGTGACCGCGAGCCATTTGCTGTCGGGACTCCAATGTGCCGAAACATTGGAGGATGTTCGTCCCCAGCCTCCGCCTCCTGCGTCCACCTCCTCCAAGCGCCCAATTCTTTTTTGGGTGCGAGCGTCCATCAAAAAAACCGCGTCATCCTCGGGCTCGCTCAACTCTTCGGCAACCTTATCCGTATAAACAACAACTGCAAATTGCTTGGATGGCGAGAGCCCTCCAGAAACAAGGATCGGGTCAATATCGTTGGGCTTGCGCGCGCACAACGACGCCACTGGCACGAATACTTCACCAAGCAATTTGAGATCGGTAAACTGGGTGTAATCAAGAGTGACCCGCGTAGTCACGCGAGCCCTCGTTGCCTCACATCCATACGTTTTCCAGTTGCTGCGCGGGATAATCGCTGATTGATCATACCTCAAATCCGGGAAAATCGGCTCCAATATTAGGCGAGAGAAACGCCGCGTGCCCCATTCCTTTTCTGGTTCGAACGATATCTTGGAAAATTCCACCGTCATGAGGAAGCCATCTTGGAAGGGGCCTCGCACGGTGCTGAGTTCCTTGGCTGGACTGCCGTCTAAGCGTTTGTTTTGGTTATTGGGCCAATCGCGAACGTGATAGGCGATCACGAGGCTTTGACTATCCTTGGTGATCACGATTTCGGGATGGGCCTTGATTACCTCGCTCTGCTCCAAGGCACTCAACACATCCGCGAGCCTATTGGAGATCAAACCCTGAGCCTCATCGGCACAAAGCCCTAAACTGGCAAAAAAAATAAACGCCACAGCGGTGCAGAAGCTTTGGAATTGAGTTCTCATAATAGACCGTGCGCGGAAACCTTGCGGAACTTGACGATGGGCAATATCGGAAACCAGCGAAAAATCTACTGCGGAGTTGCCCCCACCACCAGCACGGTCTTCATCCCCGCTGCCGTGGCGCTTTGGATGCCGAGCTGCGTGTCCTCGAAGGCGAGGCAGCGTTCGGGCGCTACGCCGATGCGGCGGGCGGCTTCCAGAAACGGGTCCGGGGCGGGCTTGCCGTTGACGTAATCTTCCGCGCCCACGATGGCGTCGAATTTGTCGGCGATCCCGAGCGCGGTGAGCGTCTTGATGACGATGGCCCGGTGCCCGCCCGAGGCCACGGCGATCGGTTTTTTGCCGTGAAACTGGAGGGCAAAATCGACCACCGGCTGGATCGGCAGGATTTTCGGGATCAATTGCACGTAGAGGCTCTCCTTGTATTGGGCGGTCTCCACCACCGGCATCTGGTGGCTGTGGCGTTCGTTGAGGAGCTCGACGATCTGCTCCGTGGGCATCCCGCCCAGCTCGTAAAAGAGCGCCTCTGGGAATTCGCAGGCGTATTCCGCCAAGGCCGTGCGCCACGCCTCGTAGTGGAGGGGCATGGTGTCGGCCAGCGTGCCGTCGCAGTCGAAAATGTAGCCGTCGAAGTCGCCATCAGGGATTTGCAGGTTCATGAGAGTAGGAATTATCAGGAAATCAGGAAAAAGAAAGGAACGACCGCCGCGCGATGACCGGGAGAAGGGACCCACGGCTTTCCAGAAGGGATGGCTTGTCGGCATCTCTTCTTCCCTTGAATTTCTAGGTTCCTGATGCTCATGGGATTTAGGCTTCTTCCATTTCCACCGGGATGGCCCGGCAGTAGTCTCGCCAGCCGGGAGTAGTCCAGACGTTGGGAAAGCCGAGACACTGGGAGGGCTTGACGGCTTGCAGGACGCAGCCGCCGTTTTCCAGGAAAAAGCAGGATCCGTCGGGCTTGTCGATGAGCGCGAGGCCGTTGCGCAGCGGCGTGAGCCGGGTGAAGCGCTGGATGAAATCCTCCTCGCTCAACCCGAGGTGCGCGGCGATGCGGGGAATCTCCGCTTCCGTGATCCGCACAAAGCCGGGCCGCAGGCAACACGCCGTGCAACGCTGGCATTGGTAGTGGATTTTGGCGGCCATGAAAGGGGGAGAAGTTCGCGCCAATCCCCCCCGGCAGGCAAAGCAAAAATGCATTTTCAGCCCGAACTCCCAAGTCAGAAGAGGTTTTATCCGCAGATTGCGCAGAGGAACGTAGATTATTTAGGGAATCACTGATTAAAGCGGCATGCGGCTGGATGTGGTCAAGTTTTGCTGGATGCCGAAGCGGGGAGCAGTGGCAATATCAGAAGATATTGACGCTGCGAGCGGCGATGGCAGACAGTGAAAACTTGACCACATCCAGCCGCATGCCGCTTTAATCAGTGGTTCCTTAGGGCTTGTTACCCCTTTGAGAAGAGCCTTCGCCCTGGGCCAATGGCCATTCAGGACAAGCTCGATGCCATGGAAAACTCGCGGAGCTGGAAACTCACCCGCCCCCTGCGCAAAATCCGTAGGGCTCTGCGTTAGCTAGAGCTTGTGGCTTCTTTCTGGTAATCTGCGGATTCCTTTTTCGCTTTTTGGGTTCAGCGGAAAACGGCGATCCGGTAAGACCGCTTTCCAAGCCCTTGACGATGTGAAGGGTGCGGGGCTTGGCCGGAAAGGGGGAGCAGGGAGGCCGGCTGGGCCCCGCTTTATTTTCAACGCGAAGTGCGTCGAACGCGTAAGCGGGGTTGAATACCCCCCCAGAGAAAATCAGGAAAGCGCCGCTTTGCGCTCGTCCGGGGTGAGTTCCCGCCAGTGACCGGGCGGGAGATCGCCCAGCCGGAAGTCCCCGATCTGCACGCGCACCAAGCGCAGCGTTGGGTGCCCCACGGCGGCCGTCATGCGGCGCACCTGCCGGTTCTTCCCCTCGGTGAGTTCCAGCGCGAGCCAGCAATCCGGCACATTTTTGCGAAACCGGATGGGCGGATCCCGCGGCGGCACCTCCG
>Ga0209697_10003485_pt1 | contig 21298 bp, 23 predicted proteins | sample AliMusrvi5mmetaG_FD_184115 | JGI IMG/M metagenome (GOLD analysis project Ga0209697, IMG submission 184115) | Freshwater lake bacterial and archeal communities from Alinen Mustajarvi, Finland, to study Microbial Dark Matter (Phase II) - Alinen... | ecosystem: Environmental > Aquatic > Freshwater...
AACCGGTCCTTGACGGGGCTAATCTCAGTGCAGATGCTTGACATCAGAAGGGCTTGTGACTAAAAACACCTAAAGGTAATACTCTAATATTAAAGAAAAAATAGGATCTATTACGTATATAGACTGTTCGCTTAAAGCTGGATCCACCCAGGTTTCAGGCTTAGGCTGTTTGCCCTGATTGGTCACAATATTGTCAGGCATGATGCTTGACCCTACGACACAATCAACATCCCGCTCAGTATTATCATTTGTGAGTATCTGTACGATGTAATCAAAACCTGTTAGTAAAAACTGTAAGATCGTGTCTCGATTTCTACATGCATGGGAACATCCGGAAATCATCGGCGGCAAAAGGCTGCATTGCCTGGCAACATATATTGGCAACAAGCTGCTGCCGAGAGGAAGACGAAGGAGACTTGGGAGTAGTGTCTTTTCAAAGTGAAGCCGACGATCCGACAATTGTCAGCTGGAGTTCCTTCAGTATCTGATTTCTCGTATTTTCCTGCTGATTGAGGAGAATAGCAAAGGGAATAAGTGCCTCGCCCTTCGGGAAATATCCGGCAAAACAGTAGACACCGGTAAGGGTACCGCTTTTTAATGGGATGGTCTCCCGTTGTTTGAGGAGAGCGGCGAACGGCTTGAAGCGATTCAGTATCCGGATAAAAGCGGCGGGACTGATCCGGTTTTGCCTTGATAGCCCGGCTCCTTCCATCATAATCGGGAGGCCCTTGGGAAAACCAAGGGTCGTTGTCGTATAGTTGCTAAAGGTTTTTCGGGATTTTTCCCAAGTTGCGGGCAGACCGTAGGTGTGTATGCCGCACGCCAGAAAGAGTTGGTTGGCGATGAAATTATTGGAAAATTTCAGACAATCCTTGATAATTTCCTCAAGGTCCGACCGGCTGCGGTGGATAAGAATGGGTTTCAGATTCCTGGGCGTTGCCTGAATCTTCCAAGGATGCCGAATGCCGATACCGGCCTGCTGCAATTGCACCGTAAAAAGTTCTCCTACGTAGCGCAACGTAGAAGATTTTCCAGGCTTTGAAGGGAGCGTATTGATATTGAGGCGATGCGAACCGGGAGGAAGACCGGTGCCGATTTCCCGCATTAAAGGGAGGAGCGGAGTCTGGGTTTCCCCCGAAGTGATCCTGCCCTTGCGACTGACCAGCAAGGAAACGGCATTAAAATTGACGGCCAATGCACCATTGGGGGCATCGTAGCTTCTCGCCGAATTTTCCTCGCTCGCCGTTTCACCTCGCAGGTCAAAAGCGCTGTCATCAAGGCAGATCGACTGCACCTGACGAATGCCCATGTCCGAGAGTTGTTTGCTGATCTCCAGGAGGGTTTCCGAAGTAAGAAGAGGATCACCATAGCCCTTGATATAGAGATTCCCCTGCCCATCGAGGAAGAGGTGTGTTTCGAAACGGTACTCGGGACCGAGGAATTCCAGGGCGACCAGGCTGGTGAGGAGCTTCAGGGTGGAGGCGGGGACAAAAGGTTCATTCTCCCGGTACTTATATCGGCCGCTGCCGTCTTCGACAATATATCCCCCGTTGTCGATCAGACGAAGTACATCATCCTGGGCCCAGCACGGCTGTGCGATAACGACTCCGAGAATGCAAAGAATGAGAAGGAGTCTGAAAAAGGTCGGTCTGCCGGTCAAGGTTGTTGTCCGAATCCGATAACCTGAAAAAAAATCCATAAGCTTTGCCGGAGATGTCACAGTGCGTCGTTATCCATAGCCCGCCAGGCGGTTTTCAGGATCCTGGTTTTCAGGGTTTCGTCCTTGGAAAGGCCGAGGATCTGCGCCAAGGCCTCGATCGGTTTGATCCCCGGTTGGGCGCTGACTCCCACCATCTCAAGGTCGACGCCGGCAAGACCCGAGATGCTCATGCGGGTGATGAGCGGACGGATATCGATTTCACTGGTTTTTCCTTTTCTGGTTTTGGCAACGGGATAGCTTTCACTGCGGAGGAAGTGCTCGACCCTCTCTTTCTCCTGGTCGGTGATTTCTCGGGCAAGAGTGAGGGTGTACGAAGTGCGGAGGTGCTGAGGCACTTTGCCGGAATGGGCCTCAATTTTGCTGATCGTCAGACCCGGCACCAGTTTTGCGTTGAGTTTGCCGGTCGTGGCAGCATAGTTTTTCAGAGGTTCCGGCAGATCCATGATAAAAAATTCGGCGAGGCTTTCGGTTCCCGCAGCCAGGGCGGGGCCGAAGGAGACCTTGGGTGAAGGATTGAAACCCTGACTGAAGTTGGTCTTTATCTCTGCCCGGCTGAGGGTGCGGAAAATGCCCTGCAGCATCTCCAGGTGGCCGAGATAGCAGATGTTTCCCAGGCGGGTGTAGTGGACGATATACTTGTAATGGCCGGCAGTTCGGCCTTTATCCTGGCCATCATCAATTTTCGCTAAAGCGACCGGCGTTGATTCCGGCAGAGGGACTCGGGCGCGGTTGCAGACCACGGGCATAATGGTCTTGAAATCACAGAGGCCGCATTTCTGGCAGGCGTGGTAACGACAGTCGGGGGTGTATTCCTCGGACTGCGCTTTCGCCAGTTCGGTAACGAGAAACTCCTGGGCTACGCCGGAGGAGAGGTGTTGCCATGGCAGGACCTCATCGGCACTCCGTGCTTGCAGAGAGGCTTCCAAGGGTAGCCCGCAGCTGTCCGCTGCTTTTTGCCAGCGGCCAAGATCAAAATGCTCATCCCAGCCGTCAAGGCGCGCCCCTTCATTCCATGCTTTGTCGATGAGTTCGGCAAGACGCCGGTCGCCCCGAGAGAAGACACCTTCGAGAAAGCTTTGGCGCGGGCTATGATAGCGGAGATTGCAGCCTTTGCCGGGGAGAGATCTTTTGATCTGCTGAATTCGCTCCATGCTCTCTTCCATACTGAGCTGCCTTGCCCATTGGAAGGGGGTGTGCGGTTTGGGTATAAAGGTGCCGACACTGATGGTGATCTGCCTTTTCCCCCGTCCCCCGCCTTTGCCGTGACCTGTGAGGATTTTTTTGGCCAGGTCGGCAATGGCGAGGATATCTTCCTCCGTCTCGGTCGGCAGGCCGATCATGAAATAGAGCTTAATGCTCTGCCAGCCGGCGCTAAAGGCATCATTGCAGGTAGCAAGAAGATCCTCTTCGGAAATACCCTTGTTGATGACCCGTCGCAACCTTTCACTGCCGGCTTCGGGCGCAAGGGTGAAACCGGTTTTACGAACCCTTTTGACCTGCTCTATAACGGTGGGGGTGAGGGTTCCGACCCGCATTGAAGGCATGGCGATGGAAATGAACCTTGAAGAAAATTTGTCCATGAGGGCCGGAAGAGTTTGTTCCAAACAGCTATAATCACCGGTGGAAAGTGACAACAGGGCCAGTTCTTCAAAACCGGAGTTGTCGATGCCGTTTTGGGCAAGTTCCATTATCTGCTCCGGGCTCCGTTCGCGGACCGGGCGGTAAGTGATTCCGGCCTGACAAAACCTGCAGCCCCTGGTGCAGCCGCGGGCTATCTCGATACCCAGGCGGTCATGGACAATTTTGGCATTGGGGACGATCGGTCGTTGCAGATGGTCAATGACGCTCAGATCTCTGACGATTCTGCGACGAACCAGATCCTTTTTCCCCGCCGTACGGTGCAGTGCGCGGAGGCTGCCGGAGCTGTCATACTCCGGCTGGAAATGGGCTGGAATATATACTCCGTCAATTTCTCCGAGGCGATCAAGGAGATCGGTTTTGCTTCCGCCAAGGGCTTTATGTCGAGCGAGAAGTTGTCCTATTTCGATAATTGCTTCCTCGCCGTCGCCGAGGAGAATGGCATCAAAGAAATCGGCAACCGGTTCCGGGTTAAAGGCCCCGGCCCCACCGCCGAGAAGGAGAGGAAAGGAGCTGTCCCGATCTCGTGCATAAAAGGGAATGGCCGACAGGCTGAGAATCGTCAGGATGTTGGTGTAGCAAAGTTCATAGGGCAGGGTGATGCCGATCACGTCAAAAGCACGTAGCGACTGCGACGATTCCAGGCTGGTGAGTAATTGTTTTTTCCGGCACATGAGCTGTTCGAGGTCGATGGCCGGGCAAAAGCATCGTTCCGCCAGGAATTCTTCCTGACGGTTTAGCAGATGATAGAGGATTTGCAGGCCGTGATGCGACATGCCGATCTCATACAGGTCGGGAAAAACCAGAGCAAAACGGATTCTCGTGGAATTCCAGTTCTTTTGTGTCGAATTATACTCATGACCGAGGTAGCGGCCTGGTTTAGCAATGGAGGTAAGATATGTCGGGTCGGTCATTGGCTTCCTATGAAAGATTGTCGGCGGAAAAGGACTGGCAGAGATCATTTTTCTTTTGCCATTCTATTTCATCAGTTCCACCATTTACTGAAATTTCATTGACTTTTCAAGTCAGGATGATGTATTCAATTAAGTTGTACTCTCTTGCTCTCTGGTAAACATTCGTTATAATATGTAAAAAGGACGTGTCTGATGAAATGGTTAGCATTTCTTCTTGTTGCTGTAACCGGAATAATGGTTCTGTCCCCGCCGGCAACCCTTGCGGCAGCGTCGACTGGAGTGGTAATCGAATCGATCTCGCACAAAGTGGGCTCCGAGACGGAAGAGAAGTTGACCTTCAAGCTGAGTGCCCAGGTCGGGCCGAAAATTTTTGTCATGAAAGGTGATAATCCCCGCCTGGTCATTGATTTTCCCAATAGTTCCTATGCGGGCAAAGGTGTCATACCACTCGCCGACGGCAAGTTGGCCACGACCATTCGCACGGGTATACATCAGGCCCCTGATCCGAAGGCCAGGGTAGTCGTCGATCTCGCCAAGCAGATCCCCGTCCGCTACACCAGCGCCTATTCCGAGGCGGAGAATGTCCTCACCATCGAACTTTTGTCTGACTCCCAAGGACAACCACAGAAGGAAACCCCGCCGGTTCAGGCGTCAATCGTTAAGGGAGAGGTTGCACCGCCCCAGGCACAGCCCATAGAAGTGGTGGTAGCCAAACCTGTGGAGGAAAAAAAGCCTGTACCTCCGGTATTTCCACCGCAGGAGCCGACGAAGAAAGCTGCCGCTGCTCCCACTCCTGCTACTTCTGCTACTCCTGCAACTGCCCCAGCCAAAGCCCAAACCCCGCAACTTCTTGATATCTCCTTTGACGATTCTTCCAACAGAGGCGAGATGGTGCTGTTTCATTTAACGGCTTTTCACCCGCCAACGGTTTCCGCCGTGGAAAAAGACAACCCGAGGGTTCTTTGTGATTTTTCGGGAATGGAATTAGGCAAAGGAGTAGAGGAAAATATTGCCGCTAAAGGTAAATATGTTGAACGAATTAGTACCTCGAAACAGAGTCAGCCCGATAAGATTCGTGTAGTGCTCAACCTCTCTCCCAACCGAGATTACGATTTACAGCAGGTCTTTTTCAAAAACGACAATCTTTTCGTCTTGATAGTCAACGAGCTGCCACCGGAGAAAACAGCCGCCCACAATAAAAGCGACGACTAGGGGAGCAGCTGTTGCATATAGCCTTGCGGAACAGGCAGGCTGTATTGTTTGGCTTTGTCGGTCAGCCGGACATTGGAGAGCTTGAGACGGATATCGATGCCATAGTCGAGCCCGGTTATATTTATCTCCTGGGGCTGTCGGCATTTCTCCTGAGTTATCCAGTCGCCATAGGTTACTTCGGCGACGATCTTTCCCTCGCCGTTTTCCAGGATATATGAAAGAGGTAATTTGCTGTCAGGTTCGAGCAGCAGGTGACTCATCCCGGCTGGTTCGGTCTTGCCGTGACGAAAGGAAACCCATAAACCCCGGGCGTTCTTGTCCTCGCGGATAGTGCTTATGCTCTCGCCGGGACGTTGGTTCCTCGCCGTCAGCCACTCGCCCCAGGGCCCGTTAAGGACCTCCCTCGGGAGATCATGGCGCAGGCCAAAGGAACGGATGCTGCCGGCTAAATATTTTTGTTCGGGAACTATGACCGCCTGATAGGAAGTTTGATCCCCGGCAATAGCCAGGACGGTTTGGCCGAAAGGATTGGCAACCACGAACTTGTAGGATCCCGGCATGGAAAATTGCAGGTAGCCGCTCAAGGCCTTTTTACCCAAAGGATCCGCATAAAAAAAGGCGAGATCGCCGTCGAAACTTTGGCCGCATGATTGATTCTCCACGACAAGGGAATCAACAAGTTGGCGGGTTTCGTTTAATCGGTCACCTTCAAGAGGGGTGGTCCACGGCCTTCCGGCGCAGCCGGAGAAAGTCAGGGTAGCCAGAAGAAGCAGGCTGGGTGCCAAGAACCCTGTGTTTTTATTGTTTTTCCAGCACATCGACTTTCTCTTGTACCGCGGTTTTTTCCTTTTCATCTTCAAGCATCTGTAAAGCCTTTTTATACTGCTCAAGTGCCTCGGTCCGTTTACCGAGGGAACGATATACATCGCCCAGGTGATCATGAATATGGGGATCTTCCGCTTCCAGTTCCAGCGAGCGGTTGAGTTCCTTGGCGGCTCGCTGGTAGTCACCGAGGCGAAAGTATACCCAGCCAAGGCTGTCAACGATATACCCGTTATCCGGTTTCAAGGCAATCGCCTTCTCGATATATTCGAGGGCCTCCTGCAAACGGATGCCTTTGTCGGCCCAGGTGTAGCCGACAAAATTCAGGGCCTCGGCGTGGTCCGGCTGCAATTCCAAGACCTTCATCATCTTGTTGAGTGCCTGTTCTTCCATGCCGTTTTTATCAAGCATCAGGCCATAATCGAAGAACAGTTGCGGATTATCGGGATAAATGGAAACTGCGGCCTCCAGCAGGGAAATGGCTGCAAGATTTTCTTTTTTCTCGTGATAGAGGGCGGCAAGCAGTGCGTAAAAGAGGGGTCTTCGGCTCGATTCCTTGGCGATATGTTTTCTTAAGAGGGCAATGCCTTTATCTTTTTCTCCGGATTCCGTGAAGATACGAATTTGTAGATACACTGAATCATCGAAGTCGGCACTGCCAGGCGTAATAAGTCCGAGGTGGGTAAGCGCAGTGGGGTAATCCTTGTCCTTGTAGGCGAGGAGAGCGAGCATGTAGCGAGGTTCGGAGTTGGTCGTTTCCCGGGCCAGCCGTTCCAGGATATCTTTGGCTTTTTGCACTTCATTCTTACGCAACAGAACTTTACTGCTGATAAGCTCGATATTTGCCGGATTTTTACTGAAGGTACCGATATTTTTCAATTCTTCCAGGGCTTCATCGTTTTTATCCATATCGAGAAGGGCCTGCACTCGACTGAGTCCGGCCCGTTCATCAAAAGGATCAGTTTCGGCAATGGAGGTGTAGAGGCGCAGGGCATCGGCATGTCTTTTCTGGCGGGCAAAGAAATTGCCTATTTCGTAGGCCAGTTCCTTCGACCAGTTGAGCGCCAGGGCCTTTTCATATTCTTTTACAGCTTCATCGGGTTTATCCGTTTGCTTTAAAAGACGCGCCAGGGACAGCCTGGCAAAATAGGAGTCACCGTTTTTCTTCAGCAGTTGGCGAAAAATATTTTCCGCTTTGTCGTATTTTTCCTGATGACTGTAGAGCAGGCCGAGGCGAAGGTGGACGCTCTCGTTGTCGGGATCTCTTTTCAGTGCATCGTCATACAGCTTGATCGCCTCATCGAGTTTATCTTGTTGAATATACAGGCTGGCAAGGAAAAGTCGGTTGTTGTTTTCTTCTGGGCGGTCGATCAGGGCTTGACGCAGCCAGGTGGCGGCCTTTTCATATTCGCCCATTTTCAACAGGAGTATCGGGATCTTTTCCCGCAAATAACTGACTTTCGGGTCGCAGATCAGGGCTTTTTCATAGGCCTCAAAGGCCTCGGCGTAGCGTCCCGTGAATTCAGCATGGGAGCCCCAGAGGAAATAGAAATAGGAACAGGAGAGATCAGTCTCCGGTTCTTCTTTGGCCGGCTCGGTGACCACTGTGACCACCTTCTGGTACACGGTGCACGAGGCGAGCAAAAGACAACAGCAGAGGAGAAAAAAGGTTTTTTTGCCGTTCATATATCAATCCGGTGATGCGGTACGTAGGGGTTGCAGCAGGTCCGACACACATCCGACGACTTGGCGATGGATGTCTTCCATTGTCCCCGATGCATCGATGTTACGAATAAACGGCCGCTTGATGGCGGAAAAGATGGTGGCGACTTTTTCCAGAAATTCGCGTTGTTCAAAATTATTCAGAGTTTCTCCTCGACCGGCGGTGATCCGTTTGAGCCCGATGTCAAGACTGGCCTGAAAGAGCAGGACAAGGTGCGGTTCGGGGGCAAAATCATTCTGAGCAAGGATGATTTCCGGATCGAGCCCCAGGGCACCCTGATAGGCGGCTGTGGAAAAATAATAGCGGTCGCAGAGGATGATCTTGCCCTCCATAAGACTCGGCAGGAGAAGGTTCTTTACATGCTGCCTGCGGTCGGCAAGGAAGAGTTCAAGTTCTTCTTCGCGGCTGAACCTGCTTCTGTGCCGGTACAGCTCGCGAATTTTCATGCCATACGGCCCATCGGTCGGCTCCTTGGTGATGATTACCGGATATCCTTTGGCCAGCAGATAACGGCCAAGGAGATCTCTCTGGGTGGTTTTTCCGGTTCCGTCCGTACCTTCGAAGACGATCAGTTTTCCTGGCATTTGGGGGGTGTTCATATCTGTTGTTTCCCCCCGTCGTCAAAGGTTGCCCGGTTGGTGCTGATTGTTGCGGCGAGGTGAACGGCTTCTGCCAGGCTGGTATATTGAGCCAGGCCTTTGCCGGCAATATCATAGGCGGTTCCATGATCGACGGAGGTACGGACGATGGGCAGGCCGAGGGTGACATTCACCCCGTCTGCAAAGTGGAGCAGCTTGAAGGGGATGAGTCCTTGATCGTGGTACATGGCCACCACCGCATCGAATTCTCCCGAGGCAGCTTTGAGATATACGGTATCCGGAGGAAAAGGTCCACTGACGTTGAGGCCTTGCTGCTTCCCGAGATAAATGGCCGGGGCAATAAGCCTTTCCTCTTCATCGCCGAAAAGTCCTTTTTCACCGGCGTGCGGATTGAGACCTGCAACAGCCAGGCGTGGATGGGGAATGCCGAAATCGACTTTCAGAGCCCTGTGAGTGATGCGAATCAGCCGATAGATCTCCTCGCTTGAAAGAGCTGTGGCCACTTCTCTGAGCGGGCGGTGAATGGTAACCAGGGTCACTTTCAGTTTGTTGCCGGCCATCATCATGGCGTAATCGTCTGTTTTTGTCAGGCTGGCAAGCATCTCGGTATGGCCTGGAAAGGAGTAGCCGGCACTATTTAAGGAAAGTTTGGAAATGGGGCAGGTTGTCAGACCCTGGAGAATTCCTTGGCGGGTAAGCTCCACTCCGGTTTCGATATACCTTGCCATGGCAAGACCGGTGGCAGCATCGGGGCAGCCCCAGACAAGGTTGTCCGCGGCAAGGGATGAGGCCTGTATCACCGGGATCCTGCCGTCCGCCGACAGAGGAGTATCCGCTTGCCAGGTGACGAAGGGAGCAGGTATCTTCAGCTCTCTGGCCATTCGTGCCAGGACATTCATGTCGCCGACAATGACCGGTCGAATCCCTGCCGGTATGGTGGCTTCAGCACAATAGCGGAGTATGATTTCCGGGCCGATCCCGACGGGACAACCCATGGTAATGCCAATAGTAACCATAAGAAACAGTGTACTGCGAAAAACGTATTATGCAAGTCATCACGACATAAACTTGATTGGCAAATGCCGAAAAACAGGGTGTCCGGCAGGAGAAGAGTATTCCCTAAGCCTCCAGGAAATACTATAAGCCGTCGAATTACCCTTCGCAAAGATCAAAAGCGTCGGCAATGATTTCTATGCGAGTCAGTTGGTCGGGGCCGATAACAAGAGATACCACATCAAACCTGGCCGGGGCATCAAAGAGATTGTGCTCCGCAAGATAGTACTGGGCGGTTTTGCTGATCTGCCGTTGTTTTTTAGAGGTTACCGCCGCAGCAGGGGAGCCGTAGGCCTCGCCCTTTCTGGTTTTCACTTCAATAAAAACGAGGGTGCCACCTTCTTTGGCGATGATATCGATCTCTCCAAGGCGACAGCGATAGTTACGTGTCAGTACCCTGTAGCCGTTTTTGCTGAGGAACTCGGCAGCGATATCTTCTCCACTTTGCCCAAGGTTCTGTCGACTATTTAACATACTCCTTGACCCCCCTGAAGGTCGTGCGATGCACCGGACAAGGGCCGTGGGTTGCTATCGCCAAGCGGTGCTCCCGAGTGGGATAACCCTTGTTTTTTTTGAAATTATAAACGGGGTACCGGCTGTGCAGGCTGTCCATAATCCTATCCCTGGCAACCTTGGCGACAATACTGGCGGCGGCGATGGAGGCACTTTTCGATTCGCCTTTTATCAGGGCTTCCTGGGAAATGGCTAAGGGAATGGTAAATTTGCCGTCGACAAGGATGAAATCAGGAGGGGGTGCAGGCATGTTTTTCACTGCCAACTTCATGGCCAAAAGGGAAGCCTGGAAGATATTGATACAATCGATCTGTTGCTCGGAAACAATGCCGACACCTATCACGGCATCGATCTCAAAAAGCAGTTTTTCAAGAGCCACTCTTTTTGCATGGCTCAGGACTTTTGAGTCGAGAAACACGGAGTGCCGGCAATCTGTCGGTAAGATGACCGAGGCGGCGACAACCGGACCGGCTAGCGGACCTCGACCTGCCTCGTCGCAACCGGCGATACGAACCATGCCCCGAGCATAAAGGACCCGTTCAAGGCTGAAGTTGTCAGTGCCTCGGCTACAGTCGGCAAAAATTCCTTGCATTGTCCGATGAGAAAAATGCAGACGACACCGGGCCATCACTGACAACCGAAGACCGGAGGGTGTCAGCGATGGGATTGGTAATCGTAAAAAGAACTATCGTGGCAGACCACGCTCACGAATACGCGCCGCTTTTCCGGTAAGATTGCGGAGATAGTAGAGACGAGCTCGACGGACCCGGCCTTTCGTCAGCAGTTCGATCTTTTCGATGCGAGGATTATGCAGGGAGAACGTTTTCTCGACGCCGACACCATGCGAAATCTTCCGCACGGTATAGGTTGCATTCATGGTGCCATGCTTACGCCTGGTAACCACACCTTGATACATCTGAACACGCTCCTTGCTGCCCTCAATGATCCGGATATGTACTTTCACGGTATCGCCGGGGCGGAAGTCGGGGTGGTCCTGTCGCATCTGTTCTAAATTGATTCTTTCAATTATTGTGCTCATAACGTCTTCTTGTAGTTGGAGTATCTTTTTTAGGATTAAATCCAGTGGTTGAAATGTTTTTAGCCGATTCCTCAAGATCCGAGCAGCCTGTCAAGAATGATTGACGCGGCCGAGCGAACCGAAAGATGATTATAACCTGTGCCACCCTTTATTGGCGGCAATGTTGCATCCGCCATACGCAAAACTTCCGGGGCAAGACCATGGGCGGTGCCGAAAATAAGGAGGACCGGCTCCCTGTTTTTGATCTTTGCCGATAATTCTTTATAGCCTATGGTCGTTTCCCGAAGGAGCGCACTGGTAGTAACCAGCATCGGTCGTTTGCCGTATTTCTCCGTCAATTCGGCAATTGCCGCCGGTAAGGAGGCGACAAGACGGACTAAACTGAGTGCCTCTTTCCTGGCCGGGTTATAGGTGGAACCATGGCCGGTTTCCCAGTGGGTCAGCAATTCTCTTACCAGGTTTTGCTGATCTTCATAGGGAGTTGCGATAAAATACCCGGCAACTCCGTAGGTTCTGGCGGTTCGGGCAATGTCGTGAATATCGAGATTCGTTACCGCCGAACCGATTATCTCCGCTCTCTTGTTCACCACAGGATGATGGACGAGGGCAAGATTCAGTGTGGTTTCACCCTGACGCATCATTTTTCCGGAGCCATTTCCTGGATCATTCGCACCTTGTCATACAGGTCATGCCGGCGAAGCAGCTTGATTTCCTTGGTGCTGAAGTTTTCCAGTTTTAACAATTCCGGTCGTCTTGCAAGTGTTCGCCGTACGGAAGCGATAAACCGATACGCCTCGATCCTTTCATGGTTGCCGGACAGCAACTCTTCCGGTACAGCCTGTTCGTTAAACACCCTGGGCCTGGTATATTGCGGGTGTTTCAGCAGTTTTCTGCTGAAAGTATCCTTATCCGCCGAATCGCTGCATCCCAAAACTCCGGGCAAGAGCCTGGTGACCGAATCAATAATCACCATCGCCGCCAGTTCGCCGCCGGTAAGGATGAAATCGCCGATGGATATCTCATCGTCAATATAGCCGGCACGGAATCTTTCGTCCACCCCTTCATAACGACCGCAGACCAGAAGGAGATGTGCCTCTCTCGCCAACTCCGAGGCAACCGTCTGGTCGTACTGCCGGCCTTGCGGGGTAAGCAGTATTACCCGTGGCGCAGGGAGATCCGCCGTGCACCTGCTCTTTACCGCTCGCGCCAGGGGCTCGGGTTTCATCACCATACCCTCGCCGCCCCCGAAGGGTCGGTCGTCGGTCATTGTCTGGGGATCGTCGGCAAAATCCCTGATATTGACAATGTTGGTGTGTATTTGTCCTTTTAGCCGTGCTCTTCTGAGAATTCCCTCGTTGAGGGGAGAATCGAAGAGATCCGGGAAAATGGTTAATATGTCAAAAATCATCCGGCAGTGCTGGCCTTCAAGTACCTGAGTTGGTATTGAGTTCTATTAAGCCCGGAGGAGGGTTGACGATCAATTTTTCGGCGGTTTCACCAACGAGTATACTCTTTGTCACCGGAATCAGGATTTCCTCCTTCCCGGCCTTAATAACCAGAACATCCTGGGCACCGGTGGTGAAAAGACGTTCTACCCGGCCAAGGGTGTTGCCCTCAAGGTCGACAACCAATTTATCCTGATACTGGTACCAGTAATACTCGTCCCGATTAATCGCCGGCAAATGTATTCTTGCCAGGAGTACTCCGTGATCTTCAACCTTCTCTGCCTGGGTGCGGTCGTTGATCGATGCCAGCCGGACGATCACCGCCTTGCCTTGAATCCGGCTTTTCAAGACGGCAAGGGGAGAAGAAATGACACCGGCTTTATTGACGAGAAGCAGTTCCTTGTATTCGCCAACATTTTTCGGTTGCCCCGAATACAAATACAGCTTCAGTTCCCCTTGCAGGCCCTGGGCCTTGGCAACCTTGCCAAGAAGCAGATACTTGTCGGCGGGGAACACATAATCCGGGGTCATGCTTGCGACCCTTTATTCAATGATTTCCAGTCGACATCGCAGGTCATCCTTTGCCGCCGCGGCGGAAAGGAGAGAGCGCAAGGCCCTGGCGGTGCGACCTTGTTTACCGATAACTTTGCCAAGATCTTCCGGGGCAACGCCCAGTTCAATGGTCACAGTATCTTCGTCAACTTTGCTCGCAACTTTTACCGCATCCGGTTGATCAACCAGAGACCTTGCGATAACAGCAATTAGTTCTTCCATCACTACGCTGCAGGTGTCGCAGCTTTCTTGATCAGGCTCTGCACGGTTGTCGTCGGGAGTGCCCCTTTGCCCAGCCAGTCTTGCAGTTTGGCATTGTCAAGAGTGATCGCCGCCGGTTCCTTGCAGGGATCGTAGGTTCCGACCACGTCAAGAAATTTGCCGTCACGCTTGTTTTCGCTGTTGGCGACGATGATACGATAAAATGGTTTTTTCTTTCTGCCGAGTCGGGTCAATCGAATACGTACTGCCATTCCGGTAAGTCCTCCGGTTAAAATTGGTATAGGTTTATGCTGATTGTGCTCTCTGTCTTTTTCGGACCGAGGCCTTATCTTTTTTTCATGCCTTTCGGCAGTTTCCTTCTTTTAATCCCGGAGATAGCCCCGGGCTTGCCACTGATTTTCTTCATCATTTTCAACATTTCCGAATAGCTTTTCAGCACTCTGTTGACATCACCGATGGCCGTTCCGGAGCCCGCCGCAATGCGCATTCTCCTGCTGGTATTGATAATCTGATGATTTTTCCTTTCCTCTTTGGTCATCGAACGGATGATGGCTTCCGTTTTGATCAGTTCCTTTTCGTCCGGTTTGGGGACATCTTTCAGCTGTCGCAGCTTATTGATGCCGGGGAGCATATCAAGAATCTTGTCCAGGGAGCCCATTTTCTTGATCTGCTGGATCTGGTCAAGAAAGTCTTCCAGGGTAAATTGGTTTTTTCGTAGCTTGTTCGCTATCTTATCTGCTTCTTCTTTATCAACGACCGCCTCGGCTTTCTCGATGAGGGTGAGGATGTCGCCCATGCCGAGGATCCGGGAGGCAACGCGCTCGGGATGAAAGATTTCAAGGTCGTCGAGCCCTTCGCCGATACCGACGAATTTAATCGGTTTACCGGTAACGGTCTTGATGGACAGGGCGGCGCCACCTCGGGCATCACCCTCCATTTTTGTTAAGATAACCCCGGTAAACTCTAGATCGGCGTTGAATTTGTCGGCAACGGTCACCGCATCCTGGCCGGTCATGGCGTCGGCCACGAAGAGGATCTCGGAGACCTGCACTGCCGCCCGAATTTCCTTCAACTCGTTCATCAAGGCCTCATCGACGTGCAGGCGACCGGCGGTGTCGATGATGAGCGTATCGTAATTATGGAGGCTTGCCTCGTGCAGCGCTTGCCGGCAGATATCAACGGGTTTTGTCTCGGGGGTCGAGGGATGGACCGGGACATCAAGACGCGAACCGAGGACCTGCAGCTGCTCAATGGCCGCTGGGCGGTAGATGTCGGCCGGCACCAGATAAGGCCTGCGCCCTTTGCCCTGAAGAAGCTTTGCCAGTTTGCCGGCCGTGGTCGTTTTTCCCGAGCCTTGCAGGCCGGCCATCATTATGACTACCGGTTGCCTGCCGTCGAGCTTGATTTGTTGCGCTGTGCCGCCGAGGAGGTCAACCAGTTCCTCGTGCACGATCTTGATAATCTGCTGACCGGGAGAGAGACTTTTCGAGACTTCCCGACCTACGGCCTTCGCCGTAACGTTGGCGACAAAATCCTTAGCCACTTTGAAGTTAACATCGGCCTCAAGAAGCGCGCCGCGCACCTCGCGCAAGGCTTCGTCGATATTTTCTTCAGTCAGTTTGCCATGGCCGCGGAGTTTCTTGAAAACTCCCTCCAGCCTGTCGGATAAATTCTCGAACATAGTGTTTTAGCGTAATTCAGTGTCATCCGAGGCGAAATAGCCCAGGAGGTGTCGGCTTTCCATGTAAAACAAAAAACAGATCATCGGTACCAAGAGAGGCAATAGGTCCAATGAAAAGAAATTCAAAAGAGAAGAAAAATACTGTGTATTGATGTGGATGTCAAGCAGGGAAAGAATTGACCTGGCAAAATTAGCTCATTTCCTGCCGGTTTCCTCGCAAAGGGCTGGTTGTTCTTGTCATGATCGAGGCTTGAATCCGTGGCGGACGAGATAATAAATGATCGATGGCCAGATGATAAGGACCATGCCAAGCCAGAGAAACTTTGCACTTTGGTCACTGAAATGGCGGAGAAAAATGTCTCTCAGGACAATGAACATAAGGCCGATATTCAACGCAAAGCCTATCAAGCTGGCCGGGAGGAGGCGGTGTAATTGGCGAAGTTCGGGGAAGAGGATAATGCCGGCAACGAGGGCCAGGGCATAGGCTACGGCCAGAAGAGAATAGGTTTTTTCGAAAATATTCATTGGCTTTTTCCGGGTGAGACGACTCTTGGTGAAGTTTTAGGCGAGCAGCTAAAATACGCGATTTACTCTTGCTGGTCAACCTCGACGGGGGAGTGCTGTTTAACCTTTTCTCATCACCGTGCTTGTTGCCGGTTGAGAGTTGCTATATGTTCTGCTAAGAAAGATTTGCAATGGGAGACATTTGCTGGGAGGGGGAATATGGGGTCTATAACAATAAAGTGTCCGGCCTGTGAAACAAAAAACAAGATAAGTGACATAAAACAGCATCTGCATCTGCGTTGCGGAAAATGCCGGCAATCGCTTGATATGCGGAGTCATGTCGTTCCTGTTGATCTCGGAGATGCCAGCATGGATGCGTTTCTCCAAGTGGCAAACCTACCAGTTTTAGTCGACTTTTATTCTCCAACCTGCGGTCCCTGCGCCCGCCTTTCCCCACTTCTTGATAGTTTTGCCAGGCAATTTCTTGGCAGAATTATTGTGGCCAAGGTGGACACAAGCAAGAATCCTGGATGCAGTGCCCATTTTCAAATCCGTGGCGTACCTACTCTGATATTTTTTAAAAACGGCCGGGCTGTAGAGCAGATACTTGGCCTACCAGACGCCAACCAACTGAAGGTGAAAATGGAGTACTTTGCCGGATGAGGTGGTGTCAGCAATGGTGATGCGCACAAATTATGTGCAGTTCTCTAATCAATCCGTCGGCCGTATAAGCTTATTCTTAGTTTCTTGATGCTGTTAGCATGGTATATAGTTTGAGAAATATTCTTTTTGCTGGCTGATGTGATCCCGCGGTTGATTTCAGGATTAACTATGAATTCGTATGGCAGTTTTTGAATATAAAGCACTTGACGCAAAGGGTAAGAATGTCAAGGGGATAATTGATGCGGATAGTGAAGCCCAAGCGCGAACACGACTTCGTTCGCTGGGTAAGTTTCCTGTCTCAATCACCCTGACTTCCAAGGGATCAAGCAAAACCGGCGGCCATGGTCAGAGCTTTGCTCTGTTTCGAAGCGTCAAGTCTGAGGAGATCAGTATAATGACCCGACAACTGGCGACATTGTTAGGCGCCAGTATACCCTTGGTTCAGTCGCTTGAATCTCTAGTGGCACAAACACGTAATTCTGCGTTGAAGAAGGTAATTGCACAGATCAAAGGGATGGTAAATGAAGGAAATAGTTTAACTAACGCACTGGGAGAGCATCCGAAAATATTTTCTTCTGTCTTTATCAATATGGTCCGTGCCGGTGAAGCATCGGGAACTTTAGATATTGTTCTCGAGCGTCTCGCTGATTTTGCTGAGAAACAGGAAACGTTGAGGGGGAGATTCAGGGCGGCTCTAGTCTATCCGGTTTTTATGGGGGTTATTGGTTCGGCGATCCTGTTCATCCTCATTACCTACATTGTCCCCAACATTACACAGGTATTCAATGAAATGAACAGAGTGTTGCCGCTGCCGACCCTTTTTCTTATCGGCTTGAGTGATTTTTTGAAGGTGTATTGGTGGGTTGTGCTTATATTAATGAGTGTTGTTTTGTCAGGTATGCGGTATCTCATCAAGAGACCGTCAGGAAAGAGGCTATGGCACTATGTCAAATTGAAGGTATTTATCTTGGGACCGGTTATTCAAAAAGTCATTCTTGCAAGATTTTCCTCTACCTTAGGAAGTTTGTTGGAAAGTGGTGTTGGTCTTATGATGTCGATGCAGATTGTGCAGGCGTTGGTGGATAACGTTCATGTCTCGAAGGTCATTGATGAGGCGATGGAGCAGATACAGAAGGGTCAGAGCATGACCATGGCACTTTCCAATTCGGAATGGTTCCCGCCAATGTTTGTTCAGATGATAGCGGTTGGAGAGCAGAGCGGTAATCTTGAAGGAATGCTAAAAAAGGTATCGCAAGCATATGAAAGAGATGTGGAAATTGCTATTCTCGGCATGACATCTTTGATCGAGCCTTTGATGATTGTCGTTATGGGATTGGCTGTGGGTTTTATAGTCCTTTCCATTTTATTACCTATTTTTGAAATGAATCAGATGATCGGCTAGGGGAAGCAGTTGAGTATCTCCCGAATTATTAGACAGTTGAGGACGACGATGAGACAGACACAAAAATTTTTGGGGTGGCTGGCTGTTATTTCCCTCGGTTTCATGTTGTTTATCGATGCAGGTCAGGCAGCGACGCAGCTCGATACTACCTTTGGCGAGAATGGTTTTATTGTCAAAGATTTTTTCAAAGGTGACGATGAGATTTTTGCCTTAGCTCCGCAGGCCGACGGGAAAATAGTAGTCGTCGGTCAATATTTTAACGGTGCGGTCAAAAACCTTGCTGTAGTCCGATACCTGCCAACCGGTGAACTTGACAAGGAGTTCAATAATGACGGTATCTTCACTCATAGTATTGGCTCCGGAGATACCGTTGCCCGAAGCCTAGCAATACAGAGTGATGGAAAGATAGTAGTTGCCGGTTCAACCACTAACGGAGCACACAACATAGTGGTAATGCGGTTGACTAAGGATGGATTTCAGGACAACACATTTGCCGATAATGGTCAGCTGCTCATGCCGATAACAGACGGTGAGGTGAATGCATATGCGGTGAAAACGACGTCCGAAGGGGCAATTTTTGTTGCAGGTACTGTAACGAAGACCGCCGACGCGGGAACCTATGGAATCGTGGTGAAATTGACCGGAGATGGACATTATGATTTAGGCTTCGGAGACGTCGGTGTGTCACTTGTACAGTATGCTTACAATGTTCAAATCAGGGCAATGGCACTTCAGGCTGATGGGAAAATTTTGGTGGCTGGTTCTTTTGCCAAAAGCGGTACAGCCGTCGCCGGTTTTCTAAGGTTGGACCAAAACGGTATAGTGGATGTGTCTTTCGGAGAAAAGGGCCAGGCCTTATTGTCTCTGTTGGGAAGCGGCTCGTTAGCAAATGATTTCATCCTCGATTCTACCGGACGTCTAGTGGTTGCGGGGAATGTGAACAATGGGAACAACCTGGAAACATTCGTTGGGCGTTTGAATAAGGACGGCACCATCGACATGACCTTTGCTACATCCGGAGTTTACCACAACAGCATCGCCGCTGATAATGTCGGACAGGCTGTTGCCCTGCAAGCGGATGGAACCATTTTGGTTGTTGGATTTGTGGCGACAACAACCACGGGGAAAGATATATACTTGCTGACCCTCGTTGAGAATACAACTGCTTCAACCTCAGATAAAATCTCAGCCAATTATATTACCGCTGATCGTGCGGGGACCGATGATATTGGCAATGCACTGGCTGCATTGCCCGATGGCTCTATCTTCGTAGGGGGTTCAACAGTTGTGAGCGGCAATAAGGATTTCGCCTTATTGCGGTTCATCGGGGGGAAGAAACTGGATGCCTTGACCAACGGCACAATTTCAGCAAGTGGATATACCATAATCACCAAAGAAGTGACAGCTATTACCAGGGTGGGTGCATCTTCCGGAGGAATTATCAATGATTACGGGAATATTGCCTGTAAAAAATCTTGCGCTGCAACATGTAGTCCTAGTACCTTGACCACTTCGGCCACCTCAACGAGCTGTTATGACAGTTGTTATTCCTCTTGCGAGCTCCCCACTGTTACGCTACGAGGTGTTGTTTATGCCATAAAGTCGAACCCGGTTTATACTGCAAACAGCAACCAGAACTCCTCGACGAGTACCACCACTCCCTCGACAAGCACTACCAATTCAACAACAAATACAACGACTGCAACAACAAGTGGAACAGGAACCACCTCAACAACAGGCTCAACCAACACGATTTTCCCCGCGAGCGGTTCCTTCGTTTATAAGCTTGTCCGTTCGGGTCAAACTGAAGACGGCGAAGGTACGGGTTCCTACGACAGCGATATTCAGGAAATTACACCCAATACTCTCTATCACCTTCGCGCCTATGCTGTTTTGTCTGATGATACGGTAATTTACGGCAACGAAGTCACGTTCAAAACAAATGATGCCTGTTTTATTGCAACAGCCGCCTTCGGGTCCCTGCTTGACGACCATGTAACTATTCTCAGAGAATTTCGAGACAGGGTTTTGATGGTCAGTGGGGTTGGTCAACGCTTCGTTGGATTGTATTACAGCTTTTCTCCTCGTGTAGCGGATTTTATCGCCCAGCATGAGGCGTTACGGACTGTTGTACGTGGTCTCCTGATTCCACTGGTATTATTGGCGTATTTCATTCTGAAAACCAGTGTTGTCACTAAGCTTTGTGTGCTGACGGCAATTGTCTGCGTATCGGCAGTGATATCAAGTAAAACTCTCAAACTCAGGTTACATTTGTATGAAAATTGAACAAGATCGGTTTCTTAAAGTCGGCAAAAATGGCAGGGAGGCGGGTTTTACTCTTATTGAACTTTTAGTGGTATTGGTGATAATAGGTATCCTCGCTGGATATATCGGTCCGAAAATAATGGGACATCCAGAGGAAGCTAAAAGGACAAAAGCAGCATTGCAGATTCAATCCTTTGAAACCGCTTTAAAAATGTATAAGCTCGACAATGGGTTATATCCGTCTACCGAACAGGGGCTTCAGGCGCTGGTTGCCCCACCGGCAACAGGCAAACTACCGCCAAAATGGCGTGATGGTGGATATTTGGAGAAAACCAAAATTCCACTTGACCCGTGGGGGCACCCGTTTGTTTATCTTAGTCCTGGTTTGAACGGTGATTTTGATCTCAGCTCCTACGGCTCCGACGGTGAAGCCGGCGGAGAAGGCAATGCAAAAGATATCAACAATTGGGAAATTGAATAGTTTGACGAGAGCATCAACTACCGATTGTACGGTATCAGGGAGCTTTCCACCCGGAATGCGTGGAACAGGAGGTTTTACTCTCCTTGAATTGATAGTGGTTTGTGCCCTTATAGGAATCATGCTCTCATTAAGCATCCCTTCATTACGCACGACTTTCTTCTCGGACCCATTGAAGACTACAGCTCGCAAACTCATCGGTCTGGTAAATGGGGTCAGGGAGTTGGCTGTACGTCAGCAACAGCCGTATCTGCTCCATATCAACCAAATGGAAAAGCGAGTCTGGTATGAGAGGGAAGACAAGAAAGTCAACAAGGAAAATGAAAAACGACAGAAGCAGGAATTCCGCTTTCCTGAAACAGTGACCCTTAGTGGGGTGTGGACGGGTAAGGATGATTCGTCGCAAGAGCAGACAACTATCTGGATCACCAAGCAAGGGTATATGAAACAGACTCTTATACAGATTGAGGATGATGCGGGGAACAATCTGAAGGTCCAGTTTTTTCCTTTTCTCGATTCGGCAGTTATAGCCAATTAGGTCCTCCCCTTGGAAAATACCGAAATTTCCATATTGAAGTTGAATTCTTTCCGTTTTCCCGACAATGCTCGGGCGTTCACCCTGTTGGAGGTGATGATAGCAGTATCTATCATTGCCATAGCGTTTGTCACTCTCCTTGGCTCACAATCGAGGAGTCTTTCGCATGCCACCGAGGCTCAATTGTGTCCTTTCGGCAAGCCTGCCATGACGCCAAAAAATTGATCTGCTACAATCGGTACCCTTCTTATAACCAATGGAGGATTACCGATGGATCAATCACCAGCATTTCCCCCCGCGACACTGCCAGAAGTTCAA
>Ga0209697_10003489_pt1 | contig 21259 bp, 19 predicted proteins | sample AliMusrvi5mmetaG_FD_184115 | JGI IMG/M metagenome (GOLD analysis project Ga0209697, IMG submission 184115) | Freshwater lake bacterial and archeal communities from Alinen Mustajarvi, Finland, to study Microbial Dark Matter (Phase II) - Alinen... | ecosystem: Environmental > Aquatic > Freshwater...
GCAAGGCATGTCGAGCGCAGACTGGGAAGAGGCCAAACGGGAGTTGACGGGTGGACTGGAGATGGACCCGCGGCAGACGAGTCTGGAATCATTGCCAGAAGAGGAACGCTGGGATCCCGTGCCTGGCTCAACAGGATTCCAGGTGCCGGATTCCCCGCCCGAAGATGAAGATGACGAGGGGCGAAGCGAGGTTGCGCAACTTGTAGAACAGGGCGTGGCCGAAGCTGAGCATGACCAAATGCTCCAGGCGGCCCGGCAAACCACGAAAGAAGACCGCCGGCAGGGGCAAGACGACCTCACAACGGCATAATTTCCAACCCACAGAAACCATGAATTCACATCCGCTCTTTCAACCATTCCGCCTGAAGTCTCTCGAACTCAAGAACCGCATCGTCATGGCTCCCATGACCCGCTCGTTTTCACCCGGTGGGGTGCCGACATCGGATGTGGCGGACTACTATGCTCGCCGTGCCCAAGGCGAAATCGGACTGATCCTATCAGAGGGCACCGTGGTCAACCGCCCCGCCTCCTCCAGTGATCCGAATATTCCCCGGTTTCATGGCGAGAAACCGCTCCTCGGGTGGAAGGGGGTATTGACAAGGTGCATGCCGCTGGCGGTGTCATGGCACCGCAACTCTGGCACATGGGAGTGGTGGTCCCGCATGCTTCTGGTTGGCTTCCACCCGGTCCGTTCGAAGGGCCGTCAGGCATTGTCGAACCCGGGAAAACCGGCGGGGTTGCCATGTCGGAAGCCGATATTGCGGAAACGATCCGGGCCTTCGCACAGGCGGCTTGGGATGCAAAGGCGCTCGGCTTCAACGCGGTCGAGCTTCATGGAGCCCACGGGTATCTGATAGACCAGTATTTCTGGCATCCCACCAATCAGCGCACGGACGGGTATGGCGGTAAATGTTTGATAGAGAGAAGCCGGTTCGCCAAGGAGATGATCCTCGCCGTGCGCAAGGCCGTGGGTCAGGACTTCGCGATCATCCTGCGGATCTCGCAATGGAAGCTTCAGGACTACACCGCCAGATTGGTGACCACACCTCAGGAAATGGAGGCGTGGCTGCTTCCCTTGGCGGATGCGGGGGTGGATATTTTCCATTGCTCGCAACGCCGGTACTGGGAGCCCGAGTTCGCCGGTTCGGATTTGAACTTTGCCGGATGGGTCAAGAAAATGGCCGGCAAGCCGACCATTACGGTGGGGTCCGTCGGCCTTTCCGGGGATTTCCTGGCTGCCTTCAAGGGGGAATCCTCGACACCCCGTTCGTTGGATGAACTCCTCCGGCGTTTTGATCGCGGCGATTTCGATTTGGTGGCGGTGGGTCGTCCGCTGCTGGCCGACGCACAATGGACCCGGAAAATCCGCGAGGGTCGTTCTTCAGAACTCCAAGGATTCACCAAGGATGCGCTAGCCACCCTTACGTAATCCAGATATATTGGCGCGACATCGGTTTGTCGGCGCCCACGCTCAGGTCGGCATCCGAGCGACGAAGGCGGCGGACATGAAGGACATGGCGGTGACCACCACGCATTCGACGGAGTCTCTCGCACTGGAAATGCCGGATCGCATTGAAGCCTCCCTCATGCCGTCGGACGCCGAGTATTTGCGCGGATTGTGGAAGGACAGTCGGACTTGCCACGCTGGCTGATTCTGCGGTATTCTGCCGCCGTTTTGTCTGGTTGACGAGTTTACAGCGCTACTGCCCATCAGGGGCAAACCTGTATTTGTAACGCAAACTACCGATTACAAATGAATTAAAGAGATTCATGTTAATGTCACCGAAAATGGTATCCGTGCCCGTGCGGCTACTATGGCGATCCGAAACGCAGTTGCCGCTGCTAGGCTCGTCAAATCGCCGAAACCACCGCCGCCACCGGCATGCCCGAAAACCAAACCGCCGCCAAGACCGGCGGCAAGATCGCCAAGCGCGCCCGCTTGGAACTCGAAGCCCACACCGGCAAACCCGTCGTGACCGGCGAAAACCACCTGCGCCTAGCCAGCGCCAACAAATCCCTCGATTCGATCTGACATGAAGCCAAACCGGATTTCGTCTGGCAGAGCATCGAGCGCGAGCGCGGGAGCTATGATTTCTCCGCCTACGACCGGCTCGTCGGCCAATCCCGAAGGTGAGGCGTTCTCAGGCGAGCTTATTCGAACGGAAGTGAGCGGGAGTGAGCGGGTCAAATCGAGGTAGGAATCGCTCCTCCGCGAAATTCCCGCCACTTAGGGTTGCGCCCCGCCGCCCCAGGCCTCATCAATGGTGCCGATGACCGGTCGGGAAATTCGTGATGTGCTCGATGAGGCGGGCGTGCTACCTAGCAAACAGCTCGGGCAGAATTTTTTGCTCGATCCGAACATGGCGCGCTGGATCGTCGCTCAACTCGATGCCACCGCGGAGGATGCGGTCGTCGAAGTGGGGCCCGGCACCGGCTCGCTCAGCGAACACCTGGCGGGCCGGGTGCGGCGCTTGATTCTGATAGAGTTCGACGCGCGGCTGGCCAGCGCCTTGGGCGAGCGTTTCCGCGAGGTGCCCGGGGTGGAGGTGCATCACGCCGACGGCGCGAAATTCGATGGCCGGACGCTCTTCAAACATCGGCCGCTGAAGTTTCTCGGCAACCTCCCCTACTCCTCCGGCGGGGCGATTCTCAAAAACCTGCTCAGCCGTCCGCAGCCATTCGAGCGGGCCGTCATCATGCTGCAAAAGGAAGTCATCGACCGCCTGGCCGCCAGCCCCGGCACCAAGGACTATGGCGTGCTGTCGCTGCGCACCCAGGTGAACTGGCAGGTTGAGCCGCTGCGCAACGTGCCGCCCGAGGCGTTTTTCCCGCGCCCGAAAATCGACTCTTGCGTGGCGGTGTTGCGGCCGCGCACGGACGATCTGCCAGCGTTTGACGCGCGGCTGTTTGACGAATTGATTCGCCGCGGGTTCGCGCAACGCCGCAAGCAGCTCAAGAACCAATTGCCGACGGGACCCGCCTGGGCTCCGCTGGCCGCGAGCCTCGGCCTCGCTTCGACCGTGCGCGGCGAGGAACTCACCCTGGCACAATGGATCGAGCTGACCCGCGCCTTCGATCCGCATCCGCTCAAGGACTGCCCGCAAAACGCCGGTGAACTCTTCGACGTGGTCGATGCCAACGACCAAGTCACCGGCACCGCAACCCGCGGCGAGGTCCATGCGAACCAATTGCTCCATCGCGCGGTGCATGTCTTCGTGTTCAACAAACGCGGCGACCTGCTGCTCCAACAACGCTCCCGCCTCAAGGATGTGCATCCGGGGCTGTGGGACTCCAGCGTCAGCGGCCACCTCAATGCCGGCGAGGATTACCCTGCTGCGGCCCTGCGCGAACTCGCCGAGGAAATGGGCATCCGCGGGGTCAGCCCCACCCAAGTCGCCAGCCTCAGCGCCTCCGCGGCCACCGGCTGGGAACACGTCCGCATCTATCAGACCCACCACGATGGGCCGCTGGTTTTCCCCTGTTCCGAAATCGAAGCCGCCGTCTGGATGCCCGTGGCTGAACTCAAGGCCTGGGTCGCCGCCCGGCCTGGCGACTTCGCCGCGGGCTTCCTCGCCTGTTGGAACGCCTTCGCCCTGTAGCGGCGGTCTGTGACCGTCGCAGCCAAGGTCGGATCGGTCGCCGCCGTTCCTCTTGTCTTCCGTCTGCTTCCCCCCTTGACATCCCACCCGAACTTGTCACCATTCCCCTAACTCCAATGAAAGCCATGAAACATCTCTTCCCCCTCCTCGCCTGTCTCCTGTTCGTCGGCTGTGACTTCACCGTGCCACTGGTCGAGACCCCCAAACTCGACATCGACAAGTCCCTCGTCGGCGTGTGGGAAAAACCCAAGACCGACGCCACCCAACCGCCCGATCGCCTGCTGGTGCTGCCGCTCGACAAGCAGGAATACCTCGTCACCTTCACCGGCAACGGCACCGACGTCATCTATGCCCGCGGCTGCCTGTGCAAAACGGCCGACCTGACGCTGGTGCAGCTCAAATGGTTAGGCAACAGCAAGGGCGAGGCCCCCGACGACTCCCGTGTCTATCAATTCGCCAGCTTCTCCCTCAGCGGCAACCAACTCCACCTGCGCCTGCTCAACCCGGAAACGGTCGGCCGCGATGCCAAATCCACCGCCGACCTCACCAAAGCGATCGAGGCCAACAAGGCCAGCCCCGCCCTCTTCCGCGAGGAAATGCTCTTCACCAAAGCCAAGGAGTGAGCATGGAACGGGACTTGCCAATGTCCCGTGTCCCATCGCTTCCCGACCAATACCCGTTGAAACCGGCTGCGGCGTGGTCGTCATCGATCACTTCCGCAAAGGGGGCTTCGGCAGTCCGGGCGAACAGATCCTCGGGTCGGTGGGAAAGTCGATGACAACGGCACAGGCGTGAAACGGGATGCGGCGGCGACCGTCGAATGGTATTGCAAGGCGGCGGACAAGGGGGAGGCCGCGGGACAGCTCGCTTATTCCAATTGTTTGAGGACTGGAACCGGCATCGATAGGAATGAGGAGGAAGCCGGCAAAGGGCTGGGGGAGGCGGTGGGTCGCAACCACGCTCCGGCCCAGGTGAGGATGGGGCAGTTGCTTCTAACGGGTGAGGACGCCAAGGCCGCGGAGGCGGTCGAATGGTTCAGGAAAGCGGCGGAGCAGGAGGATGCGGAAGGCCAGTATGAACTCGGGAGGTGTTATGAAAACGGCACGGGTGTGGACACGGATGTCGGTCAGGCGCAACGGCAGCTTGCGGCCACTGCCGTCGGGTAGCGGAGGGGCGCTGGCATTGATCGAACGGAGCACCTCGCCGATGATCCGGCCCATCTTTGGCGCGAGGTGCATGTGCGCCACCAGGTGCGCTTCCATGCCCGCGCCTCGGCAGCGTCCTTTTCGCCGGTGATCTGGTTCATCATCATGCGCAACGACTCACCGGAGAGACTCACGCGGAAGTAGGTTTTGATTTCGTCTTGAAGCACCGCCCGATGGTTGCGGCAGTGTTGGGCGCGCAACTCCGGCCAGCGCTGCGCGATGAACGCCTTGATAGCCGGAGTGATCTTGCCGGGCGCGCCGAAAACCATGCGCTGCAAGGCATCAAGATCACCCGAGTCAAGCGCCAGCCCCCAGCCGCGGATCGACTTGTGATCCAGTTTGAAGACATCCTCCAAAACCGTCACCTTCACCTCCGCATTGTAAAGCCTGGCCAGCAGCATCCGGTAGGCGGGATGGGCGCAATCCGCGGGAATGACCTCCAAACGCTCAAGTCCGTAATAGACGTGGATGAGTCGCCCGTCCTCGGTTTGGTAGAGGGTGGCCGGCTGGGTTTCCCTGAATCGGTGTCACTCTCACTTCCCACAGGCAAGGAGTCCTGAGCCTGCCGAAATCCAAGCCCCGCAATATCGCGGTGGCCCTGCCGTGGCCGCTGTGCTTGAATCGCCGCACCCCCAATGAATGCCTCCGGTCCTGCCTCCATCTCAAAGAGATATACCTAAGCCATGCACTCCTTCACCATGTCCAAACCGATTATCCCGAAATGCGAAGTTGAAAGCCGAGAGCCAATGCTCAAACCACAGCTTACACGGATTCCCTGGTTTCAAGATCCTCATCATTTGCAGCTTGGGAAAAGTTGGAGTTGGATCTTATCTCAATCCGTGAAATCCGTGAAATCTGTGGTTCATCTAACCTCGGTATTCCCCCAAGCCGCGGCCTTTGCGTGGATCCTCACCGCCACAGTGGGGCCGAGTGCGGCGGCCGCGCCCCTGTCAGAGGGCGAGCGCATCGTTTGTACTCACGCAATTCTCTTCACCGAGCCGGCGCGCGCCGTGCCCACCAGCGGCATGCCCGACGGACCGTTGTTAGGCAACGGCGATCTCGGCGTGGTGCAGGCCGGCCCGCCCGAGGCCCTGGCGTTTTACATCGGCAAGAACGATTTCTGGGGAGTCAAGACGCAGGCGCCGATGGCCGTCGGGCAATTGCGCCTGGCTATTCCCGCGTTGGCCGGTGCCTCGAATCACCCGCAACAGGATCTGCGAATGGCGGATACGGTGCAGGATCTGCGGCTGGCGGAACTGCGCGGTTGCTACTGGAATGACGGCGCCGACCTCATCACCCGCGCTTGGATTGATGCTAACCACAACCTGTTCTGTGTCGAATTGGCCAACACGGGACGCAAGCCTCTAAGCATATCGGTCAGCACCATCAAAGGCTGTGGCGGCGCGAACACCCCGTCCGACGTCGGCGCCTCGTTCCTCTATGATCCGGATGCTTCCGTGTCGGGCAGCCGCAAGCTTGGGCTCGCCACCCGCATCCTTGGGGACGCCTCCGTTCGCAACTTCACCCTGGAAACCGGCAAGGCGGTGACCATCGTCACCGCCATCCTAACCGACCTGGATGTGCCGGGCAAGGACCCCTTAGCCGAAGCCAAGGCGATGGTGGATAGTCTGACGTTTGAAAAACTCGCCGAATTGACCGCCTCCCACCGCCAGTGGTGGAGTGCTTTCTGGGGTCGCTCGTTCATTGAAATCCCTGACAAGGCCATCGAGCAGTGCTGGTATTCATCCTGGTATATCATGGCCTCGTGCAGTCGCGCGGGGAAAGTCGCGCCGGGTTTGTGGGGCAACTGGATCACCACCGACAAACCCGCCTGGCACGGCGATTTTCATCTTAACTATAACTTCCAGGCGCCATTCTACGGCCTTTACTCATCGAACCACGCCGACACCACCCTGCCGTTTTATGATGCCATGAACCAGTCGATTGCGCGCGGCAAGCGCATCGCGCGGGAGCGCGGCTGGCAGGGCATCCATCTGCCGGTGTCCATCGGCCCGTGGGGCATGTGCCCGGAAGGCGACGGTACCGACTGGGGCCAGCGCTCCAACGCGGCGTACTCGGCCCTGTTGTTCATCTGGTATTGGCAACACACCCGCGATGTGGCCTGGCTCAAGGACACCGGTTATGCCTTTCCGCGGGCCACCGCCGAGTTTTGGGAGAACTATCTCAAGTTCGAGAACGACCGCTATGTGATCTACAATGACTCGATGCACGAGGGCTCCGGCCCGGACATGAACGGATTGCTCTCGTTGGGCCTGGTGCACACCTTGTTTGAGAACATCATCCCGATGAGCGAGGCGCTCAACGTCGATGCCGACAAGCGGGCAAAATGGCGCGACATCTGCGCCAAGCTCAGCGCCTTTCCCACCCAGCAACGCGACGGCAATACGGTGTTCCGCTATTCCGAAAAGGGCATGGCGTGGAACGACTCCAACACCCTCGGCATCCAACACATTTTTCCCGCCGGTGCCATCGGCCTGGACAGTGCCCCGAAGTTGTTGGAGACCAGCCGCAACATGATCGAGGCCATGGGCCGCTGGAAGGATTTCAATGGCAGCTCGTCGTGGTATGCCGCCTGCGCCCGCGTCGGCTACAACCCGGACGCCGTTCTGGCGGAAATGCGCGGCATGTACGAGCGCCACGCCATGCCTAACAAGCTGCTGACCTTCGGTGGCGGCGGCATCGAGAACGTCTCGCCCTCGCTGGCGGTCACCGAGATGCTCCTGCAAAGCCACGACGGCGTGCTGCGCTTCTTCCCGTGCTGGCCCGCGCGCCTCGACGCGCGCTTCGGCAGCTTGCGCGCGGTGGGCGCCTTCCTGGTCTCAGCCGAACTCAAGGCTGGCAAAATCTCCGGGGTCACCATTGTTAGCGAAAAGGGCGAGGCTTGTACCCTGGTCAACCCGTGGCCGGGGCACGACGTGCAAGTCACCCGCAACGGGCGGGCCGGTGGGACGCTCGGGGGCACGCGTATTTTCCTAACGACCAGCCCCGGCGAGACGCTGAGCCTCAGCCCGCAATGACCTTCGGCGCGACGTGTCACCACCAGACATGAGTCGGCAACCTCCCAACGCCTGGGGTTTGGTCGGACTAAAGCCATGGTTGAGGCATCCGTCATTTGAGATATGCCTCGCCGTAGCGGATGAAAGAACGCCTGGTCAAGGCGAGTAGATTGCAGGCGGCTTCGGATAGCTGCCGGCCTATCGGCTGCTTTCCCGCTCCATCTTCCGCAACCTCAAACTCGTCATGAAACCAACACTTCTCATCATTCTTCCCGCGCTGCTGCTGGCACCGCTGCATGCCGCCGAGCTTCACGTCGCGCTCAGCGGCAAGGATGCCGACCCCGGCACCCAGGCGGCGCCGTTGCGCACGATCCAGGCGGCCGCCAAGTTGGCCCAGGCCGGCGATTCGATCACCGTGCATGCCGGTGTTTATCGCGAGCGCGTCGCGCCGCCGCGCGGTGGCGAGTCCGCCCAGAAGCGCATCATCTATCAGGCTGCGACGGGCGAGAAGGTCACGATCACCGGCGCGGAAGTCGTCAAGGGCTGGGAGAAGGTGCAGGATGACACTTGGAAGGTGGTCTTGCCTAACACGTTCTTCGGCGGCTTCAATCCCTACGGCGACACGATCCACGGCGACTGGTTCAACGGCAGGGGCCGCGCCCATCACACCGGGGCGGTCTATCTCAACGGCGAGTGGCTCACCGAGGCGGCCAAGCGCGAGGCGGTTCTCGCGCCCGCGGCCGCCAGCCCGCTGTGGTTCGGCCAGGTGGACGCGGCCAACACCACGCTGTGGGCGCAGTTCAAGGGGGTGGACCCGAACGCGCAGTTGGTGGAGATCAACGTGCGCCAAACGGTCTTCTATCCGGAGAAAACCGGGATCAATTATCTGACAGTCCGCGGCTTCACGCTATGCCAGGCGGCCACCCCGTGGGCGCCGCCCACTGCCGAACAGATCGGTTTGATCGGCACCAATTGGAGCAAGGGCTGGATCATCGAGGACAACGTGGTCAGTCACTCGGTTTGTTCGGGCATCGCGCTGGGAAAACACGGCGATGAGTTTGACAACACGTCGGCCAACTCGGCCGAGGGTTACGTCAAGACCATCGAGCGGGCATACAAGCATGGCTGGACCAAGGAGTCCATCGGCCATCATATTGTCCGCAACAACATGATCTCAAATTGCGAACAGGCCGGCATCGTCGGCAGTCTGGGTGCTGCCTTCAGTACGGTGACGGGCAACACGATCCATGACATCCATGTGCGGCGCTTGTTCACCGGCGCGGAGATGGCGGGCATCAAGTTTCACGGCGCCATTGACGTGGAGATCAGCCACAACCATATCTATCGGACATGCCGGGGCCTGTGGCTGGACTGGATGGCGCAGGGCACGCGGGTGTCGCGCAACCTGTTTCACGACAATGCCGACCAGGATTTGTTCGTCGAGGTGGATCACGGGCCGTTCCTGGTGGACAACAACATTTTCCTCTCGCCCACCACCTTGCTCAGCGTGTCGCAGGGCGGTGCCTATGTCCACAACCTCATCGCAGGCGGCTTGAATTCCAATCCCTTCGATGGACGCCTGACCCCTTTCCATAAGCCCCACTCCACCGAACTGGCAGGCATGCACGACAACCCGAGCGGCGATGACCGCTACTATAACAACCTCTTCGTCCAACGTTGGAATGCCAGCCCATACGACACGGCGAAATTCCCCGTGACGATGCAAGGCAACGTGTTCCTCAAGGGTGCCACGCCCTCCAAACAGGAAGCCGCACCGCTGGTCAACGCCGAATTCGATCCGGCTCTCAAGCTGCTAGAGACGCCCGATGGCTGTTTCCTCGAAATGAAGGTCGATCCGGCCTGGAGCGCCGAGCCCGGCCGCAAGCTGGTGACCACCGAGTTGTTAGGCAAGACCAAGGTTGCCGATTGTGCCTACGACAATCCCGATGGTTCGCCGCTGCGGATTGACACCGACTATTTCGGCAAACCCCGCAACGCCGCCAATCCAACGGTTGGCCCCTTCGAGGCACCCGCCGGCGGATCGATCAAGGTTTGGTGAGTTCGAACGCCTGTAGCGGCGGTCTGTGACCGTCGCTGCGCATGCTGAAGCGCATCTTTTTGGCTGCGACGCTCACAGAGCGCCGCTACAATCGGCAGGTGCAAGACCGCACGCGCGACTTGCGCCAGCTTTTGGCGCGCCAGGAGGCGATTCTAACCGCCGCGCCCGACATCATCGTCGAGGTTGACACGCAGCGGGTTTACACCTGGTCGAACCGTGCCGGCTTCGAGTTTTTCGGGGAGGATCTTCTCGGCGACCCTGTCGCAGCGTATGTGGTGGGCGAAGCGTACGTCGCCACGCTGTTCCAGCCTTCATCCGATGGCGCGGCAAAGGCCAACTATGTCGAGAGCTGGCAGCGGCGCAAAGACGGCGAGGTCCGCTTGCTGGCCGGTGGAGCAGTGAGTTGAATGACGAGCAGGGGCAGGTGACCAGCGTGATCTCGACGGCCCGCGACATCACCGAACGCAAACAGGCGGAGGAGGCGCTGCAGCGCGCTTACGAGGAACTCGAGCGCTTCAACCGCGTGACGTTGGGCCGAGAATTACGCATGATCGAGTTGAAGAAGGAAATCAACACCTTGCTCAATGCCGCCGGCCAACCGGCAAAGTACCGCATCGTCACCGACCCGCCGTAACCAACGGCGCGCTGTCGATCCCCGGCAAGTCGGCCGCCGCGCCGTTGACAGCGGTGCCAGGCAAGGCCGCAATCCGTTCTCCCGAGGGGGTGCTTAAACCGGAGCGACGCTACAGGTGGAACTGTGCTGACATGACCGTCTCCTGCCCGAACCATCCGCACGACGTTGAGGTAGATCCCCTCGCCCGCCCTTCCTGGTCGAACCGCCTGGACATCCTGATGTCCGATCGGACATCAGGATGTTCTAACAGGATACCTGTGGGAAGAGGGGACTCAGCGCGCCGCTGCTGCCGCGATATGGCCGGCGAAGGTCGCGACAAAATTGGTGTGACTGGTCAGATCAGATTGACAGGAAAATTCTCCGTCCTTGTGGGCGCTGCGCGGCGAAGCGATGCAAGCGGCGGCGGTGTAGAATTGCTCTTGCATGAGTTTCTTGCATAGGACGTGATATCGCGCGATGTATGAGGCGTCGAGAAAGTCTGGGGAGACGGGATAATGGGGCGAGGCATCGCGCACGGGCGAGCGCGAGCCTGCGGCATCCTCCACCAACATGATCCAACCGAGGAAGGGGCGGGCGATCTCACCGAAGGCACCTTCGCGGTAAGCGGTCCAAAAATCGGCTGCAGTGCCGATGGCTTCCTCGGCCCGGTTATTGAAGTTGTTGCCAAACGATGGCCCAACCTGCGACTTGAACTCCAGCGCGGCTATGAGGGTGGCGCGATCCGTCACGATTATGTCCCAGAGCTTCGTTGGACGGAAATAGCCGGGTAAGGTGAGCGCCTTTCGCAGCAAATGAATCTCTGCGGACTTCAGCCCATTCCCATGTACCAGATCGGCAATCAAGGCGATGAATCCATCCATATTCTTGCCGCCGGTAACGGCGGAGCGCTCGCCTTGATCGGCCTTTCCCGAAGCGACTTGTTTGCTGTGCGCTGCGCTACGCCCTTTCCAGAAGGCTTTGATGGCTGCCTTGGTCTTGGCTTCTGAGTTGGCGAGATAGAGTCTCATTTTATTTTGATTCTAATAGATGTTGTTTCTCCGCCGGGTCAAGATGATAGATTGCGCTAACGATGGCAAGCACCGAATCCGTGTCATTGCAGGCGGCGGCGGAGCTAAGTGCCTGCTGGCTCTTGATGGGGATGTCGCGCCAGTATGGCAGGCGGATGCGGCGGAGGTATTGAGCTTGGAACCGGAGGCATCCGCCATGCATCTTGGTGGAATAGGCGCGGACGAAGAGGTGGGCGATTCCAGCCCCCAACACCGCTTGCAGCGCGGGAAGCGGCCATTCCTTTGAAAGGATGAAATAGAGATTATGGTGCGGATAGTACAGTCCCTCTTCCAGCATAATGTTAGCCGCTCCTTTGATGTCTGGAACAAGCAGCTTTGGCGTGCGAGCCAATGATGGAGTGATGCGATCAATCGTGCGATACCACGAACCATTGCCGCGTTGAGCACAATGACGGGCCTTCAATTGAGCCGCATGCTTTTCCATGTAGGCGGCGAAGCGTGGGTAGCGGGAGAAGTCCGCGAGCGAGCCGTCTTCTTCAAACGGGTTCACCACGCCGAGGCCGCGCCAGTGGACTGAGCCATCGCGAAGGTCGCGGGTCATGACCAGCGGCAACTTGCGTTCGTCCTCGACCTCAAGTTCCGTCAATGGGCCAATGAATACCTTGTCCGCTCCGGTGGCGACACCGATGCCAACACTGCAGCCTGCTTCTTCGAGAGTGGGGAACTCGGCCTCGAGCCGACGCACCAGGGCCAGCGAAGGTTGGGCATCGGCCTCCAACAGCCATGGATTGTGGTCTTTGGTGACGCCGGGCATATCGATGACCGTGTCATTGAAATTCCGTGGATGACCGGTCATTGTGTCGCGAAGACGAGCCAAGGCTTCGGTTGTCACCACCGGGCGATGGGCGATACGAGAGCGGCCCATTTTGCCCCGCTGAATGATGGTGATGGCTGGATAGGCGATCACGTCGGATTGAAACGCATTGGTGCCAACCATATCGACATAATACTTCAGGGTGAAGTCCCGCGAAATCATTAGGCGCAGCGGGCCACCGTAGCGGTTTTTCATCCAACGATCGGAACAGATGAAGCCAAGCACGCCGCCGCTGGCCAATAGTTGCAGAGATCGCTCAATGAACGGCACATAAAGATCGGCCCGGTCATACAGAGTGGTGTAGCGGCGGCGGTATTCCGCAAGCAGGGCGGCCGGAATCATTTCCTGCCGGACATAGGGGGGATTTCCGACGACAAAATCAAAGCTGTCTGGCAGGTTCTCTAATAGGAAATCGCCGTTGGTAATCCATGCATCCGCCAATGGGACAGCATTCGCATGGGGCACTCCAGACCCGGTCAGCAGAGCGAGAATGCGTTGGTGCGTGGCAAGAAAAGTGTCGCGATGAAGTTCAACTGCCCGGATTGCGTTGGTGAGTTGAGGTGCCGGAATTTTATCGCGGCAGGCTGCAATCAGAAGCCGCTCAATGGCGCACAACAGAAAATCTCCCGAACCGCAGGACGGCTCAAGCAGACGATATTTCCACAAGGGCTTGTCGGCGGTGTAGTCAGCCAGATCAAGGATGAAGAGAACGACCTCCGCGCGAGTGAAAACCGCCCCACGTTCTTCCCCCGGGGTCGATTTCATCCGCTCCACGTCCGCACCAAGGAAGACGTCTGGAGCGAAAAGCTCCGGCAAAGCGCAGTCCGAATGGGAGTGAGTTGGCATGGATACGATGAAACAACCGGTGGGTTGAGGTTTTCAATAGCCGCCGGGCGGCATGGCGGAATGTATCAAGCCCACTGGCGTTTTGTCACTCAATAAAAGGGCGGGAACGGTCATCGCGCATCAAGCACTCGCCTGCAGAAGAATATGGAAGAAGTCTAGCTCGTTTCTCTTCAATTTCAGCATCGAGATCGCGTTGAGCGTGAAGTTCGCGGCGAAACGACTCGCCTCCCTCATTGGCTCACCGTGGGCAACGGTGATTCGGAGATCGCCGCTCCTTGAAGCCGGCGCTCCGCAGTGAAAAATTCCGCTTGCGTTGCGGGGGTGGTGCGCTCAGGATGGCGGCCCCCGAGGCGGCTTGGCGGAATTGGTAGACGCGCTCGACTCAAAATCGAGTTCTAACGAGTGTGGGTTCGAGTCCCACAGCCGCTACTTTGGCCCCTGCCGCACTATGTCCCGCACCATTGGAATCATCGCAGGGAACGGAGTTTATCCGGAGACTTTCATCGCCGCGGCGCGCCGGCACGCCCCAGGCGCCCGGCTGGTGGTGGCCGCGTTTGAAAACGAAACCAAACCCGAGCTCGGCGGCCAGGCGGAGGCCATCGAATGGTTGCGGGTGGGCCAGCTCGGGAGAATGCTCAGGTTTTTCCGCAAGGAGGGGGCAACGGAAGCGGTGATGGTGGGACAGATCGCCCCGAAGAACCTGTTTGATTTGCGGCCGGACATGCGGACGCTGATGTTGTTAGCCCGGATCAAGGAGCGCAATGCCGAGACGCTGTTTGGGGGGATCGCCGAGGAGTTGGCCAAGGACGGCATCACACTGCTGCCAGCCACGACCTTTCTGGAGGACCATCTGCCGGGGCCGGGTCACGTGTGCGGCCCGGCATTGGGCAAGCGGCAGCTTGCCGACGCGGAGTTCGGCTACCGCATTGCCAAGGCCACCAGCGCGCTGGACATCGGCCAGACGGTGGTCGTGCGTCATGGCACGGTGCTGGCGGTGGAGGCGTTTGAAGGCACCAACGCGTGCATCCGGCGCGGCGGCGACCTCGGCCGCGGCAAGGACGTGCTGCTGGTCAAGGTGTCCAAGCCACAGCAGGATTTCCGCTTTGACGTGCCGGTCATCGGCCAGCAAACGCTGGAAACATGCGCCGGCGCCGGGATTTGCGGCATTGCCGTCGAAGCGGGCCGGACGCTAATGTTAGAGCGGGACGCCATCGTGCGGCTGTGCCAGTTGCATAAGATCGGCATTCACGCGCTGGCATGAGAGGGGGGGCCGAAACGACAGGCTGGAAGCCCGTCGGCCATGACAGGCAGGATGCCTATCCTCCTGCCGTTGAAACGACAGGCTGGAAGCCCGTCGGCCATGACAGGCAGCCTACTTCGCTATCGCTACGAAGGCCAGAGGACGCCTGTCCTCCTGCCTCAGTTGCTGGCCGGATAGCGGTAGTGGCCGAGAATTTGATAGTCGAACAGGGCGTTCTCCCATTTGACGGTGGAGTCGAGGTGGTGGACGACCCAGGGCTGGGAGGCGTTGCCATCCGGACTTGGCACGACGATGCCGATATGGGCCTCGGCCGAGTGGTTGCCCACCAGCGCCCAGACGACGATGTCGCCGGGCTGGTAATCGGCGGCATTGCGACTGCGGGTCAGTTCGGTGCCCTTGCGGCTGAAGAAGCATTGCAGATTGAAGGTGCGGCGGTGATCCATGTTGGTGTCCGGTGCGGTGACGCCGGGGAAGATCTGCGGATAACGCTTGAAGTTTTTCGCCATGTCCTCGTGGACTTCCACCTGCAAGTCGATGCCGAGCTGGCGGTAGCAGCGGATGATGACATCCTCGGCCTTGCCCTTGGTTGACGGCACGTCGCCATTCGGATAGGGAATGGTGTAGTAGGCCGGTTCGTAGCTGATGGGTTTGAGCGAGTGGGCGAGTGCGGCGGCGGCCAGGCGGTCGCCGAAGGTGCCGGAGCGTTCGAGCGACGAGATGAGCAGGTGGGCCTGTTCGAGCGAGGCGCCACTCTGCGCCGCGCGCAGGAAGGGCACCAAGGGTCGTCCGAACCAGAAGGTGATGGCCGCGGCGATCACTAGAATCACCCAGCCACCAAAGAAATTCTGGCGCTTGGGCTTCTGTGGGCGCGGGCCGATGTATTCGATCGTGTGGTAGAAGCCGGATCGTTTTTGCGCCATGGAGGTGAGGGGGAAAGAGGGCTGTGCGCCGCAATTGTCGCATGGAAAAATTGATTTGGCGATGACATTGCAACTAACCGCAAAAAAACGTGTTGCATGGCTGCTTGCGAAGCAGGGATGTGCGGCGCATGAACTTAACTTAAGTTAACTAATCCCCGGTCGGGTTGTTAGATCGCTCAGGCCGCCGGATTGCGCAGCGTGTCGAGGTAATCCTCCAGTGAGTTGAGGCAGGCGCGGCGGGTTTCGGCATTGCGCGGCGAATTGGCAGTGACGGTGACCCCGGCGATGAGGGCGACGAGGAAAGCGGCTTCGGCTGGCGGTTTGATTGAGCGATGAATTTTGCCGGCTGTTTTGCCGCGTTCCAACAGGCGGGCAAGCGCGGCGCGCCAGGCGTCGAAAATCGGCTCCAGGTGCGAGCCTAACATGTTGTCGGGGGCGGAGCTTTCCGCGGCGAGGGCGCTGAGGGCGCAAGTGGGATCGCCGGGAGTCAACTCGCTGAAGCGGAGCCGACACAGGTGTCTGAGGGCATCGAGCGAATCGGCGTGCTGCAGCGGGGTGAGCCACAGGTCGGCGATGGCCTGGGCGAGGCGCTCATCGATCCAGGCCTGGGCCAAACTGCGCTTGTCGGGGAAATGATGGAACAGCGCGCCCTTGGTCAGGCCGGCGCGCGTGACGACACTGCCGAGCCCCGTGCCGACATAGCCACAGCGGGAGAATTCCTCGCCGGCGGCGTCCAGGAGCGCCGCGCGGGTGATCTGGGGTTGTTTTTTGCGCTGGGTCATGCGGGGGAAAACCGGCCGGAAGGTGTGGGTTCAACGGGATTCGCTGCGGCCGTTAGAAGCCGTTGGCGAGGCGCGAGACCAGGGCTTCGCCGGCGCGTTCGAGGGCGTCGGGTAGGGCGTTGTTGCGGGCGGTTTGGAGGTCGGGATCGACGAAGAGCTGGCTCGAGCCGCTGGATGAGCCGGCGGCAAGGATGTGGGTCGGATCGCGGGCGTCCTTGAGCGTCCACAGCAGGGTGACGGTGTTGGTCAGTTCGTCGGGGTGCAGGGTGTCGAGGCGGCGGCCGCGGATGGTGGAGTAGTCGATGCTCTTGATGCGGCCGTCGAGAATGGCATCGGCGCGATCACTGCTGGTGATGCGATAGGTGCCGTCGAGGCTGAAGGCGCAGGAGACCGCGGAGGTGGCGAGAGCTTCGGCTTTGGGGTGCTGGGTGTCGTTACCGAACATGGATACGGCGATGGACCTGACCTTGGCCAAGGCCTTTGGCTTGGCACTGCCGACATGGTAGCCGGCGCAGGAGACGAGCAACAGCAGGGGCGAGAGCAGGAGGGGCAGCTTCATCATGCGGAGGGGCGACGGAGGAAGGCATCACTCGCCGAGTTGCTTGAGGCGGGCACGGGAGGCGTCATGGAGGTGGCCCGATGGGGCGCGTTTCAAGACATCGCGATAATAGACCTTGGCGGATTCGAACTGGCGGGTTTTGTAGTAGTATTCGGCGATGTCGAAGGAGCCTTGGAGTTCGCGCGATCCCAGTTTGGCGAGGAGTTTGTGGGCTTCGGCGCTGCGGGAATCGTTGGGGTACTGCGTCAGATAGTCGTTGAACGCCTCACGCGCCAAATCCAGCGTGGCTTGGTTGCGGTTGCCGCGGTCGGCGTCTTCGGTGAGCACCACACCGATGCGGAAGAGCGCTTCGGGTGCCTCGCGGCAGTCGGGTTGGTCGCGCACGAGCTGGCGATAGGCCTCGATGGCTTTGGTGGACTTGCGATCGTTTTGATAGAGTTCGCCGATGGTGAACTGGGCATGGGCTGCGGTAGGGGTTTTGGGGGCGTTGTCGCGGACTTGGCCGAGCATTTCGACGATCTTGTCGATGGCGAGCTTGGAGTGGATGCCGAGGAAATTCTTTTTGATTTTGCCGTCGGCGGCGTCCTGGGCGATTCTCGCCTGACTGGCGAGGGCCGAGGTATAGAGGTTGCTGGCTTGGAAGCGGGTGAGGAATTTCTGATAGGCGTCGAACGCATCGACGATTTGGCCGTTGTGTTCGAGCAGTTCGGCCTGGCGGACGCGGGCCTGGGGTGCGGAGGTGGCGAAGGGATAGCGGGTGGCGACTTGATCGTAGAGTTTGATGGCGCGCTTGGTATTGCCCGAGGTTTCGGCCTGTTTGGCTTGTTGAAAGAGGCGTTCCCCCTCACCGGAGGCCTCTTGATGGTTGCCCGCCATGAGCGGCAAATCCGACGACGAACTGCAGGCAAGCAGGAGAAAGCCAGCCGCGCTGCACAAAAAAGGGGGGATAAACCGCAGGGTCATGCCAAGGACCATAGAGGAATTTCGGCCTGCGGAAAGCCCAAATTCAGGAAACCGCCAAGATGGCGCTTTTCAGGGGCGGCGGACTCGCACAGTCTCCGGCCATGCGCGCCCGTATGTTGCTGATTGGGATAGTTGCCGCCGCGGTGAGCGGCGGAGGGTATTGGTGGTGGAGCGGCCGGCATGGGTCGCGCCACGGGCAGGCCGCCTTGGCGCAGACCGAGGCGATTCTGGCGCTGGGGCCGCGGCCGGCGGGGTCCGCCGTCTTGGAGGCGGTGCGCGGGCGTTTGCGCTCGCAACTGGAAGCCGCCGGGTGGGTGTGCGTCGGCCAGCCGTTTGAACGCAGCACGACGCTGGGGATGGTGAAATTCGAGAATTTGCGGGCGCGTTTTGCGGCCGGCGACGCCGACCCGTGGCGGCGACCGGTGAAGGGCCTGCTGTGTGCGCACATGGACTCGAAGTTATTCAAGCACGAGGTGTTTCTCGGGGCGGACGATGCGGCGTCGGCGTGCGGGGCGATGCTGGAAATCGCCCGCGTGCTGGCCAAGGCTAGTCCACAACAGGCCAAGCAGATGGAGTTGGTGTTCTTCGATGGCGAGGAGGCGTTTGAAGAAAACATTACTCCCCGCGACGGGCTTTATGGCAGCCGCCATTACGCCAGCGCCTGGCCGGCAGCGGCGACGAAGCCGCAGTTCGGAGTGTTGTTAGATATGGTCGGCCACAGGAATCTGACGATTCGGCTGCCGTCCGACACTCCCGAGCCCTTGCGCGAGGCGGTCTTGGCGGCGGCAAGAAAGGAAGGGGCGAGCAAGAGCTTCGACGTGGCGCCCGGCGCCATCACCGACGACCATGGGCCGCTGATTCGGGCCGGAATCCCGATGGTGGATATTCTTGGGGATTTCCCCAACCTGCCCTGGTGGCACACCCCGGCCGACAACGGCCGCAATCTTTCGGCTGACTCGTTGGAGATTTCCATCCGGGTCACGCTTCGGGTGTTAGACGGGCTGTTGTAGCGGCGCTCGGTGAGCGTTGCAGCGAATGAGAAGCGCTTCAGCATGCGCATCGGCGGGTCACAGACCGCCGCTTGTTCCGGCCGATCACTTGCGCGCGGCGGTTAGAAGACGCCGCACTCCTCAGGCGGGCTAAAGCCCGCGCTCCTTCTTGATGTTAGAACACGCCGCTGAGTTTGCGGCCGGTCCAGAACAGGGCGAGGAGGGAGACGAGGCCGGTGAGCACGCGCCAGTCGCTCCACAGGGGGATGCGGTTTTCGAGGGGGCGGGGCTCAGGCAGGGCCTTGATTTCCTTGACCAGGTCGGCGAGTTGGTTGGGCTGGATGATGCGGCCCTTGGACACTTTGGCCATTTCTTCGAGCACCTCGGGGCGCGCCGGTTGGCCGGTTTTTTCGATTTCCACACCCTGCGCAAAGAGGGTGGTCACGACGGGCTTGTCCTCGCTGCCGGCGACGGCGGCGCGCAGCTTCCAAGCACCCGGCAGGTCGATTTTAAAACGACCCGAGTAGGCACCCCAGGCGGTCTCGTTTTTCTGCAGCTCGATGCGCTGGGTGCGGCCATCGGGGGCGGTGATGTCGATGGCGACGTTGCCTTGTTGGAGAGGCGCGCCGTTGGGGTCGAAGGCATTGGCGTTGAGGGTGACGTTGCTGCCGGGCACCGGGCGCTCGGGAGTGAAGAAGAGGCGCACGCGCTGGCCTGCGGCCATGTTGCGTTGATAGGACATCCAGCGCGCCACCTGGCCCCAGAAGCGATAGTGATAGAGGTCTTCCACGCCGCGGCGCCAGCGCCAGGCCGAGTCGATGCCCATGTATAACACCTTGCCGCTGCCGGCGGGCTTGGTGACGATGAGCGGGATTGGGCCGAACTTGTCGCGACGGTTGCCATGCACGGCTAACACCTCGGTGCCGCCCTTGGCCTTGACGACCGGCGCATACCAGTAGAAGCCGGGCAGATGGCGCCAGATCTCGGGGTTTTCCTCCTCGCTGTTGCCCAACATGGTGAGCAGGGACTTGCGCCCCTCGGTGGTCAGGTTGAGCGGCGAGGCAAGCGTTTCGGACATGCCGGTCTTGTGCTCAGGGTCCAACACGACAGGCAACAGGTCGGACAATTCGGTATCCACCAGGGACGCCTGGTTGCCTTGCGGGCCGGGCAGGAAGACCACGCCGGAGGCTTGGTTTTCGACCAGGCCGCGGATCAGGGCGCACTGGTCCTTGGTGAGTTGGCCGTTGCCGACACCGACGTCGCCGAGGAAGATCACATCGAACTTGGCGAGGTCTTCGAGTTTGGAGGGAAACTCGGTGATGAAATTCTTGCCGGTGGCGGGGCCGAGTTGCGGGTGCAGCAGCAGGCAGGTGAGTTCGACGCCGGGGTCGCGGGTCAGCGCGTTGTGCAGGAAACGGTATTCCCAGCGCGGCAGGGTTTCAACGACCAGCACGCGGATGCGCTCGGGGCGGCCGGCGATGTTGAACTTGCTGGAGTTGTTAGAAGCGACGAGTTCGCCCTCGGCGACGGGGATGGAGAGTTCGAGGGTGGCGGCTCCCTCCTTTTCTATCCGCCAGAGCATGGAGTCGTAGATTTCGGTGTTCGGCGGGATGACCAGTTCCTTGGTGCGCTCGTGGCCGGATTCGTCGCGGAGCCGCGCGATGGTGCGCACCTGGCGGTCGAGCGACGAGCGGATGGTGAAGGGGATTTGGACGTTTTCACCGACGATGCCGTAGCTTGGGGCGGTGACGGAGAGCAGGTCGAGGTCGGGCAGGCGAGTCTTGCTGCCAACCGGGATGGGAAACAGCGGCACGCCGCGCAGGCGCATTTTTTGGGCGGCGGCCACCGGTGGTTGGCCGAGGTTGAAGTCGCCATCGGTGAGCAGGATGACGGCGCGCAGGTTGGTTTCCTTTTCCAGCAGGCTGGCGATCGGGGCTTCGAGGTCGGTGCCAGTTAGAGGCGCCGGGTCCTTGGGCGGAGTGGCAAACGGCTGGATGATGAGCTCGTTTTCGCCGTCGGCCTGGAGGGGTTTCCACAGGTTGGCGGCGAGGGCTTTCTTGACCCATGCGGCGCGCGTGACGATGGTCGGCGAGTCGGAAAGTTCGAGCGGCAAGGGCGCGTCGGCGGTGGTCATCGACTTCGAGTCATCCCACAGGATGGCGATGCGCGGCTTGGTTTCGGGATGCAGGATGGTGCGCCACTCGGGTTGCCACAGCAAGATGACGACGACGAGCACGGCCAGGCAGCGGCAGCTTTCGAGGATGGCGGTGCGTCGGCGGTGTGGGCTGCGTCTCCATGCGAGCAGGGCCAACACGCCGGTCAGAATCAGCGCGATGATGCCGATCCCGAGGGTGAAAGGAGTGGGGGTGAGGTGGAGCATGGAGAAGAAGCTGAAATGCTGAGACTTGGAGGGGAGAAGCTGAACTGCCGGGATGAGGCGACGAGCTAAGGCAGGAAGATTTGGGATTTGGGATTTGGGATTTGGGATTTGGGATTTGGGATTTGGGATTTGGGATTTGGGATTTGGGATACTCAGCTTATTGA
>Ga0209697_10003492_pt1 | contig 21253 bp, 22 predicted proteins | sample AliMusrvi5mmetaG_FD_184115 | JGI IMG/M metagenome (GOLD analysis project Ga0209697, IMG submission 184115) | Freshwater lake bacterial and archeal communities from Alinen Mustajarvi, Finland, to study Microbial Dark Matter (Phase II) - Alinen... | ecosystem: Environmental > Aquatic > Freshwater...
AACAAGTACGTAGGCTTTATGACGCCTTAAAATATAAATACGCACCATACATTAAGCGAAAATCTGTAGTACACAAATCTGAACTGGTGGATTGTCAATTCATTGAAAACCAATTTTTTTTATCAGGATAGCTGCAAGTTGGGTTAAGTAATGAGGATAATTACATGTCAAATTAGAGCCATCGGCCAGATTCATTATTGTCCGGAGCTACACCTCAAATTCAGAATCTTCAGAATAAAAAATAATATATAGGAACCGTAGGAACGTAGGAAAAGTAAGAAAAATGTAGTAAAAATAGGAACGTAAGAAAATAAATATGAGGAAATTCCCTGCAAATCCTACTTTTCCTACATTCCTACGATTAAATTTTAAAAATATCAATAGCTGAATTTTGATGCCTGCCTCAGTATTAAGTATCTCAAAGAACAACTATCGCATATGTTGAATAATTTCGCAAATAAATACGACATTAAATTTTAAACATTACTTATTTACTTTCGATAGAAGATATTCAGCAAGGTTATTGGCAGCTTTCAAATTTTCGAAGTCAGCAGGTAACATGGCATGATCAATGTATTCATTATACAACCAAGGATCGCCAACAGCCAAAACAAATCCTTTACCAAATGATGTTTCGGCAATATACACGTTGCCTTTATCTGTCAAAACAGCTTTAGCCGTTCCACTTAAACCAAGCGAACAAACCTCTTTCATATAGATTTTATTCACACCTTTAAATAGCGGATGATCGGGTAAATTAGTTTCAGCGGCCATATTATAATCTTTTCCGGTAACGGGATTTAGTGTTACAGGATTAAAATGCAACCCAAATTCTTTTCCTAACTGATTCAGATGTGTGAATTCACAGTTTGGCTTGTCGTTTGCCATAATCAGGAGTACACCTCCATTTTTTACCCATGTTGAAATTGCTTTAATATCCTTTGGCAGGATATAATTAGGTTTCGGGTTTTCAGAAGTCGTATCCGGATCAACAATGATATAGAGATCAATTCCTTTAAGACTATTCTTATCTGCTTTGGTCTCTATCGTTTTTAATGCAGCTCCCTTACTTTTAAATACGTCACCAAATTGAGAAAAACCGCTGTTTTGAGCATCATCCCACGTATAATGGAAAATTTTTCCTGTCTTTACGTTGGTTTCATGGTTATACCAATTGTCGAGACCTACAGTTTTTTGAGCGATACCATCGAAGGTTATCGCGCAAAGAACCAATAATATAATCCCTTTCAATGAACAATAATTCTGCCTCATCTTTTTATAATTTTTGATTAAAAAATTTAAGATAGTCCAACATGGTTAATAATGGAAAATCAAACAAATATAAACAGATTGCATGAAAACAATCGATTGCACAACTAATAAATGTAATATTTTCCTGAAAAAAATATTTTAATCAGATTCGAAAGTAACCGGAAAACTATTTCACGTGTCGTGATAAAGGGATTTTCATTTTTTTCACATCAAAAGCAACCAGTCCTGCATAAGTTGTGGCACCTTCAACCGACAAATGTGTATTATCTTTTCTTCCTACTGGAAATATTGAGTCAGGTTTTGTCCAAAGATACAATTTTTTAGAAGGTTCATCACCAAGCGAATTGATAAGCGTTTGCGTTAGCAACTGCATATCAATTAACTTAACTTTAAATTCTGCAGCTACTTCTCGAACTGCATCAGGGTACTTTCCATGCGTTTCGACAAGTTTACCAGATTCGTCGAATTTGCGGCGAACAATTGAAGTGAGCAGGATTGGTGTTGCCCCCTTTGCTCTCGATTCAGAAATGTACTTTTCGAGATTTTGCCGATAACTTGTCTGCGGATCGGTGTAGACAGCTGGTTTATCCGCTTTTTCGTCGTTGTGCCCAAACTGGATAAAGAGATAATCACCCCTTTTCAGACTATCGAGAACTATTTTCCATCGTCCCTCATCAATAAAACTTTTTGAGCTTCTTCCGTTTACAGCATGATTACTAACCCTGACTTTCGAATCAAAGTAGTTTTGAAATAGCTGCCCCCATCCGGTCTCGGGATAAACTTCAGCCTTTTTATTCGCCATTGTTGAATCACCAATTGTATAAACAGTAATTACCTTCGATGGAGCGCAGCCTGTAAATAAAGTAAATAACAATAACCCAATAGCACCTAATTTTATCATGATAAGCTACTTTCCTTTGAATTAATCGTTAACGACTGAGCAGAAAACTAAAATCATCTTTTGTGCTTAGTTCCTCTGGATGCATCCCTTTTTTGAAAATTCGGGCACTTCGATTACCAATCAGTTTTAATGAATTGTTTTCACATTTCAACATCGTCCCCTCACGAAGTCCAACGACTGTAATTTCTGGGTTGGCCTCAAGAAATTCCTCAATTCGTTGCTCACGTGTTTCTCCGCCATGACCTTCGGGGTTGACATCCAGGTAATGAGGATTGATCTGAAACGGCACCAATCCCATGCAATCAAACCCTTTTGGATCGATAATTGGCATATCGTTTGTCGTTTGTAGTGTAGGACACGCCACATTCGATCCGGCACTCCATCCAATATAGGGCGTTCCCATTTCTACCCTCTGACTGATCGCCTCCATTATCAGGTTATCGTGCATCATCCGAACGAGTTGCCATGTGTTACCGCCGCCAACCACAATAGCTTCAGCATTCAGAACTGCCTCAAATGGGTCATTAAAATGATGAATAGAAGTGATGTGGTGCCCTATTTCGGCAAAGCGCTCCTCGACCTTCGATTCATAGAGGTCAAAGGAGAATGTTACAGCTGCATATGGAATAAAAAGTGCACTGATAGTTTTATCACCCAAAAAATTCTTAATTTCTTGCTTAGGATAGTCAAGATAAGGCTCTCCTTGCATCGTAGAATTGCTAATCAGCAGAAGTCTCATAAAAAGATTAATATTGTAGTTGCAAGTAAGTAAAAAAAAGGCGGAAAGAAAAACTAACCCATTCTTAAAAACAATTTCCGAAACGAGCGTGTTAAGTAGAAATGGACTCTCCAATTTACATTAATTGAGTTAAATATTTTAAGTAAATGTCATTTACTATGGAACAAAAACCGATAAAGAAGGTACTGGTAGCAAACCGGGGGGAAATTGCGATCCGGATCATGCGTTCCTGTCGCGAAATGGGAATTGAGACAGTTGCAGTTTTTAGTGATGCTGACCGAACTGCCATGCATGTAAGGTATGCCAATGAAGCTTATAATATTGGTCCTGCTCCCTCCTCCGAAAGCTACCTAAATATGGAAAAAATCATTGCTACGGCGAAATCATCCGGAGCAGATGCCATCCATCCAGGATATGGGTTCTTGTCGGAGAATTCCAAATTTGCGCGCAGATGCCGCGAAGAAGGGTTGAAATTTATCGGACCATCGCCAGAATCAATTGAAATGATGGGAGATAAAATCAGTGCAAGAAAAAAAATGATTGCTGCTGGTGTTCCCGTTGTACCGGGTACTACTGAAAAAGTGACAAGCGAAGCGGAAGCTGCAAAGTACATAAAGGAGATCGGTCTTCCTGTGATGATTAAAGCATCTTCAGGTGGCGGAGGTAAAGGAATGCGCCTGGTGAAAAAAGAATCACAGATTGCAAGTTCATTGCGTGCCGCACGTTCGGAGGCAAAAACAGCATTCGGCGATGATGCATTATACATCGAGAAGTACATTGATTCACCTCATCATATTGAATTTCAAATATTGTCGGACAGATATGGAAATACCGTCCATCTTTTCGAACGCGAATGCTCCGTACAGCGCCGCCACCAGAAAGTGGTAGAGGAGACTCCTTCACCCATCATGACTGCCGCGATAAGAGAACAAATGGGGGCATATGCGGTTGCGGCTGCAAATGCTTGTCAATACGAAGGAGCTGGTACTATTGAATTCATTGTGGACGATAAGTTGAACTACTATTTTCTTGAAATGAATACCCGTTTGCAGGTTGAACATCCGATAACTGAGCGTGTAGTTGGTGTCGATTTGGTAAAAGAGCAAATTAGAATTGCAGAGGGATTTGAACTCCCTTTTCATCAGGAAGACCTGAAACAAAGCGGACACGCGATCGAGTGCCGCATTTATGCCGAAGATACCGATAATAATTTCATGCCTAATCCGGGAACAATTACCCATATCACTGAGCCGTTTGGTTTTGGAATCAGGTGTGATGGTTATGTATATGAAGGATATACAATTCCAATTTATTACGACTCATTAATCAGCAAACTGATAGTATGGGGAAGAACGCGCGAAGAAGCAATTGAAAGAATGCGACGTGCCCTCTACGAATACAAAATCACCGGGATAAAAACAACGATCCGGTTTCTTGAAAGGATAATGGATACACCCGATTTCAGGAAAGGAGAATACAATACCCATTTTATCGAAAAAAACAGCGCTTCTCTTCTTGCTGACGGAATCTATAACAAAAAAAATGAAGACATTGCGCTGATTGCTACATATGCCCAATTCATGTCACTTTTGGAGGATAGCAAGAAAACAAATGCTGCTCCTTCTGAAAAGAAAGAAACAAACTGGAAACGGCAACTTCGGAAATTTACATCGCGAATATAATTCCCAACTAATTGCAGAAAAAATCAAATGGAACTCGAACTAAAAGTCAATAAAAGGATTGCAATCGTTAAAGAGGTGAAGCGCGAAGGAAATATTCTCACACTTGCTGTAGACGATGTGGAGTACAAAGTCGATATTGTTAAAGTAAGTAATGAAGAGTTTTCGGTTTTATATGAAGGAAGATCCTTTAATATCGAAGTTATCGAAAGCAAAGAACCTAAACATTACAATGTAAATACACTGTATTCCAAATTTGATGTAGAAGTTATAGATAATGAGTCTCGCTACCGTCAAAGCAGAAGGCAATCAAAACAAATCCTCAACGACAATACGATTCGGTCTCCCATGCCGGGGAAAGTGGTCCGGGTCTTTGTTAAGCCAGGAGATATTGTTGAAGCCGGACAACCGTTGATTGTGCTATCAGCAATGAAGATGGAAAGCGAATTCAAAGCAGGCCAACGGGGGGTCATAAGAGAAGTACCTGTAAAAGAAGGTGAGACAGTTGATAACGACCAGCTTTTAGTGGTTATTGACGAAATAAAAGGAAAGTAAGCAGGATAAAAACATAACAACGTCAGTCAATTAATATAAAAATATGTCATCACAACAAGAAAAATTCGAAAGACTTGAGGAGAAAATTCTTGAAGCAGAAGCTGGTGGAGGACTGGATCGTATTGATCGTCAACATGCCGCAGGAAGAAAAACAGCCCGCGAAAGGATTGACGTACTAATCGACCCGGGAACTTTTGTCGAACTCGATAAGTTTGTGATTCACCGCTCCCATGATTTCGGGATGGAAAAAAACAGATTCTCAGGCGATGGTGTGATAACAGGATATGGAAAGATAGATGGCCGGCTTGTATATACTTTTGCTCAAGACTTCACGGTATTCGGTGGAACAATGAGCAGGGCAAATGCCGATAAAATTGTTAAGATCATGGACCTTGCTATGAAAATGGGAGCACCAATGATCGGTCTCAACGATTCAGGTGGTGCTCGTATCCAGGAAGGGATTGAAAGTCTTGCAGGCTATGCAGATATATTCTATCGAAATGTGATGAGTTCCGGGGTTATCCCTCAGATATCGGCTATACTCGGGCCATGTGCAGGAGGAGCTGTTTATTCACCTGCAATTACCGACTTTATTGTGATGGTGAAAGATACGAGCTATATGTTTGTAACAGGACCTGATGTGGTTAAAGCAGTAACACACGAAGAGGTAACCATGGAAGACCTTGGCGGCGCCTCAACCCACCATGTAAAAAGTGGCGTTGCTCATCTGACTGCCGATAATGAAGATCATGCTTTGCTAATGATACGTGAACTGATCGGCTATCTCCCTTCAAATAACCTCGAAGATCCGCATATTCTGGAATGCAAGGATGACATCAACCGTGAGGATAAAAATCTGAATGCGTTGATTCCGGAAGATCCGAACAAACCCTACGATATGAAAGAGTTGATCACAAGTGTAGCCGATGACAAGAACTTTTTCGAGATCCAACCATCATTTGCACCGAATTTGATCATCGGTTTTGCGCGTCTTGCAGGCCGAAGTGTTGGCATCGTAGCAAATCAGCCAGCCTTTCTTGCCGGTGTACTCGATATCAATTCATCTGTGAAAGGAGCACGTTTCGTACGCTTTTGCGACGCGTTCAATATACCAATTGTTACAATGGTTGATGTACCTGGTTTTCTTCCGGGCACAGTTCAGGAATTTGGGGGGATTATCCGTCATGGTGCCAAACTACTATACGCTTATGCAGAAGCAACCGTACCTAAGATAACGTTGATCACACGCAAAGCCTATGGAGGAGCATATGACGTGATGAGCAGCAAACATATCGGAGCCGATATAAATTTCGCATATCCATCAGCTGAAATTGCCGTTATGGGAGCTGAAGGTGCCGTGAAAATTATCCACCGTGCAAAAATGAATGCAGAAGAACTTGCACAAAAAATTGATGATTACCGCGAAAAGTTTGCAAATCCTTACAAGGCAGCTGAATTGGGGTATATCGATGAGATTATTTACCCGACTCAAACAAGGTTCAAACTGATTCAGGCACTTGAGATGTTGCAAAACAAGCACAAAACAAATCCTTTGAAAAAGCATGGAAATATTCCGTTGTAAAGATTAATTTAAGTAACGAGAATAAAAATATGTCGCATTCTCAGGAACTATAGTCAACAATCTATTGCACTAAATATCTCTAAATTTACATCTCATATATACTCGCCTATTGCCTAAGATATATTTTCCCATTACCAACCTCGAGGTTTGTGTAAGGTTTCTGTAAGCTTTGTGTAATGTTGCTGTAACAAATAATACAGAAACTTTACTGCTATATTACACAAAGCTTAATTAAACTACGAGGAAGATACTGCCAAGATAATATAAATTGAAATGCGGCATTTTTTCCTGGAATTAACTTAATTAAAAAAAAGTCTGGATTACAGTGCTTTTTTTAGGCACTTATTCACTCCTCTCATGCAAAAAATACTAAATCAATACTTCGAAGAATATGCAACCATGTCGGAAGTTGCACACAATGCCGTGATTGAAATCGCAAATTGTGAAGGCATTGAGATGAATAGCATTATCGTTGCCACTTCCTTCTGCTTTGATGAACTTAACCACCAACCCACCAAAATGAATCAGCCGGCGCCGCAAGGAACTTTTATCATATGAGGGCGGGCGGGTTATCCCATTGTTGGTGAAATAGGACTTTCAGCCTTTTCTGATCATATCCCAGATGATGGTGCAGCCCTGTTAATCGTTGGCCTCCATATTGGATTCTCGCGTTCGGGAGAAATAGGTCAAATAAAAAGAGTGGGTCAACATCGTCATACAAATACCTGTGGGGCATTGATGATGGTACAAGATCACCTGTTATCTACTTCTATTCACCAAATAGACCCGGCCGACTATTCCATGTTTCAACCCGAATTTCTGGCCTTGCGTTTGCTGCCAAATGTCGATGAAATACGTAATGCCGATGTTCCCATCCTAAAAACGACCCAACTTGTTTATAATGAAATTGAAAAGGAAATACTCATGCTTATTCAACATCATCCAACTTTATTAAGTAAATTTCCGGTGTATTTACTTGGAGGCATTGTGATTAATACAGACGAAAATCTGCCCAATTATTTTTCACAGAAAACTTTTCGGAAAATTACAATCAAATAAAGAATCATCGCCGAATACTTCGACAATTTTTAAGAACAATCCTTTGATCTGACAACCTTCAATTCATGGTTAAATACCATGCAAATAAGTAAGTCAATTTCTATTTGACTTACTTGATATAGTTGACAATATTTATCGTGGTTTAATGCATTCATTCCAGACACCATCCTTGATTAACAATCAATGGTAGTTTTATTTACAGCATACAAGTTAACCAATAAATACATTCGGAAAAAATTAGTACCTTTGCAGGTGGTAATCGTATAAATATATTTCAAGTACCCTCTCTGGTGTAAAGTCCGACGTTCGTTGGTTTTGTTCGGAAAATTGCTTATCTTGAGTATTTCTATAATACCACAGGCTATTCATTTAGAGTAGTATTAGATATAAATTATTAATCAATTATTTAATGGCAAAATCGCAAGATACCTTTAACAAAAAAGAGAAAGAGAAAAAACGTTTAAAGAAACGTCAGGAAAAAAATTTAAAAAGAGAAGACCGTAAGTCAAATTCAACAGGTGGTGATCTGGAGAACATGTTGGCCTATGTTGATGAAAATGGCAACCTCACTGATACTCCACCGGATCCTTCAAAGAAAAGGAAAGTTAATGCAAGCAGCATTGAAATCAGCGTTCCCAGAAGAGAAGAAGAGGAAATCGACCCAATACACACGGGCAGAATTGACTTTTTCAACGATTCGAAAGGCTTTGGCTTTATCAAAGAAAAAGATACCCAGGAAAAATATTTTGTTCATGTCAACGGTTTACTGGAAGATGTAAGGGAAGGTGACAATGTTGTTTTTGAGCTTGAAAGAGGCTTGAAAGGCTTGAATGCCATACGTGTAAAGAAGGTGTAATTTCGGTTTTAAATCGAAACATTTCATAAAGTCATTGATAGAGAGCGAAAAAGAGAAGGATAAAGAATCCGTTAAAACGTCAATTCAACGTATTGAATACCTTTTCATTTTTCACTTTTCCTTCTTCATTTTTAAACTTATTCTCTTTATAAGTCCTTGGTATAAAGCCTGAATCGTTTGTAAACCTTGCCTCCCATTTTTTCCATTTCTGCGCGCACCTTTTTGTTATCTTCCAGTTCAAGGTGCGAATCAAGCATAGTCTTCCCAAGTTCGGTTGCAGTTTCCATCATCCTGACGCCCATCATTACATCAAGACCTTTTCCACGGTAAGCAGGATCTATTCCCCCAAGTAGCAAATTCAATTGTTTCGATTTCCGTGCGGCAGCAAAAATTTTGAAAATTCCAAACGGAAATAGTTTTCCTTTCGCTGCGATAATTCCATCACCAATATGCGACATACCAACCACAAATGCCACCAATTCATTTTTATCATTAACAATCAGCTTGATAAACCTGGGATTGATCAGGAAAAGATATCGGTTGGCAAAATTATCCATCTCCTTTTCTGAAAATGGAATAAAGCCAAAGATTTCGGTAAAGGTAAGGTTAAGCAAACGCAAAACTGAATAGATATAAGGCCTTACTTTTCTTCGTGAAGTAAATTCCAAAACATGCAAATCGGGATTCCTTTGCACTGCCCGTTCCTGAATTTTTTTGTAAAATTCAGGAAGCGGATCAGGAATTTTAATCTGGTAAACCACCAGATCAGCTTTTTTGGAGTAGGCATTCTTTTCAATTAATTCTGACTGATAGGGAAAATTACAGTTCGAAGCAATAACAACTGGCTCATCAAAACCTTCAATAAGAATACCTTGCGGATCCTTTTCAGAAAAAGCCAATGGCCCTACAATTTTCTCCATCCCTTTTTCCCTGCCCCAGTCTTCAACTGCACCAAACAAGGCTGCCGCAACTTCGTCGTCGTTATACGTTTCAAAAAAGGCAAAACGTGCATGGTTCTCCTTATGTAGTGCATTGTATTTCCGATGAACAAGACCCATAATACGACCTACAACCTCGTTTGAACGATATGCCAGTAACATGATAGTGTCACAGGATTGGAAAGACAAATTTTTCTTTGGATCGAAAAATTCACACTCGTCCATGTAAATCGGGGGAACCCAATTGAAGTGATTTTTATGAATGGCTGCAGGTAAATAAATAAATTGCCTCATCATCTTTTTCGAATCAACTTCCTTTATCAGAATTTCTTTCCCCGATTGGGAGCGGACAGTTGTATCATTAGCAGACAAATGTCCGTTTAAATATTCTTTGGTGGGATTCTCGACGTTATCCATTTACCTTGTTTGAAGATTATTTGTATGTTCCAAAAAGAATGCGCAAGGTATTTTTTTTTAACAGAACATGCAAATTACCAGACTAAGCTTTTTCGTTCTCCATTTTTATTTCCCTATCTTTGATTTAAGAATATATCTTTTTTTGGAAATGAAAACACTATCAATCTCTTTATTGTCTTTATTATTAATGCTTGCGACATGTTCGAAAAATGAAAAAATTAATTCTCATCAGATGAAATCAGACTATGAAATAGAACTAAATGAAAACTTTCAACTTGAATTAGATTCAAATCCCACAACCGGATTTGCCTGGAAATGGACAAATAAACAATCTGTTACAATTGTTGACTCGGTTGGTCGTGAGTACATTCCTAATACCCCGGTGTTAACCGGAAGTGGAGGAAAAGAAATTTGGAAATTTAAAGGAATAAAAACCGGGATCGATACAATTAAACTGGAATACTGCCGTTCATGGGAGGCGGCATCAACAGTGACTTCAAAAACGATTACTGTAAAAGTGAAATAGTAACAGACTTCTTATTATTGGTTATAAGTTCATGATCAACCGGAATTTTGCTTCGGTTTATACTCTGAACAATAAAACTACTTTAAGCTTAAAATATCATTCCAAACCACCCTGTTCACAAGAATACCCTCCTGTAGATTTGCCGCCCTGATTTTCAAAATCTGCTCCCCTGGATATCGAACGTTTGAATTTTCATCAACCGGGACAGATTCCTTATAGTCTGCAATGATTTCGGATATCGTATTTTGAATGGAAGGAAAATTGCCAAGTTTACTGATATCAAAAGCAATAAATACCTGGGATACGCCTGACTCATCTTTCTTTTTGCTGATTTCACTTGTTGAAAGACCACCCGATAAAATTGCGGCCAGGATATCGAGCAATAAAGTAAGTCCTGACCCCTTCCAGAATCCAATCGGTAGCGGACGTTTCGAGTCGAGGATTTGTGATGGATCACATGTGAGTTCATTAGCAGTATTGTATCCTCCTGGAAAATAGAGCATTGAATGGTCTAATGCCTTCGTTTCCATTTTACCGTATGAATACTGGCTCATTGCCATATCAAGGACAATGGCTTCATCTCCGAAGGGTACAGCAATAACAAGTGGATTATTCCCAAGTTTATTGTCAGTTGCGCCCCAAGCTGGCATCAACCCGATTGTATTGGTCCAGCCAATAAAAACAAAACCTGCTTTTGCTGCCTTCCAACCGTAAGTCCCGCCCCGCATCCAATGATTGGTATTACTCAACGCCACACATCCGATTCCCGATTTCTGCGCTAACTCCATAGCACGTTCTGTACATTTAAAGGCATTTAGCGGACCGGGACCCAAATTGCCATTCCATTGTTCAACTGCTCCGGAAGAATGAACCAGCAACGGTTCTGCATCAACATCAATTAAGCCATTGATGATATATTTTACGAACCGTGAAAACCGGTTAACCCCATGAGACAAAATACCGTCCACGCTATTGTTTGTAAAGAGAGAAGCGCAACTCCGTGCTTTATCTTCCCGAAAACCATGGTTTAGTAATATTGAGTTAAATTCAGCCTCCATTAATAAAGCGGGTATTCTGATCGTATTCGAATCTTTCATTTTTTATCGGTGGTTTGAGATGACTTCAAATATAGATTTTATCACTATTTTTGTTGGGAAGATAATTGATTATTCTGTCATACCAGATGAAAAAAGCAATTTACAGTACAACACTCCTTAAAACCTATCGACGATTATTTAATTGCCTGATGTTCTATAATTAAAGGGCTCCACACCCGTTTTTTGTTTTGATCCTGAATTCATTTTTGGCAGATCAGGTCCCAATAAATTTCATATTTCAATCATCGTAAAACCGGAAAGCCATGTTCGAGAAAATAATCTTGCATGAAGAAACGCCTGAAAGGGCTGCATCAACAGAAGGCAATTTCTATCCATCCAAAAATAATCCTATAGGTCCGGGAATGAACGAACGCATTCAGGAACTTCGCAAACTGAGTGTCGAAGCTGTACCAACATTATCGATCGAACGTGCGCTGCACGAAACCGCATTTTACCGAGAGAACTTTGGAAAGCTTTCTGTCCCTGTGATGCGGGCAGCCAATTTTCTCGATCATTGCCGGAAAAAAGCCATTTATTTTGGTGAAGGGGAACTGATTGTTGGTGAGCGCGGACCAAGACCTAAATGTGTTCCCACCTTTCCTGAACTCACCTGCCATAGTATTGAAGATTTAAATGTTCTTAATACACGCGAATTGCAGCGTTACACAATCAGTCAGGTTGATATTGATACCTATGCCCGCGAAATAATCCCTTACTGGGAAGGAAAAACACAACGGGAAAGGATCTTTAGTCATGTTCCGCCGGAATGGAAAGCGGCCTACGAAGCAGGTATGTTTACCGAATTTATGGAACAACGCGCACCCGGACATACCGCACTTGACGGGAAGATTTATCAAAAAGGGATGCTCGATTACAAGCGCGAAATCGCTGCAAATCTTGCTGCGCTTGATTACCTGAACGATCCGGAGGCTACAGATAAGGCCGAAGAGTGGAAGGCAATGGATATCTCGTGCGATGCTGTTATCCTATTTGCCGAACGCCATGCAAACCTGGCCGAAGAACTTGCAAAAAAGGAAGTTGATCCCATCCGGCAAGCCGAACTTCTGAAGATAGCAGAGGTTTGTCACTGGGTTCCGGCTAACGCCCCCCGTAACCTGTGGGAAGCTATTCAGATGTACTGGTTTGTGCATCTCGGAACAATTACAGAATTGAATGGTTGGGATGCTATGAATCCAGGCCATTTCGACCAGCACCTTGCGCCATTTTATTACCGCGAAATCGCTGAGGGAACACTTACACGTGATAAGGCCAAAGAGTTGATTTCCTGTTTCTGGATAAAAGTCAATAACCATCCTGCACCACCTAAAGTCGGAATCACTGCCCGCGAAAGTGGAACTTATAACGATTTCACAAATATCAATATTGGCGGCGTAAAGCGCGATGGCAGCGACGGCACAAGCGAAGTTTCCTACATCATGCTTGAAGTGATAGAGGAACTTCATATTTTACAGCCCGGAAGTTCTGTTCACATCAGCGCCAAAACGCCTGACAAATTTCTGAATGCTGCCACACTTGTGATCCGTCAGGGACATGGTTACCCCTCTGTTTTTAATCCCGATGTCTATGTTCTTGAGTTGCTGCGCCAGGGAAAATCGCTTGAAGATGCACGCGAAGGAGGGTGCAGTGGGTGTATTGAAGTGGGTGCTTTTGGAAAGGAAGCCTATTTGCTTACTGGATATCTCAATGTTCCAAAGATTCTTGAAGTAACACTTAACAATGGGATCAACCCGGTTACCGGTATACGCGTAGGACCTGCAACTGGTGATCCGCAAACTTTTGCAAACTACGAAGAACTTTATTCCGCCTTTATGAAACAACTCCATTACGTGGTTGAACTAAAGATGAAAGTAAGTAATTACATCGACCGGATGTTTGCCAAATATGCACCTGCCCCATTCCTTTCGGTGGTGATCGAAGATTGTGTGAGCAGCGGCAAGGATTATTACGATGGGGGTCCGAGATACAATACAAGTTATATACAATGTTGCGGACTGGGAACTGTTGCCGATAGTCTTTCCGCCCTTCAGAAACATGTTTTCACTGATCAAACCTTTAGCATGGACCGCGTGCTGAAAGCGATTATGAATAACTTCGAAGGTGAGGAAGTATTGCGTCAAACGATTATGAACCGTACGCCATTCTTTGGAAATGATGATGATACTGCCGATTCTATTGCTGTGAAAGTATACAATGATCTTATTGAAGTGATCGATGGAAAACCCAATATCAAACCGGGAGGAAAGTATCACCTGAATATGTTGTCGACCACCTGTCACGTCTATTTTGGAAAGGTGATGGGGGCAACTCCCAATGGTCGCCTGGCAGGAAAATCCATTTCAGACGGAACATCTCCTTCGCATGGTGCCGATACACATGGACCTTCTGCTGTAGTAAAGTCGCTGACCAAATTTGACCATGTCAAATCGGGTGGAACGCTGTTGAATCAACGTTTTCTGCCAAGTTTACTTCGAAAAGACGAAGACATCAAAAAGCTCGGTCAACTGATCAGGAGTTATTTCACGCTCGGAGGCCACCATATTCAGTTTAATATTGTCGATACAGCTACATTACTTGCTGCACAAGCTTGTCCTTCGGATTATAAAGACCTCATGGTTCGAATGGCTGGTTACAGTGACTATTTTAACGATATGAACGCCGATCTGCAACAGGAAGTGATTGAGCGGACAGAGAATAATGGGTTTTAAGAATCCATTACGCAAAAAGGGGTAAAGGTTTTAAATTTTACTTATCACGCTCCTTTAAGAGGGCAATATTAATAGTTCAGGCTTTCAAGGCAAGTCTATAATAGTGAAGAGTGCAATGACATCGGTTTGCAAAATCAGACCGAAGGGATAAATTGAATCCTGCGCAAGGGTTCTACAATACGAATAAAAAGTGTTTCAAGTAGATATTTTAACCTCACAGGTTTTGCACACAAGACCCGACAAGTTTCTAATGTCTGTCAGATCTAATATACTTATTATATGTCCCAAACGCTGACTTTCGATATCAAACGTTATGCGATCAATGACGGTCCCGGAATCCGGATCGTGATCTTTCTGAAAGGGTGTAACCTTAATTGTGCATGGTGCCATAATCCAGAAGGCATTTCGGTTGAAACCGAGCGTATGTATTCTCATGCTAAATGTATCAGATGCGAAACCTGTATGATGGCTTGTACACAAAAGGCACTGAAACTCACTTCCGAGGGCATTGTTACCGATACAGCTCTTTGTGAGATATGTGGCAATTGCGCTGAAGTATGTCCAACAAAAGCCATTGAACTATCAGGGAAGCCACAAACGATCGCCGGATTAATGGAAGAGATCGAAAAGGAGCGTGTCTTCTTTGATCATTCAGGCGGCGGAGTAACTTTTTCGGGTGGAGAGCCTTTACTATATGCTGATTTTCTTATTGAACTTCTCGACGAATGTGGCCGACGTGGAATACACAGAGCAGTTGACACAGCCGGACTGGCAAATACCGCACTGCTTTTGGAAGTTGCCATGCGCACCGATCTTTTTCTGTACGATCTTAAGATGATGGATTCGGAAAGGCACCGGAAATGGACGGGTGTGCCCAACGAAAAGATCCTCGAAAACCTCCAGTTTCTAGCAGAAACTGGAGCAAACATCATCATCCGAATTCCATTTATTGGAAATGTAAACGACGATGTTGATAACATTACCCAAACAGCGCAGTTTGTTTCTTCGCTGGCAGGTGAAAAGAAATCGGTGAACCTCCTTCCCTACCATAAAATCGCCCAAAACAAATATGGGAAATTAGGCCGGCCCAAAGATTTCAGGTTGCTTGAAGAGCCCTCTAAGACAGCACAATTGCGTGCTATTACTATTTTCGGGGAATTTGGGATTGATGCAAGCATCGGGGGATAGCCTGTTGATAGAAGGGAGCTTTGTTATTGATTTTTTGCTAATATTGTTAGGTTTATTCAACTACAAAGTCCTTTCGTGATGACCCAAATTAAGAAATACAATTTTTTGTTTGTTACATTATTCATCATTACCGGTATAAGCTGCCAGCGAACTCCAATAAATACATATGATGATTTCGAATCTTCAGGTCTGAATAGTAGTTGGACAACTAATAGAATGGAGCCCCATTCATTTGAAATTCAATCAAAAATAGTTCGTAAAGGAAAGGGCGCAGCAAAAATTACATTAAGATCAGGTGATGTAGTTGAACAAGCCACCTCAACGGATAAAGCCTCAGAGCGCGATGAATTGATGGAAACCAATTCTCTCTTTTCAGTCGAAGGTGCCAAATACGAATATCAGTTTAGCCTGTTATTGCCAGATAGTTTTCCAATCCTTCCTGTAAGACTTGTTATTGCCCAATGGAAACAATATTGCCCAATGTGTTCTTGTTCGGAATACAGTCCGATTCTTGCCATCAGATATATTTCGGGGAATTTATTTATAACGCTACAAACTGATTCTATTCGTCAAACGTTATTCGTGATGAATGATGATATTCGAAATCATTGGCTGGATTTCAAATTCCAGATCCGATTTTCGAACCATACTGACGGAGAGGTTAAGGCATTTCTAAATAATAACCAAATTATTGACTTTAAAGGGATAACAAGCTATTCCGAGAGTTGCGGCATATTTTCAAAAGAAAATAGGTATTATTTCAAAATGGGCTTATACAGAGATCAGATACCCGAACCGATGTCAATTTTCATTGATGAATACCGAAAGCAGGAACTGATTGAAACTGCAAAATCCGATTAATAATTCCCCATCACTTGCAGCGGCAGTTACAGACTCTATAAAATCAGCCGATTAGAAGTAATTAAAATATTTTTCATTTATATGTTGGAACATGTATTGTTTCCACCTATATTTGTATCGTATTTTAATTTTGATTTTATGGAAACAAAAAATTTATTCAACGAGAGACGTTCCGTTAATTATTTTGATAAAACTAAATCCCTTAGTGAGGATTTGCTGAAAAACATCATTAACATGGCGGTTTTGGCGCCATCAGCCTTTAATCTTCAACCCTGGAGAATTATCGCTACAAAAACAAATTCTGGCAAACAACGACTTTTTGAGCTTGCCAATAAACAGGAAAAAGTTTTAGATGCATCTGTTACATTAATCCTGATTGGAGATAAGAATGGGTATGCCGATTCTAATCCTGTCTGGAATGAAATGCTTCAAAGTGTAGGAGGTAATGCAGAAATGGTTGCAGGGGCTAAAGGAGCCGCAGCATATCTTTATGGTTCTACCGAAGAAAGAAAACTCAAATTTGCCGAAAGTAATGCCGGGCTACTTGGGATGTCGCTTATGATTGCTGCACAAGATTCGGGAGTAGATTCACATCCGATGAGCGGAATTGATTTCGATGGCATTCATAAAGAATTTGGACTCGAAGAAAATGAAACAGTTGTAATGCTCATTTGTCTTGGATATTTCGATGCATCAAAACATACACATCCACGAAGGCCCCGCCGCTTGTTTGATGAAATCGCTTCAATTGTGTAAAGAATGGAAGAGAAAAAAACAATACCAATTGAGATGTTCTACACTTTTACATGCCCAAATTGCAAAACATTGAAGCATTTGCTTCATGAAGTTTTGCCTCAGTACGGAAATAAATTTGAGCTGAGTAAAAGTCTTGCAAACTCACCAATAGGTATGTTTAGAACTTTAAAGCTGGGAATCCATACAGTTCCTACGCTGCTAATCGATAATAAAATCGTTTTTAAGAGTGTTCCTACAAAAGAAGAATTGATCAACAAATTAAACAGTTATTAATTATTAAAATTTACGAAAATGGAAGAAAAAAAGAAACTCAGATGTCCTATTGGAATACCAGGTGGAATTTTAGCTGCCCTGATTGGTTTAGTTGGAGTTGTCGTAAACATTATAACCTTCAACTGGTTTGAACTGATCACTTCGTTTGCTTTGATATTATTGGCAATGCCTTTTGTGCGTATCACCATGATGGTTCATTCTGCAAACGACCGGTTAGATGCATTGGAAGCAAAAATTAAATAATTAAAAACAGGCTGGCAGTTTTGCCGGAATTAAAACAAAAGTTATGAGTACACAAATTTCAAAAACAAGAAATATCGCGGCATGGGTAATTGCCGGATTGTTGACAGCGCTTTATCTATTTAGCGCATCGGGTAAATTGTTTCTGCACCCCGAGCAGATGGAACAATTGAAATTAGGCGACTGGCGAATTATCATTGGGTTAGGCGAAATCACTTCTGCCTTGTTGTTCCTGTTCCCTAAAACCAACAAATACGGCACATTGCTCCTTAGTTCGTATATGGGAGGCGCCATCATTATCCATATGACCGGCGGTATGAGTATTGGTATGCCCTCTGTAGTATTAATTTTAGTTTGGGTTGTTGCATACCTTAGAAACCCCGAAATTTTTAAAATAAGTTAATGAAGTCTACAAAAAATATAGAGTTAATTCTTTCTCCGCCTGAGCCGCATTTTGTTGGGGATGGTTTCAGGGTTCATAATTTTATCCCCGGAGGTTATCGGGCTGATATGGAACGAATGAATCCCTTCATTTTACTCGATTATGGTGCTAAATTTTATTTTCCACCTTCCGATCGTCCTATGGGGGTTGGTGTCCACCCTCACCGTGGGTTTGAAACAGTAACAATTGCCTATAAAGGACGCGTGGCTCATCACGACAGTGCGGGCAATAGCGGTGTAATTGGTTCAGGCGATGTGCAATGGATGACTGCTGCTTCGGGAATCCTGCACAATGAATACCACGAAAAAGAATTCAGCAAAGAAGGCGGCGAATTACACATGGTTCAGCTGTGGGTGAATCTTCCCGCCCGGTTTAAAATGTCTGCGCCAAAATATCAGGGGATCACAAACGATCAAATCAGCAAGTTCAAACTTGATGATAACGACGGGATCGTTGAAATAATTGCGGGAGAATATAAAAATGTGAAGGGGACTGCCACAACATTTTCTCCCATCAATTTATTTAACGTCAAACTGAATAATAATAGCAAGGCTGACTTTTCATTTCCGGCAAAGTATAATACTGCATTGCTCGTTATTGAAGGTCATATCATCATCAACAACACCGAAGAGGTTGCTGCCGATCATTTTGCATTGTTTCAAAATGAAGGAGAAACGTTTAATATACAAACTGATGATGGAGCTGTTGTTTTGGTAATGAGCGGCGAAAATCTGAATGAGCCTATAGCTGCTCATGGACCCTTTGTGATGAATACGCGCAGGGAAATACTTCAGGCTTTTGAGGATTTTAACAAAGGGAGATTCGGAACGCTGAAAGATTAATATTTAAATGGTTCCCATATTTTTATTTAGAATAATATGTCTATCGAAGAAGAATTAAAAGGTCGGTTTCGGAACGATTATCACAAGGGGTTGATCAATCTGACTTATACTGCGAAGCAATTAAGTTACGAATTTTTTCAATCGCTCAAGAAGTATGGGCTTGCAGAACAGCAATACAATGTTTTGCGCATCCTGCGTGGTTTTCGTTCCGAAGCGCCTCTTTCAATTGGTTTTATCAAAGAGCGGATGCTTGATAAAGATTCGGATGTGAGCCGGATTGTTGACCGCCTTTTTGAAAAAGGATTCGTCAACCGAACAGAGAATCCTGCTGACAGGCGTCAGAAGTCGGTTGAAATTACAGTATCGGGTTTGGCGCTTCTCGATAAAATGTTTGGTTGCGAACAGAAAGCGGATACTTTGCTTAAGAACTTAACGCAGTACGAAATTAATGAACTGAACCGCCTCCTGGATAAAATCAGGGAACGAAAATAACCACCACAGTACATTACCATTCGGTACGGGAGATAATTTTTTCCTGCCGGATGTGATTTTTTGGACCTTTGTGCGAATAATAAAGCAAACAAGAAATTGGAAGCTTAATTATTTATCAAATGGTAAACACGAAAATTAGAATGAAAACAATCGCCTTTGCAGTAATCACGATTTTGACAACAGCATAACGGATGAATTCAACTGAAAAATCAGACTCGTTTCTTTCGGTTATCGCATCCAGCAAAGGCATTATCTTTAAGATTGCAAACTCCTATTGCAAAAATAGTGAAGACAGAAAAGACCTTGTCCAGGAAATAGTCGTACAGTTGTGGAAGTCGTTTGAGAATTACAGCGATCAATACAAATATTCCACATGGATCTACCGCATTGCATTAAATGTCGCTATTTCGTTCTATCGTAAAGAAAACCGACGGCGGCAGGTTTCGAATCCATTATCAGAAGGAATTTTGAATTTAGCCGAAACAACTGTCGCAGAAGAATCGGATGAAAACATGCTCGTTTTACAGCAATTCATTTCCAGCCTAAAAGAGTTAGACAAAGCGCTCATATTACTCTATCTCGAAGAAAAAAACTACAAGGAAATTGCTGAAATCATTGGGATCACAGAAACCAATGTAGCGACTAAAATCGGAAGAATCAAAATCCAGTTAAAACAAAAATTTTCATCCCGGTAACGATCGGATAAATCTTTATACAAATGGAAGACACTGAAATCATCAATCTTTGGAAGTCATACGACAGGAAACTCGAAGAAAGCCTGCTGTTCAATCAAAAAAATGCGGAAGAGATCACCAAACTAAAAGTCCGTTCATTCCTGTCATCAATGAAACCCATGAAAATCTTTATTATTCTGACCGGTATCGTTTGGGTTGGCTTTGTCGATGTTTTGATAGTTAACCTATTTACTGTCGCAAATCCGTTTTTCCTTGTTTCAGCTATTATCCATGTGCTGCTTACCAAGCTGGCCATTGGAATATACCTCTACCAGTTAATCCTGATTTACCAGGTCGATATCAATGAACCAATACTGGCAACACAAGAGAAATTGATCCGGTTGAGATCATCAACGCTTTGGATTAGCCGCCTCCTTTTTCTGCAGATTCCGGTCTGGACAACCTTTTACTGGAGTAAAAATATGTTAGAAAACGGAAATATCTGGACCCATTCATTTCAGTTTATTGTAACCGCTTCATTCATCTATCTTGCCATCTGGCTCTTTCTGAATATCAAATACGAAAACAAGGATAAAAAATGGTTTCATCTTCTATTTAATGGCATAGAATGGAATCCCCTTATCAAATCAATGGAACTTCTTAGCCAGATCGATGAATATAAGATAGAAAACAAACCCTTCAACGAAATCAAGGGTTCCTGACAGCGGTTAGAAGCCGGATTAACTCTCGCACACCATCAACTCATGTGTCATTCCATAAATAATCAGGCTATGAATAATTGCTGATACTAAAAAATAATCCTGAATCCTTAACCTTACTTTCCTTTAATATCATTTTTTAATCGCCTCACTACGAACTGATCGCTTCCCTAAAACTTATAAAACAAACGATTATAATTAATAAAACTATAAGCAATTTACAAAATCCAGTAATGAATAGTATTAAAAGCTGTTAGTTGAGCCTGAATTATGTATATTTACAGGAATCGTCCGGTAGAGTAGAGCGGGAAGGATAGAAACACCTTCCCTGCCCCCTCGTCAATCCGTACGTGCGGTTTTCCCGCATACGGCTTTCCTATAAACTTCTTCATTTGCATTCACAAGCGAGCTGGTCGGTA
>Ga0209697_10003498_pt1 | contig 21242 bp, 22 predicted proteins | sample AliMusrvi5mmetaG_FD_184115 | JGI IMG/M metagenome (GOLD analysis project Ga0209697, IMG submission 184115) | Freshwater lake bacterial and archeal communities from Alinen Mustajarvi, Finland, to study Microbial Dark Matter (Phase II) - Alinen... | ecosystem: Environmental > Aquatic > Freshwater...
ACTCTGGAAGCCGGGGCCACCATCCTCAGCGAGGAGCAAAAGCGCGCCCTGACCATCGCCGTCCACCAGCAAATAGCGGCTCAAGCGCTACGCGAACGACGACCGCGAACCTGTCAGCGCAAAGTACGGCAACCCATCACAAAATGGCCGCGCATGCTGGAACCCACTTCCTGGTCTTCACCCCTCAAATCCAAAATCCTCAGAATTACTTAACGGCATTGAGGCTAAGCGGTTTGTGCTACTGCTGCTGTTGCTGCAGCTGGAGTTGCTGCTGCTGCAATTGGATTTGCTGCTGCTGCAGATTGATCTGATCCTGGGCATTGCCAATCGCAGCTCCGTCGAGAGCTCCGATACGGGCTCCAGCTGCGGCACCCTCAAGCGCATGACCGCTCTGGCTGCCAATGATGCTTCCGAACGCCGCACCGCCGAGAGCGCCAAGGGCGGCTCCGTTGGCTGTGTTCTGGCTGTACGGATCGGTTTCGCAGGACGTAAGGTTCAGCGCAAGCGCTGCTGCCGACAGGACTGTAAACACATACTTTTTCATAGTTTGCGGGGAGGCGGATGGATTTGGATGTAGAGGTGAGAGGAGGATTTATTTAAGATTATTCAATCAAAAATTTATCATCCCGTTCGCCACAACGTTGTAGTGTAATTCTTTTATCTAATTTTTTGCAATCGCAAAAGGTTGCTGCGCATTGGATTCCATTTCAGGCTTGGATTCCGCCTCACACCCGATAGTCTCTGGGTTGCATGGGTGCCGCCGTATCTCCTTCCACTTTTGAGGCTGCCGCGACGCGCGTGCTGCTGCGGGTGACGCTGCGCCGCTGGCTGGCGCTGGCAGCCCGGACGTTCCGCTGGGCCGTGGCGGCCATGGCGGTGGTCGTCGTGCTGCAATGGATGGGGCTGGTTGGCCCCTGGGCGGTCTTCGCGCTGATCGCGCTCTGGCTGGCGGGCACTGCCGGCTGGGCCTGGCGGAACCAGCCCGGCAAGTACGAGGCGCTCGCCCTTTGGGACCATGCCGGGCGTCGCAGCGAAGCCTTCGCCGCCGCCTGGTGGTATGGGCGGCAGCCCGAACTTTCGCCGATGCAGCAGCGACATGTCGAAGTCCAGTCCGCCGTCTTGAGCGACGCTCTGCTCCGGCTTCCCGGCGACCTGCCGTTGTCGCTGAACCGCTGGCTTTGGGTAGCCCCGCTGATGGCCTGCCTGGGGCTGCTGGGCGGCCTCTTCCAGCCCCAGGGCATGCGTGAACAACCCCTGAGTGATGCCATGAAGCAGGCCGCCATCAAGGAAGCCAAAGATCTCACTCAGACCGGCTGGCAGAAAAAAAATCTGCAAGGCCTGACCGACCAGGAAAAAAAGGCTGTCGAAAAGCTCAAGCAGGACATCAAGAGCACCGCTGGCGACCTTCAAGCTGCAGGAACCAAAAGCGCTCGCGACGTGCTCAATGATCTGGAGAAACGCGCTCGCGAAGCCGAGAAACTTGCGCAGCACCTGGGCAGCGACAGTGATGCCTGGGCCTCTGAGAAACTCGTCAGTGAGATGCGCAAGCACGCTGATACGGCTGATCTTGGTGACGCCGCGGCGAACAAGAACGCCGCGCAAACGGCCAAGGCCGCCACCGATCTCGCCGCGCGGCTCAAGACCCCGAATCTGCCCGTCGAAGTCCGTGACCGCGTTGGCGAGGCGTTGAAGGAGATTAAAAAACAGGCCGAGCCACTGGATCGCAAGCGCACTGTCGGCTCCCACGTCATCGCCGCAGGGGACGAGATGGAACAAGGCAAGACCGTGGAGGCCGCACAGGAATTCGAGCACCTTGCCACGGCGATGCAGGAGCTTGCGCGCCGTGATCAGGCACGCAAGGAACTTGAGAGGCTTGCCCAGCAGCTTCGCGATGCTGGCAGTCGCATTGCGGGCAGCCAGGGCGGGGGCATGCAGCCGATGGCGGGAGCCGCCCAGAGTGGGGCGCAGGGCCAGCAGAATCAGGTGGCGCAGAACGGTCAGCAAATGCTTAACCAGCAGTCGATCAGCCGGGAGCCCTTGGCGCAGCCTGGCCTCGCCCAGCCGCCGGTGATGCAGCAGGGTTCCGAATCTGCCACCAGCCAGCAGCAGATGACCCTGGCGCAAGGCCAGCCCGGGCAGTCGTCAAGCCAGGGCAAGCCCATGCTGCTGGCACCGGTTCCAGGCGCGAAGTCGGATCGACCGCCCTCTGCCATCGTATCCGGTCCGGATGCCCCCAAAGATGATCCCAAGAGCCCCACTTTCGCCATCTCCGTGCCCGGCGGCCAGCAGGCAGGCAACGGCACCGCCAAGCTTGCAGCCGGGCAGACCGCGCCACAGAAGGCGAAGCAGAACGCCCTGGTCAATGCGGCCCAGGGAGGGGCAGGACCCTCCAGCAGCCGCCGTGTCGAAGGCGGCACCCGGCCGGAGGCGGCCGCCCGGAGCGACCAGCAGATCTCGATCGACTTCATTAAACAGCAGGAGGAAGCCCTTGATGAGGCCGCGCTGCCCCCTGCCCGCAGAGAGCAGGTGCGGCGCTACTTCACAGAACTGCGCAAACGCTTCGAGGCGGCGGAAAAATAGCGTCGTGCAGATACGGTAATTCCCATTTGCACACGACGTGACACCCGCTAGTCTCGCGCCCCCTTTTCAAGACACGCATGGATACACCTCTTCCTGGACAACGTTGGGTCAGCAACACCGAGACAGAGCTTGGCCTCGGAGTGGTTCTCAAAACGGAATTCGGTCGCATGGAGATCTTTTTCCCGGCCGCCGGTGAACTGCGCCAGTACGCCCTCAAGACCGCCCCCCTGCGCCGGGTCCGCTTCAAGGAAGGCGATTCGATCAAAACTCACAAAGGCGAATCGCATGTGGTGGATCACGTCGATGAAAAGAACGGCCTCATCACCTACCGCTGCAGCGGCAGCGCGGTGGCGGAGGCTGAACTGGCGGACACTATCAGCTTCAGCAAGCCGGAGGACCGGCTGCTCGCCGGGCAGGTGGACGAAGTGCGCGTGTTTGACCTGCGCATCGAGGCCCTGCAACGTCGCGCCGCCATGCAGCAATCGCCGGTACGTGGTTTTGTAGGCGGTCGCGTGGACCTTCTACCGCACCAGATGTTCATCGCCAACGAAGTCAGCTCGCGCCTCCTGCCTCGGGTGCTGCTCGCAGATGAGGTGGGCCTGGGCAAAACCATTGAAGCCGGCCTGATCCTGCACCGCCTGCACAACACCGGTCGCGCGGGACGCATTCTGATTTTGATGCCCGAGCCGCTGATTCACCAGTGGTTTGTCGAGATGCTGCGGCGCTTCAGCCTTCTCTTCAGCCTGTATGACGACGAGCGCTGCGAAGCCATCGAAAGCAACGAGGACAACGCCAATCCTTTTCTCGAAAGCCAGCTCGTGCTGTGCAGCATCGGCTTTCTCGCCGGCAACCCCGAGCGCGCCGAACAGGCCGCTGCCGCCGGGTGGGACCTGCTCATCGTCGATGAGGCCCATCACCTGGAATGGACTCCCACGATGGCGAGCCCGCAGTATCAGTTGGTCGAAACGCTGGCGGCGAAAACCCCAGGCCTGCTCCTGCTCACCGCGACCCCGCAACAACTTGGACCCGAGGGACACTTTGCGCGTCTGCGTCTGCTCGATCCCGACCGCTATTCCGACCTGGCGAAGTTCCTCGAAGAGGCCGGGCATTATGAAGAGGTCGCCCATGCCGTGGACCGCCTGCTCGAAGGCAAGACGCTCACCAAGCAGGACCAGGCATTGTTCTCCCAAAAGTCGCCGCGCATCGCCCAGCACTACAAGGACTTGCAGGGCGGCAACGAAGAATCCCGCGCCGCGCTCGTGGGCGAGCTCCTCGATGAGTTCGGCACGGGCCGCGTCATGTTCCGCAACACCCGCGCCGCCTTGTCTGGCTTCCCCGAGCGCAAGGCGCTGCTCGCGCCGCTGAAGCTCACGGCCGGGGCGGATCCGGTGGATCTCAAGATCAAGTGGCTCGCACAGCTTTTGAAGGATTTGGGCGAGGCCAAGGTCCTGCTCATCTGCCGCACCCGCGAGCTTGCCGTCAGCGTGCACGAGAAACTCCTGCACGAGGTGGCCGTCAGCAGCGGCGTGTTCCATGAGGGCATGCTGCTCATGCAGCGCGACCGCGCCGCCGCGCACTTCGCCGATGAAGACGGCGCGCGCGTCCTGATCTGCTCGGAAATCGGCAGCGAGGGGCGCAACTTCCAGTTCGCCCATCACCTGGTGCTGTTCGATCTGCCAGTGGAGCCTGAGTTGCTGGAACAGCGCATCGGCCGCCTCGACCGCATCGGCCAGAAGGAGACCATCCAGATCCACGTGCCCTTCATCGAAGGCGGCGAAGGGGAGGTGCTCGCCCGCTGGTATCACGAAGGTCTCGGTGCGCTTGAAAGCAATATCCATGGCGCCACGGAAGTGCATCTCATTGTTAAAGATGAACTCGCTGCCCTCATGGCGAAGTTTGACAAACGCAAGCTCACCGCCTGCCTCAAGAAGACCAGGGAGCAGCGCGCCCAGGTCACCAAAAAACTGGAGCGCGGCCATGACCGCCTGCTGGAACTCAACTCCTGCAAGCCTGAGAAGGCCGCCGCCATCATCGAGCAGGTGCACGCCGCTGATGATGATGTGGACTTCGAAGCCTTCTTCATCCGCCTGCTTGATCACCTGGGCATGGCCATCGAAGAGATGAGCAACCGCAGCTATTTTCTGCGCCCTGACAGCCTCAAAACGGATGCCTTCCCCTCCATCCCGGCGGATGGCACCACGGTCACCTTTGATCGTGTCCGCGCCCTCTCGCGCGAAAACGTCGCTTTCCTCACCTGGGACCATCCGATCGTCCGCGGCGCTCTTGATGCCGTGCTGGGTGGCGAAGATGGCAACTCCACCTCCGTCGTTTGGAAGGAGAGCGGCAAGGAAGGCATCCTTTTGGAACTGCATTACGTCGTCGAATGCATCGCGCCTGCCGGCCTGCACATCGAGCGCTTCCTGCCGCCCAAGGCCGTGCGCATTGTCATCGATCATGCCCTCACCGATTTGACGGAAGATGCAGAGTATCGCGATGCCCGGGTCAAGAAGGGCGACGCCACGCGCCTGCTTGAAAAGCCCGTCATGCGCAAAAAATTGATGCCCTCCATGCTCAAGCAGGGCGAGACCTTTGCCAACGAACGCAATGAAGCCATCAAAGCCGCTGCCGCCGGCCGTGTCGAAGATCAGCTCAACACCGAAATCGAGCGGCTCGAAGACCTGGGCAAGATCAACAACCACGTCCGCGAGGAAGAGATCAACGCTTTGAAGCAGCAGAAGCAGGAACTCCTCGTCGCCATCAGCGGCGCGCGGGTAAGGCTCGATTCGCTGAAGCTGGTGATGCGGATGGTGTAAGAGAGGCGGAAATGCGCTTTAGTGAGGCTCGCGCAATAGACTGACAGGCAAGGCTGTGCGCGGAGCGTCCTGGAGTGCGTGCGATTCATCGCCGCTTTTCTTGGGCCTGGTGAGCCGGCGATGTTGCGCAGGATCAGCGAAGTCAATGGCTTTGGGCGTGGCGACGCACTGCCTTTCGACACGGATCAAGCAGTGGCCAAAGCGGCGATGAATCGCGAGCACTCCAAAACGCTCCGCGCGCAGCATCGTCATTGGGAGTGATCAACGAAACTGCATCACCCTATTATGCGATCACTCAATAGTGAGGGACCGCGTTCCCCGCTCGCTCGCTGGATGCTGTCACCGGCTGCCGGGCGCGGATCACACGGATAGTTGATGGACTGGGGGAAACTGGGAACACCACGCAGGGAGAGGGGAGCAAACAAGGAGGATGCCCAGCCTGAACTCGACAACCGGCCTCCCACTGGTAAAATGGCATTCATGACAGTCGCCCTCACCCACCTTGTCGAGCGGCTCATTCACACCGGTCGCTACGCCGATGAAGGAGATGTCGTGCGCGAAGCCCTCCGTGTGCTTGAGCACCAGGAGTTCGATGAATCTCCCGCGCTTGAAGCCGCGCTGTTGGAAGGCGTGCGTTCCCCGCACCAGACCTACGACTCCGCCGTGCTTGAGCGGATTCGTCAAACCGCAGGCGCATACTGACGAGTTCGTGGCATAGGCTACAAAGGCTGGTGATGGGATTTCGGGCTGTGGCAAGGCGTGAGCGAGGCGGCTATTAGGCGATAGCTAACGAGCGAGCAACGCGGCCACAGCTTGAAAGGCGCGCCAGAGGTGTAGTCTATGCCACGGACTTGTCAGTAAGCCTTCCGGTCGTCATCGCACAACGAGCGGAGCAGGATCTTGCTTCGCAATTCGGGTGGTATATTGAGAATGCCGGCGTGGAAGTGGCCGGGCGTTATCTGCGGGCAGTGGATCAAACGATTCAACGCCTCGCTAGTTACCCCGACCTGGGCATCCGCCGCCATTTTCAATCGCCAGAGCTTGCTGGCGTCCGTAGTTTTCAGGTCGCCCGTCCCTTCGACAAGCATCTGGTCTTCTACCCGGCAGCCGATCAACTCAGTGTTGAACGCGTCATGCACGGAGCCCGCGAGCTTCCCAGCCGTTTGTCGGATGCAAATGGCGATGAATGAACATCTGCAGCAACGCCAGCCACCTCCGACGTCTCCAATGCCATCGCTTTTGGACGGCACCCGGGGTGACGTCTACCTTCCTTGCCCGACAACCTCCTGAACGGGTTTCAACGACGTCGTTTCGACAGGGGGGAGCCTCGGCTCATTTTCCGACTATGGCCTCGTCGAACTTCTCTTCATCTAGCCTCCGTCTCCGTTCATCCAGAGTCTCGCCTTCATACAACCAGTACACCGAACCGCTCGCATGGGTGGTCTTGTACCCCATCTGTTGCAATGTGGTGATGGCAGCTCGGGACAAAGTGAGTTGCTGGCCTTCCATTAAAACCAGCTTGTCGCTCATCACTTGCACAGCGCGATTTTCGTCCCGTGAAAAAGTCAACATGGCACCTGGCTTGATGCCGATGGCCGCCAAACTGATGCGCTCCCGACGGTCCCTCACTTTCTCCACCGCCGCCTGCTCCGTCGCATCCTCAGCCACCACATCGCCAGGGGTCACATCCTTGAAGCCTCCGATGCTCAATGACAGCACCGCCTTCTCGGGATTGAGCTGGAAGAATTCGCGGCGCGGATTCACCCGGTGCTCGGCAAAGAGCTGGTGCAGCAATCCCTCCACCTTCACATGGTCCGGCACTTCCGCCGCGTAGTGGCACTCGAAAGGCAATGGCACACCCGTGACTATCTGGCCTTCGCCAAGACCCAACGAAGTAAAATCCTCTTCACGCTCACGCAGGGGAAGCGGTTCTACGTTGATGTTTCGGAAGCGGGTCTGGTCTTCACCCCGGCGACCGGTAAACCCCGGTCGGTGTCCATGGCTCAGTTGACGGTCTTCTGCCAGGCCTTCGAGGAGCGGAAGTCCTATCGCCGGGATGCCTACCCGGAGACGCTCAACGGCTCATACCTGGTGGCACTGGCTCACGAATACCAGAAAGGTAGGAGCGCAGAACAGTGAATGGAAAAACCTACTATTTGAGAGCCTGTGCCGGGATGATACCGGCGATGAGTTGACGTCGTTTTTTTGCGAGCGTGCGAAAATCACACTCCACCTGAAGGCCGTGCCAGAAGCCCTCCGACTGGCCGAAGAACGCCCCGAAACGGATGGACATGGGGGGGATCGCACGCTTGCCAAGGACGATCTCATTGATGGCGCGCGGTGGCACACCGATGGCGCGGGCCATGGCGTTCTGGGAAATCCCCATGGGGTTCAAGTATTCCTCCAGCAGGATTTCTCCGGGGGTGATGGGCGGGTTCATGGGCGTAACGTATCGCGTGATAGACGGATACTCTGTACTCCTGACTTAGCACTTAATACTCCTCACTTCTTCACCACCGCCCCGTTCTTGAATCCATAAATGACCCCATCGTCCGCGCCGAAGATGATCCAGTCTCCGGCGATGGCGGGGGAGGTTCTGACGGGGGCGCCGATCTCGTAGTGCCAGACTTCTTTGCCGGTGGCGATGTCGATGAGGTAGACATAACCATCGTCGGAGCCCACGACGGCGGTCTTGCCGGCGCAGATGACGGGGGAACTGTCGATGCGGCCGCGGGCTTTAAATTCCCACAGGCCTTTGCCGGTGGCGCGTTCGATGCCGTGCAGCCGCTTGTCGCGGCCACCGACGACGATGATCTTGTCGAACACCGCGGGGGCTGAGTAGTATTCGAAATCGCGCTCGCCATACTCCCAGAGCTTCTTGCCTTCGGTGAGCGAGTAGGCCCCGACCTTGTTGCCATAGTGGCTGACGTAGGCCACGCCGTCGGCGATGGCGACGTTGTTGCCGATGTAGGAGCCCACTTCCACCTGCTTGATCTCCTTGCCGGTAAGCGCGTCATGCACGTGCAGCACCGCGTCGCAGCCGCCGAACACGATCTTGCCATCGGCCACGGCGCTGCCGCCGTTGATGTAGTAACCAGTCTCGGCATCCCAGATCTTTTTGCCGTCCTTCGGGTTCAGGCAGTAGAGCTTGTAATCGTAGCTGCCGATGAAGACACGGTCCTCCTTGCTCTTGGGATCAGTCCATACATTGACCGCAGCATGCACTTCACCGTCGGTCTCGAACTTCCACACGGGCAGGCCGGAGTCGGCGTTCCAGGCATAAATGAAGGCATCTGTGGAGCCGGCGATCACCAGGTCGCCGGCAAAACCGGGCGCGCCTTCGAAGCTGCCTTTGGGCGCGGAGGACTCCCATAATTTTTTGCCGGTGGCGAGCTCCAGGCAGAAGAATTTGCCGTCCTTGTTGCCGACATAGACCTTCCCGTGTCGGACGGTGGCGGAGCTGGTGAGCATCTCTGGGCTGCCCTTGGGCTTCTCCATGGTGGCAAACTGCCAGCCCAGGGTAAGTGGGGCGTGCAGCTCGGTTTTGGAGATGCCGGTCATCTCCGGGTTCGCCCGTGAGTACGGCCATTCACCCGTCGTCTGGGCCACGCACGGCCCCACCGCCAGCAACCCCAGCACCACCATTTTTCCGAGCATCAATTTTTTGCCTTCCATGTCTTGAGATTTCGCTGTCAAACGCGCACTTCGCCAGCAATGTTTCCACCACGGCCATGCACGACCCGGGTGACAACAGCAAGAACGAACCGCCTCCGATTCCGAGGCATCTGTACTCGGACTATACGGACGAGGCGTTCAGCCATTGCACGCGCTGTGGCGAGAGCTTGAAGGATTTTCCCGGCGGCTTCCAGATATCCAAGGCATGGAAGCGCGGCGAATGCGTGTTTGAGTACGCGCTGTGCGACCACTGCCGCACCCAGCTGATGGAGGAGTTCAGCGACGAGTCGAAGCAGCGTCTGGCGCAGTTCCAAGACGAGCATGTGACTTTGGAAGGCGGCCTGGACAAGTGCTCCGTCTGCGGCCTGGAACGGCATGATCACAACACCTCGGAGTTTGTGCTCACGGGCGTATGTGAAGGCGACCGGATGCTGCATGGCCTGATGGTCTGCGGCAAATGCGGTGAAAAAACCCAGGAACTCATCTCCAGCCACACCCGTGACACCTGGAGACGCTTCCGCGATGAGAATTTCGACGGCCCGCCGGATCCCTCCTCGGTTCCAGAGTTCGAGGACGTCATGTTACAGTCCAAGCCGATGGTGCCACTGCCTTTGCCGATGAAGCACTAGCGTCAAGCAGTGTGTCCAGTCACGCTGTGACTGACTTGAAGCGGGCACGCTGCGCAACAACTCTGCATGAGGTTTTCGACCCAATGGCCAATTCTCCATCTGTGCAGTCACGCTGCGACTGGCCTGCTTTGCTGATGCCGCTTCAAAGCCCGGCGAAGCGCCATCTCATTGGCGTGTCCGGCGGTCGTGACTCCGTGGCCCTGCTGCACGCCTTGCACGGCCTGGGGTATCGCAAGTTGGTGGTCTGCCACGTGAATCACACGTTGCGCGGCAGGGCCTCGGGCCAGGATGCGGCGTTCGTCAAGCGGCTGGCGCAGCGGCTTGGGTATGAGCTGGAGTGCCTCAAGGCCGATGTCGCGGGGCTGGCCCGGGAGCAGCGCCTTTCCATCGAGACGGTGGCCCGGCAGGTGCGGCTGGATTTCTTTGCCGCCATGGCCCGCAAGCATCGCTGCCCGCGCGTGTTCCTGGCGCACCACGCTGAAGACCAGGCCGAGACCGTGCTCATGCGGGTGCTGCGGGGCACGGGCATTGGCGGCCTCGGCGGCATGTCAGTGGAGAGCGTCATGGAGGTAGGCAAGACCCGGCTGGAACTGCTGCGGCCCCTGCTCCATGTGCGCCGCGCGGCGATTGATGCCTATATTGCTGAGCGGGGTCTCAAATACCGCGAAGACGCCACCAACTCCGACACCAAGCCGGCGCGCAATCTTGTGCGCAACGACATGCTGCCCAGGCTCAACGAAACGCTGGGCCGCGATGTTGCCCCCATGCTGCTGCGGCTGGCCGGTATTGCCGCGCGCGAGGACGATCTGCTTGCCAAACTGACGCTGGAGATGACCGCTGTACTGATGCAAGCCGATGGGTCGCTGGCCCTGACACCCACCCTGACGAAGGCCCACAGTGCTTTGCAGCATCGCGTGCTGCATCATTGGCTCAAGCAGCAGCAGGTGTCCAATCTCACCAATGAGGTCATCGAAGACGCCGTCAGGCTGATCACGCAACGGGAACCCGCGCGCATCAATCTCCCCGAGGGGCGGCAGCTTCGGCGCAAAGCCGGTCGCCTCAGCCTGGCGTGGCAGACGAAGAGCCCGAAAATCTGCTGAGGAGTCCGCAGGGATCATCAATTGCAGATCCGGACTTGGGAAAACTGCCTGTCCGGATTGGAGGGATGAGAGGCGGTGCTGTTCCGTATCTTCCTTTTTCCCTTTGAAAAGCGTCTGGGCAGTGCCTCATTCCCAGCCGCTTATGAAACCCATGCTCAAGTGTCTCGTTATCGTCGCTGCCGGCCTTGTCGGCTTGACTTCACAACTGAACGCCCAGGAAGCCAAACCCGCACCCGCACCCGCAAAAGCCAACGTGAAAATCACCCTCGAAACCTCCAAAGGCATCATCGAATTGGAACTCGATGGCGCAAAGGCCCCCCTTTCCACCGCCAATTTTGTCAGCTACGCGAAGAAGGGCCAGTACGACAGCACCATCTTCCATCGCGTGATCCCTGGTTTCATGATCCAGGGCGGCGGCTTTACCGCTGATCTTAACCAGAAACCCACCGACGCGCCGATTGTGAACGAAGCCAGCAACGGCCTCAAAAACGACCGTGGCACCATCGCCATGGCGCGCACCAGCAATCCCGACAGCGCCACCTGCCAGTTCTTCATCAACTTGGTGGACAATAAGGGTCTGGACGCCCCGAACCCGGATGGCCATGGCTATGCCGTGTTCGGCAAGGTGACCAAGGGCATGGACGTGGTTGACGCCATTGCCGCCGCTCCGACCGCTCGCAAGAACGGCATGGGCGACGTGCCCGTTGACACCATCACCATCAAGAGCGCAAAGGTCGCTCCGTAAGCGATCACGCCAAACCTTGCATCAGCCGGTCGTCCTTGTGGGGTGACCGGCTTTTTTTGTGGATTGCACAAACACGCTAAAACCGTTTCCAGTTCCCGGTTCAGAGTTCCCAGTTCCCAGTTTCCTGTCCCAACTTTAATTCGCAGTTGATTCCGCTGCGCTTCATCTTACGGACAACCTGCAACCGTCTGTCTCGCATTGTCCGGCTCCCCAACCGGGAACCCTGAACCGGGAACGGCCAGCTTCATTTTTTCAAATGCGTCGCACCATCCTCGTCACCTGCTTGATCGCTCCGCCGCTGGCGGCGGTTGTGGGATGGCTGTGCGGCGGGCTATGGGCATTGCTTATCCTGCTGCCACCTTTCGGGATGTACCTGTGGGCGGCGCTCAATCCGCGTTGCGCCTGGTGGGGGCCGGTGATGGACAGTTTTGCCACCCGGCATCGCGAGGTGCTTTTGACTTTTGACAATGGTCCCGATCCCGAGGACACGCCGCGGGTGCTGGACCTGATGGATGCAAGCCGGGCGAAGGGCTTGTTTTTTATTTCCGGCCTGTGCGCGCAGAGGCATCCGGAACTGGTGCGCGAGATTGTCGCGCGCGGTCACGCGCTGGGCGTCAACCCCATGTCATACGATCCTGCCTCGTTCTGGCGACTGCTGCCGGGATCGCTAAGCGAGGAAGTCGCAGCCAGCGTGATCACCCTGAAGGCCCTGCTGCCTGACTACCCGCTGCGCTGGTTCCGTGCTCCCGGTGGCCGCCGCAATCACTGGTTGCACCCGCTGCTGGCCGCCCAAGGGTTGGAGTTGATGGGCTGCTCAGCCTGTGATGACGGCCTGCGCCTGGTGGACTTCGACGAAACGGTGATCCGCCTGCGGCGCGACATTGATCAGGGCGGCCTGGTCTGCCTGCATCACGGCCAGACGGACCGGGACGGGGACCACACGCTGGCCCCGCTGGTGGAGGAACTCCTGATGTGGCTGCGCGGGCAAGGCTACAAGCTCGGAGAATAGGAAGAGTGAAGAGTGATCAACCTCCTCCGCGCCCCAGGCTTCGCACTTCCCAACCGGGAGCCGAGCGGAGCGAACCGAAGCGGAGCGAAGATAGCTGGCGAAGCCCCATGAAGCAGGACGCCAGCGAACAGACAGCCGCAGGCTGCCTGAAGAGTGGAGCGGGCCAAAATCAACCGGGAACCGGGAACAACCCACGCTCATTTCAGCGGATGAGAATGCCGCCAATCCCACGGCGGAGTGGGATTGCGATCCTGCCACAGGCCCCATTTTTGCCCTCTCGCCTGCTGCTGGGCGAGGCCCAGCGCCTGCTCCTGCGAATAGTGGTCATAGCGCCAGGCGAACCCCAGCCTGACCATCTCCAGGTTCACATCCAGGGTGCCGAGGAAAACCCTGGCGATGGTGCGCCCGTACTTGTCGATCGTCACGGGACGGATGGTGACCTGCCGACCGTACACCATTCCATCGAGCGCCACCCGCGACTCGTCGCCGAAGGGTTGGCCGATCTCCGGTGCATCAATGCCTTCCAGCCGGATTTGCAGATGCTTGCGTTTCGATTTGAGCAGCGTCAGCGTGTCGCCGTCGTGAACGCGAATGACCTTCCCGGTGAATTCCTCAGTGTCACTGGCAGGCAACGAAGCGCAGGCCGTGAACAAGACCAGCCACACAAGGGCGGGGACACGGAGAAGTGCCTGCTTCATAAGCGCAATGCGAAGCCCCGAGGGCTAGCCGTTCCACTGAAACGTCACGGGCTTGTCGATCTCCGGATGCACGCTTTGATGCACGGGGCAGGTAAGCGCGGCCGATTCCAGAAGGGCGCGGTCAGGATGATCGGCGGGAAGGGGCAGATCAATAACGACTGGAAGACGGACGATACGGCGCGGGGCATCGGCGCTCATGTGCTTTTCGACATGCACTTTCATGCCCGTGAGATCGAGTTGCTTGCGCTCGCCGACGATGCCAATGACCGTGGCCATACAGGTGGCTAGCGCGGTGGCGACGAGGTCAGTGGGCGAGAAGGATTCACCCTTGCCATGGTTGTCCACCGGGGCGTCCGTGATGAGTTCGCATTTGGACGGGCCATGGATGGCGCGGGTACGGAGCTGGCCTTCGTAGGAAACGTTGATTTCGATCATGACGGTGCCTACATAGGTGGAAATCACCATGCGATCAATCGCGACGTTAGGGGGTATCCCCTGCGGCCTGTTTTTCCTCCCAGCGCGCCAGCAGCCAGAGCACGTCGGACAGGCGGTTGAGGAAACGCACGGGTTCGACGTTGGTCAGTTCATCCGCCGTGGACACCAGGGTCATGAGGCTGCGCTCTGCGCGGCGGCAAACGGTGCGTGCAAAGTCGGCATAGGCACCGCCCGCCACCCCGGCACCCCCGGGCAGCACCCAGCCGGCGAATTTGAACTGGCCTTCGCTCTCGAGCTTTGCCACCCAGCCATCGAGACTGGCCACCTGCTCGGGCGTGACCTGCTGAGTGTGCGTGCGGCCATATTTTTCCTCGCCGCCCGCAGGGGTGGCGAGCTCGCCCATGAGTCCGATCAACCAGAGCTGCACCTGGGCTGCCACTTCCCGGGTTTCAGGCGTCCCTGCGTGGATGCGCAACAGTCCCAGCGCTGCATTCAACTCGTCCACCTCCCCCAGCGCCTGGATACGCGGGTGGTGCTTCGGCACGCGCTGCCCAAAGAGCATGTCGGTGGTGCCGTGGTCGCCTTTGCGGGTGCTGATGGACATTTTGAAAAAGTGAAGAGTGAATGGTGAAGAGTAAAATCGGGATCACTGACGCTGAAGTTCCCTGTTCAGGGTTGGGAACTCGGAAGTCTGGAGCCGAAATGCGGCGGAACAGATTGAAATTGTAACAAGCAGTGTCTGTCTCAACAATCCGCAATCCCCAATTGGGCACTGGGCACTACGCACTGAGCACTTGCCCCAAAATTTGCTCCTGCACCGCCTTCATCCGAGCGGCTTCCTCCGGGTCGTGATCGTCCCATCCGCCAAGGTGGAGCAGACCGTGGATGAGGTAGAGCAGCAGCTCTTCGTCCAGGCTCAGGCCATGGGCGGACCCGGCGCGGGCGGCGGTGTCGGCGCTGACGAGGATCTCGCCGTGGTGGAACGTGATGACATCGGTGGGGGCAGGGTCGCCGAGAAACTCAGCGTGGACCTGGCCGATGACTTTGTCTGTGACGATGCTGGCCTCGATTTCGGTGAGGCCGGGCAGCGGTGGGGACTCGCCCGTGACTTGTGCGAGGCACAGCGGCATGGCCCTGGCGATGGACTGGCGCAGCCACTTCAAATCGCAGCGGTGGTGGCGCTGGCGTTGATAGAGCGCAATCTGCGGGACCACGTCAGGACTTGGGTGCATACGAAACGAATGCCCTAGGCCACGTTGCCCTTGGTCGAACGCTTGCGTGCGGTGCGAACTGGCGGGGTGGCTGCCACGCTGCTCTTTTCCATCAAATGCAGGCCTTGGATGGGCAGCACCTTGCCTTCGGGCACGGGGGCGGCTTCTTGGCGCTGGGCGGCATGCTCGCGCGACTGGTACTTGATGCGGCTGTGCATCATGCTGAGCAAAGTCTTGACGAAGCTGGCCTTCACCCGGGCCAGTTGGGCGATGGTCAGGTCGCAGTCATCGAGCTGACCATCGATGAGGCGGCTCATCACGATCTCGTCCACGGTCGATTCGATGCGCGAGGCATTGGGCTTTTCCAGCGTGCGCGAAGTGCTTTCGACCGCGTCGGCAAGGCTGATGATCGCGGCCTCCTTGAACTGCGGTTTGGGCCCTGGATAGCGGAAAACCTCCTCGCTCACCTGCGGCACGTCGTCTTCGGAGGCCTTGTCCTCTTGTACCAGTCGCAGTACGGCGGCCTTCTGATCGAGCGCCTGGCGGTAGAAATACCAGGCGAGAGAGGTGCCATGATGCTGTTCGATCACGTCGATGATCTTGCCATTGAGGTTGTGCTTGATCGCGATGTCCACGCCGTCCTTGACGTGTGCGATGAGCACCAGGGCGCTCATGCGCGCCGTCAGGCCATCGTGCGGGTTGTCCGCCGGATCCATGTTCTCAATGAAGTACTCGGGCTTGCTGAGCTTGCCGATGTCATGGAAATAGGCGCACACGCGGCACATGGTGGCGCTGGCTCCGATGGCCTCGGCAGCGGCTTCGGCCAGATTGGCCACCACCAGGCTGTGGTGATACGTGCCAGGGGCTTCGATGCTGAGACGGCGCATCAGCGGGTGGTTCAAGTCGGCAAGCTCCAGCCAGGTGATGTCAGTGGTGACACCGAAGATGGATTCCAGCACTGGCAGAAGGCTGCCAACGACCATCCCGGTGAAAAGGCCCGAGGTGAAGGGCAGGCCCGCGAGCAGGGCGAAGTCCAGGTGCTTCTCAGTGCCGCCCGCCAGTGCCAGCAGCACCGAAAAAATAGCGGCCCCGATGCCCAGGTAGCAGCCGCCAATGAACAAGCGATAGCGCCGCCGCACGCGCCGGGTGACGAGCACGGCGAGGAACCCCACCAGTGCGGACGCTGCCAGGAATGTCAGGCGATTGACCGGCAGAAAGACGACAGCGCCCAGCAGGCTGGTGTAAACGGCGGCATACAGGCCCACGCGCCTGCCCAGCATGACGGAAAGCATCAGCGGTGCAATGGCGTGCGGCAATACCATCACCAGCAGCCCGCCGCTCCAGCCTTCGCTGATGCCGAATTTCATGGTTCCGAGCACCGCCGCCAAATGCAGCAGCAGCGTCCCCAGCACCAGCAGGACATTGCGGTTGTCGCGCAGCAATTCGCGGTGACCGATGCTGAGGTGAATCAGTGCCGCCCCCGCCAGGGCCAGCGCATACAGCGCATCGGTGGCCCCAGGTTTGGCAATGCCCTCCGCAAGCCCTCCAGACATGTGCATCAGGAGCAGCACCCCGGACACGAAAAGCACCATCAGCACCCCTGCTACAACGGGATGACAGCGCAGGGATTCGACGAAATCATCTTCCTGATGTTTGCGGCGCGTGCGTCCGCACGATAGCCCTTCCCGCTGCAGCTGGGCTCTTCGAAAAGCTTCAAACATAGATCATTTTCACCGAATCTCGGTTCGAAGAGTACGCCGGGATACGGAGAATGACAAGTTTCCTGTGAGGAGGGGGGAGAGGCGCAGGTTTTGGGGTTTCTGCCGGGAGCGCTGGCACCCGTGTGTCAATTCCTGGTTTTCAGTCCGCCGGGAACGCTGTAACACAAGCGAGCTGACATGAACATTCTCTACATCAACTACGGTCAGGCCGGGAACAACACCACCCACCATATGGCCGGGTTCGCGCTGGCGGCGCGGCTTGCCGGGCACGAAGTGGCGATGGCCGCACCCAAGGGCGTGGGGGAATGGCCGCTGCGCCCGGGCTTGAGCATGCCCCTGTTCGACTATCGCACAGGCGGCGACTGGGACAAAGTGTTCAAAGATGGCCGGCCACCAGGGCTGATTCATGCCTTCACCCCCCGTGAAGGGGTGCGCGAATTCGTCTTCTCCCTCTACCGGAAAGGGCTGGATGCGGCGCTGATCCTGCACCTGGAGGACAACGAGGAAGCTCTGATGGAGCGCTTCAGCGGCAAGACTCTGGCCAAATTGCGCCAGCCGGAAGCGGCGGAGGCACGCGCGGCGTTGGGACCGGCCCTGTGCTGCCCTGTGCGCTGGCAGCCTTTCCTGGCGCTGGCCGACGGCGTCAGCGTCATTTACCCCACCATTGCCGATTTTGTCCCCCCAGACGTACCCTGGCGGGCGCTGCCGCCAATCCTGGACTTGGAGTTCTTTCGCCCCCAGCCGCCCGATGCCGCCCGCCGCCAGGCACTGGGCATTGCCCCCGGCAGCGCCGTGCTCTGTTACAGCGGCAACGACCACTATGCCAACCGCGAGGATGTGCGCCAGCTTTACATCCTCGTCCATACCCTCAACCAAACCGGCACTCCCACCCGGCTCGTGCGCACCGGCAAAATCGATCCCGATGTCGCCGCCGAACTCGAGTTTGATCCGATGGAATTCATGATTCCGCTCGGTTTCGTGGACCGCGAGGAGTTGCCCTCCATCATGTCCTTGTGCGATGTGTTCGTGCAGCCGGGCGGCGACGACGGGTTTAATCGCTACCGCCTGCCGGCAAAGGTGCCGGAGTACCTCTGTCTGGGCAAACCGGTCGTCCTCGGCCCGGCAAACATCGCTGCGGAGCTCAGCCACGGCGTCAACGCCTGGATCACCCCTCACGGCACGACCGAAGAGATGACGGAAGCCTGCCGCCAGCTGCTCGCCCAGCCCGCGCTGCGCGAGTCCATGGGCAAGGCCGCTCGCGAGTTCGCCGTCCAGCGCTTCGGGCTTGGGTCGCAGGGAGCCCAAATCGTTAGCTTCTACGAAACCACAGTCGCCCGTGCCGCCACCCGTATCGGACCACGCGGTCTCGGTCGTCAGCTCTGGCCTCTGCCCGCCACCGAATCCGCCGCGCTCGCTGCGTTTCTGGGCGATGAAGCCGCCACTCTGCGCCAGCAGCTTGAGGAAGCGATGCAGCAGATCAAGGCCGGGCGCAAGACCGCCGAATCCGATCGCAAACGGTTGGCGTCCATCCAAAGCTCCGCAGTCTGGACGCTGGCCAAGCCGCTGTATTCCATTGAGAAGAAGCTGCGGCGGAAGTGACGGGTGTTCGGAGCCGGGTACAAGGGCCGCCCCTCACCGCTTGGTCAAAAAATGATCCCAGCCCGTGCTGGCAAATGGCGGCACGCGGCCCTCACCCAATGCTGCCAGGTGGCCAATCACGGTGAGGGGCACCTTTGGAAAGGTCTCACTCCAGCCGGCCATGAGATCTGCCACCTCATCCTTGCCTGTGGTAAACAGGAGTTCGTAGTCCTCGCCATCCCCCCAGGCATGATCGGGAGTGCAGCCAGGGGTGCAGGGCAGGGCACCGGGATCAATCACGAACTCGGCACCGCTGGCGGCGGCCAGGCGCGGCAGGTCTTTGCCCAGGCCGTCGCTGAGATCCATCATCGCATGGGGTCGATGATGGCGCACCAGCCACCGCGCCTCCTTGACGCGTGGCTGAAAAGTGAAGTGCCTGCCCTGAAGGGAGCCGCCCAGCTCGCCGGTGACGAGGATGGCGTCGCCGACGCAGCCAGTGGAACGGGCCACGAAGACTTCAGCCTCGCCGCTGAGAGCCACGGAGATCACAATCTGCGAGCCGCTCGTGGTTTCGCCCCCTACAATGCTGATGCCGAACTCGCGCGCCAGATCGCTCATGCCTTGGTAAAGCTCCTCCACGAAGCTGACCTCCAGGTCCTGCGGCAGCACCAGGGTGATCAAGGCGTGTCGCGGGGCGCCGCCCATCGCTCCGATGTCGCTCACCGCGCGGGCAAGCGCTTTGCGCCCGATGAGCCGCGGCGGCGCATCACGCAGAAAGTGCACGCCCTCCACCACCGCATCCGCCTTGAGCAGCAGATGGCGGTCCCCCGTGACGGCCTCAATCACCGCGCAGTCATCACCCGGCCCCACCAGCACGCCGGCACCCTGCGGCAGGTCCTTCACCAGCCGGTGGATCAGCGCGTCTTCTCCGATGTCAGCAATGGTGGGCATAGGGAGAATCAAACTTCAAAAAACCAGACTTTGCACGCTTTAGTCCTTCTCCTACTCGTGCTCGAGACGTGGCGGGCTGGTGCGCTGCGATGGTTTGGAGGATGAGAAAGAGAACATGGAGGATTGGAAGCCTATTCCACGCCAAACAGCATGAGCACCACTTGGGCTCCATTGAACAGCGCATGCATGAACATCGTGACCAGCAGGCAGCCAGTCACTTCATAAGCGGCCACGAACACCAGACCCAGGGTGAATAAGGGCAGGAAGGTGCCCACGTGGGCATGCACGGAGGCGAACAGCACCGCGCTCACCAGCCCGGCAAAATATGTGTCCGTGTAGCGCTTGAAGACCCCGAACAGGAAGCCCCGGAAAATCAACTCTTCCGTCAGCGGAGCCACGACCACGGCCGTCACCGACATGAGCATCTTCACCATCGGGCTCTTGGTGCCCTCCAGGAGTTGCACCGTGGATTGTGCTCCAAAGTCCGGCCACACGCCGTTCAGCAGGGCCGCTGAGCCCTCCGCCGCGCCCCACACAATGAACCACGTGGGGACGATCCATACCACTGCCAAGCCAAAGGCCCGGCGCAGCGTGAACTTGCGCAGGCCGAACAGTTCCGCGGGATCGGCATTGCGCAGCACCCGCAGGAAACCCACGATGAGCGCCACAAGCACCAAGTCCTGGATGATCGCCGATACAACTTCACCCGCCTGGGCGGCGTCGCTCGCCTTCAGGCCGAGATCCTTGGCTCCTTTGGCATCAGCCGCCAGCGGCACCGAACTCAAGATGCCGCTGCACAGCAGCAAGGTCAGCAGCGCCGCCATCAATGCGTCCGGCCATTCGTACACCCGCGACACGACCTTGCCTGCATAGTTCCAGGCGGCGACCGGTGAGGCCACGCGTGTGAGCGCATATGCTGCCGCACCAATCAGCAGGGCGAGAAGTGCTATTTGGATGACGTCACGGAGAACGCCAAGCGTGGCCGGGTCTGGCATCAGCAGGAGGGTCTGAAGCTTTTGATCAATGGGTGAAGGAGCCCGGCAGATAGTACATCTGGCCCGGCAGCAGCTTTGGCAGCATGCTCGCGCCTGGGATCTGCAACTCCACACTGGCGTGCGATTTCGACTGCGCATCGGCACCCAACAATTCCAGCAGGCCAAAGCTGTGGCCGTACTTCACCACCATCGCATCGGGTGCCTTGCCCAGCTCGCGAGCCAGCTTGTACGCATCCTCGATGTACCCGACCTGATCGACCAGCTTCGCCTTCAGCGCATCGCCCCCGCTCACCACCCGGCCGTCGGCCACGCCCTTGCGCAGCCCGTCCTTGGGCAGGTGCCGGCCTTCGGACACGACCGTGAGGAAGCGGTCGTACATGCCGTCCACCAGCCCCTGGACGTATACTTTCTCATCGGGGCGCATGGGCCGCGCGCCATTGAGCGAATCCTTGAAGGGCCCGCTGGTAAAGGTGTTCATGCCCAGACCCACCTTGTCGAACAGCCCGTGATAGCTCAGCGATTCCATGATCACGCCAATGCTGCCGGTCAATGTCGTCTCGCTCGCCACGATCCGCGTCGCGCCGCAGGAAATGTAGTAGCCCCCGGAGGCTGCGATGGAATCCATGTACACCACCACCGGCTTGACCTTGGCGGCCTGCTTCACCGCGGCATACATGATGTCCGATGCCGTGACCTCGCCGCCTGGCGAATTGACCCGCAGCACGATGGCCTTCACCCGGTCATCCTTGACCGCCTGATCGAGCGAGCGCTTCATTTTGTCCACCATCGGCGTGCCATCGTTGAACAGGCCCCCGGTCATGCTGCCGGAGGAGATGATTCCTTCCAGGTCGAGGCGCACGATACGGTCCTGAGTCTTGTCCTTGCCTGCCTGCTCCAGAAGTTCATCAAACTTGTGCCGCGGCTTCACCCCGCCGCCCATCCCGTCCACCTGCGACAGGTCCGACATGGAGGAGATCCCGGAGCCCACCGCAAACAGGAAATTGCAGAACAAGCTTCCAATTAACAGCAGGATGAGCAGCACGACGGACGCCCAGAGGCAACCATTGGAACGCGGCGGAGGTGGGGGTGGGAGGTACGACAT